>Ga0209659_1000710_pt1 | contig 20543 bp, 25 predicted proteins | sample SaaInlLV_10m_DNA_FD_184658 | JGI IMG/M metagenome (GOLD analysis project Ga0209659, IMG submission 184658) | Marine microbial communities from expanding oxygen minimum zones in the Saanich Inlet - SI072_LV_10m_DNA (SPAdes) (version 2) | ecosystem: Environmental > Aquatic > Marine > Intertidal... | reverse complement strand
CGGCGATGAGGCCGGGGAGGAGGTCATCGGCGTCGAGGTTGGCGGGGACGAGGCGGAGGTTGCCGCTGAAACCGGCGCAGCGGACGTCATAAACATGGTGCGGTTCGCCGTTGAATGCGGTGACCTAGGTGCGTGACCGACGTTCGATCTCGCGTCGGGCGTCTTGCTCGCGTTCGGCGTTGCGGGCGGCGAGTTCTTCGGGGGTGAGTTCCTCGTCGGGGATGTCGTAGTCGCGAGGCGGTGGCGGGGGAGTGCCGATGGCTGCCTCCCAATCGCCCTGGTCGTAACGATTCCACGAGCACTTGGGCCCGCTCCCGCCACCCGGCGTGTACACCACCCCAGACACCACCCGAACCCCCACGTCACCAGTGTCTTCGTTGGTGGTTGGTGCGACCTTGTCGTCACTTCCAGCTGCGCTGAGGGTCCCCGGCGCGGCAGCGATCAGCAGCGTGAGAAGAGCTGCTAAAGGCCGCATGAGTCCTCGTGGCCCTCCCACCGATCGAGAAGCTCGCCGCTTTCAAGCACCCATCGTTCGGCCCGCTGCACGAATACCGATCGGGCGAGGCGGGTGACGACTCGATCGTCGATGATCACCTCAGGCTGGGTATCGGTGGCCGGAATGTAGATCACGTCGCTGTCAACCTCACAAATCTCGATCGCGATTTCGCTTGCAGATAGAGGATCGATTGGCGATGGAAACGAAACTGATCGCGGCACGTCGGGGTTGATTCGCAATCGGGTCCCGTTGGTGAGCAGTTCGTCAAGGAAACTTGCTTGTCCCTCGAAGCTGTCTGGTGCATAGGCAGCCCGGTAGGCCTCGCGTAACTCCCTGTTCGCTGGGTCTCCGGCCGCCGCAAGGTACGCAGCATCAAGATCTAGGTATGCCTGCTTGACGGCGGCTTCGATTTGGGTGATGGGCTCGAGGGTGGTGGTCGGGGCTTGGGTTGTGGTGGGTGTCGGAGGGGTGGTGCTGGTGGTGGTTGTCGTAGTCGTTGTGTCGGGCGGATCGGGGGCGGGGGTGATGACGGAGACGGCAGTGCCTGCTGTTGTGGAGCCAGCGTCTTCGGATCCGGAGGCGCAGGCGGCGAGGGCGAGGATGATGAGGAGCGGCGCTGACCGACTGATCATCCGACAATGGTATGTCACGTCTTTGCAGTGGGTCGGACGCGGGCGGCCAGGGAAGCTTTCGGTGATCTCGGTGTTTGGCGCGGCGGAATGCTGGGTGGAACGCGCCGAGTTGACCGGGTGCACGGTTCGGGATGGTGGGGCGCGGTGAACTCGGTGTGTGCTGGTGCGGGAAGCTGGGTGGAGCGCGCCGAGATCGGCGGGCGTGCCGGCGGGAGCGAGGCTGGGGCCTAGAAGAGGTCGGGCTGGTCGGCGAAGAGCGGAGCGGTTTCGTCCTTGCCGGACAGGGTGGCACCGTGGGCCGGGAGTTGCCACGCAATGGCGAGGTCGGGGTCGTCCCAGCGGATTGCGCGTTCGCAGTCCGGTGCGTACTGGCCGCTGACCTTGTAAGCCACACGCACGTTGTCTTCGAGGGTGCAAAAGCCGTGGGCAAACCCGACGGGCACGAGGAGCTGATTGGCGTCCTCAGCGGTGAGCTTGACTGCTACGTGCTGGCCGAAGGTCGGTGAGGCCCGCCGAATGTCGACTGCCACGTCGAGAATCGACCCGTGGATCACGCGAATGAGCTTGTCTTGGGCGTGCGGAGCGGTCTGGTAGTGCAGGCCGCGCAGCGTGCCGGTCGGGGCCGAGAACGACTCGTTGTCTTGGACGAAGTCGATGTCAATTCCGGCGTGGATCAGGGCGTGTTGCTTGTAGGTCTCGCTGAACCAGCCGCGGTCATCGCCGTGGCGCTTCGCGCGGATCTCGACGACGCCGTCGAGGGCGGTCTTGATGACCTCCATCGCTACTTCTTCAACCCGACACGCTCGGTGGCTTGCGCATCGCGGAGTGGCTGCCACCAGGCCTGGTTGTCGAGGTACCACTGCACGGTGCTCCGCAGCCCGGTGTCGAAGGTGTGCTTGGGCTCCCAGCCCAATTCGCCTTGGATCTTGGTCTGATCGATGGCGTAGCGCTGATCGTGACCAGGGCGATCGGCGACGAAGGTGATGAGCGAACGGCGCGACTCGCCGGAATCGAGCGGGCCGGCGAGTTCGTCGACGAGGTCACAGAGCGTTTCGACCACTTCGAGGTTGGTGCGTTCGGCCTTGCCGCCAATGTTGTACGTCTCGCCTGGTGTGCCTTGCTCGACAACGGTGACGAGTGCGGCAGCGTGGTCTTCGACGTGCAGCCAGTCACGGATGTTGTCGCCCTTGCCGTACACAGGAAGCGGTTCGCCGTGCAGGGCACGGATCGTGACAAGCGGAATCAGCTTCTCGGGGAAGTGGAACGGCCCGTAGTTGTTCGAGCAGTTGGTGAGCAACACCGGCAGGTCGTAGGTCTCGCCCCAGGCCCGCACCAGGTGGTCAGATCCAGCCTTCGACGCCGAGTACGGCGACCGTGGGTCGTACGGGGTGGTTTCGGTGAAGGCGGGGTCGGTTGGGCCGAGTGATCCGAACACCTCGTCGGTCGAAATGTGGTGAAAGCGCTGCACGCCGGCAGCGCGAGCGGCTTCGAGCATTGTGAACGTGCCGATCAGGTTGGTCTGCACGAACGCAGCGGGGCCGTCGATCGAGCGGTCAACATGGCTTTCTGCGGCGAGGTGCATGACCGCATCGGGGGAGTGGGCTGCGAAGATTTCGGTGATGCGGTCGATGTCGCAGATGTCGGCTTGCTCGAAGGCGAGCCGCGGGCTGTCGGCCACCATCTGCGTTGAGCCTTCGGTGGCTGCGTAGGTCATCTTGTCGACGTTCACGACTTCGTGGTCGGTCTCGATGATGAGGTGACGGACGACGGCAGAGCCGATGAAGCCCTTGCCGCCCGTCACCAGGATCTTCATCTGCTCACTCATCGCGGACCACCTTCGAGCAGGTTGAGCAGGTACTGACCGTAAGTGTTCTTGGCCATCGACTCGCCCGCAGCTTGCAATGCCGTGTCATCGATCCAGCCCTGCTCCCACGCGATCTCTTCGAGACACGCAATCTGGCTGTTCTGGCGATGCTGAATCACACGCACAAATTCGGACGCCTCGACCATCGAATCGAACGTACCGGTGTCAAGCCATGCAAAGCCGCGGTTCAGTTGCTCGACGTTCAGTTCACCGCGTTCGAGGTAGTAGTCGATGACCGAGGTGATCTCGAGTTCGCCACGCGGCGACGGCTTCACCAGCTCGGCAGCCTCAACAACTCGCTCATCGAAGTAATAGAGCCCGGTGACTGCCCAATGGCTGCTGGGATTCTCGGGTTTCTCTTCGATCTTGGTCGGCCGGCCGTCTGTATCGAGGTCAACGATGCCGTAGCGCTGTGGATCCTTGACGTGATACCCGAACACCGTGGCGCCCGATGGTCGGTCAGCGGCGCTGGAAACGAGCTTCGAGAACCCGGCGCCGTAGAACAGGTTGTCACCGAGCACGAGTGAGGCGCCTTGGCCATCGAGGAAATCGGCACCGATGAGGAAGGCCTGAGCGAGGCCGTCGGGAGAGGGCTGCGTGGCGTATTCGAGCTGCAGACCCCATTGCGACCCGTCGCCGAGCAGACGCTCGAACCCGGCACGATCCTCGGGCGTGGTGATGATTAAGACCTCACGAATGCCAGCCAGCATGTGCACCGACAGCGGGTAGTAGATCATCGGCTTGTCGTAGACGGGCAACAACTGCTTCGAGGTTCCGCGTGTGACTGGATGGAGGCGCGAACCAGTGCCGCCAGCGAGAATGATGCCCTTCATGGTGGAAGAGGGTAGACGTGGTGGAAGCGGATTTCGGCCATGTTTGCGGAAGGGGCAAACGGAGCAGAGCGGTTGCCCGAACGACCGGAGCGCTCAGTGGGTGTCAAAGGTGGCCAGGTGTGCCTGGCCCTCGTCGCAGCCCTCGGCGAGGGGGCACCAGCGGCAGCTACTGCCGGGCCGTTTGACCGGGGGACGGCCTTCCGCGCCCAGCTCGACCATGGCGTTGATCCCGTCGAGCGTGCGCCGCACCGCTGTGCGCAACAAGCGTTCGCTGACATCCTCGGTCTGGGCCTCGCCCGCATCAAGATAGAACGTCGCCAGCTTTCTTGGTGGAACGCCGCGCACCAGCGTCTCGACCAGTGCGTAGAACCCGAGGTCCTGGCGATGCCGAGGCCCCACTCGTCCCGTCTTGAGATCGATGATCACCTTGCGGCTCTCATTGCCGGAAGGTCGACCGATCATCAAGTCGACCCGAGCCCGAAGAAGAATTGGACCTGAAACGGGCCACTGCGCGGCGGCCTCAGTCACGGGATTCGCGCGCCGATCAAGCGGCGGGAAGCTCTCAACGAACTTGGTCACCCGTTCAGTCGACAGGCCTCGGGTGTCGGCCTCGTCGCCTTTGTCGAGGGTGGCGATCCAGATCCCGATGCCCCGGTCCTCATCAGCGAGCCGCGCCATGGCCTCGTCGACCAGGTCCGTGGGGGACGGTTCGCCGCGCCACCCGAGCAATAGCTGAATTGCCCGGTGCGCGATTTGGCCTTTGGCGGTTGCCGGTGTCCACTCGAACTCGTCGGGCGCAAGAAAATGTGCCTCGCAATCGAGGACAGAGGCAATGCGGTGCTTGGTGACGAAGAGATCTTGACCGTCGTCGAGCCGGGCGGCGAAATGATCGAGTGCGACGCGCATCTCGGTGCGGATGTCAGCAACCAGCCCCTCATCGAACACCAGGGGCTCGCCGCTGCGGCGGAGTGCTTGGAGTGTCTTGCGTTGGATTGGTGTGAGGCTGGTCAGCGCATCGGGGCTGGCTGTGTTGTCGGCCTCGGCGCTCACGACGTCGAACTGTACCCAACTCCTCTGGATGCTCGGTCTCGCCCTGGCTTGGCGAATAGTTCCCAGAGGTCCGGCACAGCTTGACGCTCGGTCGGTAGCCTCGGGCGCGCATGATGAAGCTGCGGATGGCCGACGTGATTGTCGCAGCTACCAGTGCATTTGCTGGCGCCGGAATTTCCGGTCTGCCCAGCAACGCGGGGACCGATTCGACCATCGACGTGCTGTCACGGCAGTTCAAACGGCCGTGATCTTTCGTCAGTCGTTGCTGTTGCGACGCGACATCCATCTGAGCTCCCTCGTCGGCCTGCCATGAACCGCGCCACCATCGTCAACATCGTCGTAGCGATCGGTATCGCCGGGCTGATCGCAGCCGTGTTCGTCTTGGAGAGTCGCGGCGAGATCACCCCCGCCACGACCACCACTTCTTCGACGACCACGACGACGCTGCCGCCAACCACCACGACCACCACCACAACGACGACCACCACCACGACCACGACGTCAACAACGTCGACAGTGCCACCGACCACTATCGAGCCACTCCCACGAGACGCCTACGCCGTGGTCGTCGTCAACGGATCAACGGCAGGAGAGCGTCTGGAACCGACAGTCGCGCAACTCATCGAGCTGGGCTACACCGACGTGCGCGGCCTGGTGGGCGCGGTGCGAACGGTGGAGACCGTCATCTACTACGCCGACGGTGACGTCAATGCCGCCGACCGGATGCGCGCTGACCTTGAACTTGGCGCCGACCTGGCCCCACTTGACGAAGCACCACCCGTCGCCGGGCGCGACGACGCACAACTGATCCTGTACCTCGGCGGCAGCTGACAACACCCGAAGTCCCCAGCGGGCGTTACTTGCTACCAGCGAGGACGTATTCAGTGAGCATTTCCAGCGTCGCAGCAGCTTGCGAAGGCCAGGCCTTCTCGCTGACCCTCACCGACGGAACCAACATCTTGGGTTCGACTAAAACTGGCACTGTTGCGCTCACATCCGGAGCCTTCGACGTCTCCCTCGACGACGGCGTCGCAGCCGAAGCGGTGACCAACGCCGCGCTGTCGATCAGCGGCTGACCAGCAGCACCCTGATCCTCAGGATCTGACATGACCTGACCGAGGCCGGTCGCGTCCGATGTTCCACGCCCTGCTCCGGCTGGGGTGGGAACGTCGGGGGCGGCCGGCCTCGTCGGTTTCGCCACAGGCGATCATCCGACGATCGATTCGCCGGGACTCGCCACCGTCATCAACGACGAGATCACCCCCTGATTCCGTGGGTCGAGCTGCGCGCCGACCACCGAAGGACCACTGACATGACCAACACGAAATTCCAACGTCTCAGAGCCGTTGTGGTCGCCATCGCCGTCACCGGCACGATTGCTGTTGGGGCATCGGCGGCCAGCCTGGGTGGGTTGGGGACCGACAACCTAGGAGCCGACAGTGCGGCAGTCGGCTCCTGCGACACCGACGGCATCACCTACGAGTTCCGGCAAAGCTTCCGTCGTGGCCGCGGTGAATACCGGGTGAACCGAGTCGTGCTCCGCGACGTCAGCCTCGCTTGCCGCGACCTGCCTTACTCGATCACTCTGTTTGAGAACGGTGCCAGCGGAGTCTCGGCAACGACCAACGGAGCCTCGCTGACGGTCAGCAACGGCGGCAGGGCCAGCATTCGGGTCCGATTGTTCAGCGACGACGTCGACGGCATCGCCCTGACAATCGGCGGCAACCCGATCGCCCCCTAGCCAGATTTGTGGACACCACTCAGGCGCTCCAGGTGAACCGCCGTCGTGTCAACATTTCCTCAAGAAACCAAGCCTGAGCACCGATGACTATCGGAAGAGCTCTGTCGACGGAGCTGTGAGCAGAAGGAACGCCAACGACATGACGACACATGCAATGTGCCTGATGCTCTCGTTCCACGCGCGTTCCGCCTCGGCTCACCCAGGATTCAGCGCAGCACCTGCGAGCACTCGAGCATCGCTTGGGATACAGCCATGACGACACCTCGCTCGCGTCACTCAGGCCGAGGGCGCTCGCTGCCGCTTGGGATCGCTGCTGTGGCAGTGGTCGGCGCGAGCGCATTGACCTTCGGGCATGCGGCCAGCCTGGGTGGGATTTCGAGCGCCGACGTCGCCAGCTTCTCCGTGTCGGGCACCGTCTCAGTGCCCACAACGACCCTTCCGCCCCGACCCGACTGTGGCGCCGGAGACAACGCTGTCGCTTGTGTGGTGCCTGTCGGGACGACCATCGACGTGAAGAAGCTGAAATGGAAAGCCGACATCGTCGTGCTTGGCACGATTGACGGAGACCTCGAAGTCAAGAACGGCAACATCACGATCGGCGCCGGCGGGTTGGTCACCGGCAAGATCACCCAGAAGGGCGATGGTGGCGTCACCGTCCTCGCTGGTGGCAACGTTGGCAAGGGGATCAAGGAGGACGGCAACGGCTCCGTTGACATCTCCGGCACGGTCGCGGACAAGGTGGAGGAAAAGGGCGACGGCAATCTGATCATCGGTCCGAACGGATCCGTTGGCGATGATGCGAAGGAATCTGGGCCGGGCAACCTGGTCGTCAACGGCACGGTCGCGGACAAGGCCGAGGAGAAAGACGCCGGCGACCTGACCGTGAACGGAGGCGTCGATGAGGCGAAGGAGTCTGGGCCGGGCAACCTGGTCGTCAACGGCACCGTCACGAAGAAGGCCGAGGAAAACGATGACGGCGACCTGATCATCGGTCTGGACGGAGTTGTCGGTAGTGCGAAGGAATCGGACGCCGGCGAGTTGTTGTGCGGGACCGAGTTTGGGCTTGGTGCATGCCCGTGAGCATCGACACCGTCACCGAGCAACAGTCTGTGATCGACCCTCCTGCCGCTGACGAACAGGCGGAGGGTCTGGACATCGTCGACGGAGAAGTCGAGCGCGCCCCACTGTGGCGCCGGATTCTCTCGATCTTGTTCACGCTGGTCATCGTGGCCGGCACCCTCTATCTCTGGCCGGCGCCACTGGGCGGACAGACCCGTGCCGTTGTCGTATCCGGGCACTCGATGGAGCCCACATACGATCTTGGGGACCTCGTCATCGTCAGAGAACGACCGACCTCTGAAATTGGGGACACCGTCGTGTTTGAAGTTCCCGACGGTGAGACCGGTGAAGGACTGCTCGTCATCCACCGAGTCGTGGAGGTCGACGACGAAGGATTCTTCATTACCCAGGGCGACAACCGGACCACACCTGACCGCTGGCAGTTGACTGAAGAGAACATCGTGGGACAACCCCTCGCCCATCTCCCGCACGGTGGCAAGCTGTTCCAGTTCCTCCAGCAAATCTGGGTGATCATTCTCCTCATTGGCATCGTCGTGGTGATGGTGCTCTGGCCCAGTGGCGACGACGACGAGCACGACGGCGAGCACGACGACGATGAGGACCGGAGTAGCGGATCCGATGATCTCGTCGTTGAGCAGTCTGAGTCCTCGTCATCCAGTGGCGCTGAACTCGCAGGCATCGTCCTCGCTGCGGAACGCGATGCCACCGAGATCATGGAGAGAGACGAGCTCATGGACCGAATCCTCGGCACCGTGACTGGCGACGATGCCGAGGTGGTCAAGCACGAGGAAATGTCCCCTGTCGCCGTCGTGGCCGACAGCGAGCTCGACGACTGGACGTCGTCGGTGATTTCCGACGAGGTCATGGACGACGCGATGGCCTGGCTCGACGAACAACTGGCCGGCACCACGCACTGACCCGGCTCCCTCCCGCGGGCGGGCTGGTTGGCTGGTTGGCACGGCGTGTGTCGATCTCGGTGCGTGGAGCGGCGGATTGCTGGGCAGGACGCGCCGAGATCGCTAAAGGCACGCGCGGTTGGCACGGCGTGTGTCGAACTCGGTGGGCGGAGCGGCGGATTGCTGGGCAGGACGCGCCGAGATCGCTAAAGGCACCGCGCCGGGCAACTCTGTGAGCGCGCGTCGTCATAGTGAGGTCATGGAGTTCGCCTCAACCGTCGAGTTTGCCCATGCGGCACGCACGCTCAGCCGTGCAGCACGCAGTCTGGGCCTCGACGCGCCGAGCTATCGCTGCCCACCACGGCTTGTCGGCATCGAACGCAGCATCCGGCGACGCCCGAAAGGAGCAGTGGTGTCCATCCGGGTCAAGAATCGACCCCTCGGAGCAGTACTCGCCGACATGATCGAGGGAGTGATCGTCGCAAACCGACTGGTACCGCCCCATGCCGACCGAGTGCGGACCGACCTGTGGGCTGTGATGACCGAGGGTGCAGAGATTCAGCTTTCGAACTCTGCTCGGTCACACGTTGCGCGCGGTGCAGCATGAAACCGACCGGGTTGCCCGGAGCGCGCTGCTGGTGATGACGCTCAAGCAATGCGCGTGGTCCGCACCGGTGGACTTGATCGGTACTGGCCCGACCTGATCGACGGGCGCTCCTCAAGCTCAGGGAGTGCGTGGTTCGCAGATCACCACCGGGATGTCACGGTCGGTCTTCTGTGCGTACCCGGCGTAGCCCTTGTAGGCGTCGACGATCTTGGGCCACATCTCGGCCTTCTCGTCGGCCGTGGCGGTTCGAGCCGTCACGTCCACACGTGTGCCGTCCCCAATCACGAGGCTCACATCGGGGTTGGCAACAATGTTGAGATACCACTCCGGGTCGCGATCGTCGCCTCCCTTGGACGCCACGATCACGTAGCTGCCGTTCTCCTGGAGCGGTGTGGTGAGCATGGTTGTGCGCGCCTTGCCGCTCTTGCGGCCCACGGCGTGCAGTTCGACGACTGGCATCGAGCCGAGTGTGTTGCCGACGCGACCAAACGAAATCGTGCGGATACTGCGATGGACGAGGTTCATGAACTTCATCTGCGTGTCAGCGAGGGAATCTTGGAGAGCCATCTCTCAAGCGTAGGTGCTGTCGAACAGCGACTCGCTCTAACCTGGTCCGGAGTGTGAGAGCACGCAACCCGCCCGGGTGGCGAAACTGGCAGACGCGGGGGGCTTAAACCCCCCTTCCACGAACGTGGAGTACGGGTTCAAATCCCGTCCCGGGCACCTCAACGCTCGGAAACGAGCAGTGGCTGTCTGGTCGCAACGCTGATGGTTCGCGGCGACGACCGAACGCTGTTCAGCCGTCTGGCGCAGAAAGTCGCCGCTGCCGCTCCATCAAGCTGCACCAATCCCAGTCGGCTCCGCCGAGGGCATGAACGTCGGCAAGGAACTGAGCAACCATTGCCGTCACCGGCAACGACACATTCATCGCACTCGCCTCGTCGAGGACCAGGCCGACGTCTTTGCGCATCAGAGTCGTCGAGAACCCAAAGTCGTATTCGCCGGCAATCATCTGCGCAGCCCGGTTCTCCATCTCCCACGACGTCGAGGACCCCTGGGTCATCACATGCACCACTCGTTCCGGATCCAGACCGGCGTTGATCGCGAAATCCAGCCCCTCGGCCAACGCCTGGGCGACGCCAACAACACAAATCTGGTTCGTCATCTTGGTGATCTGGCCAGCTCCGGACGGCCCCATATGGGTGACTCGGCCCGCGTAAGCAGCCATCGACGACTCGATCCGGGCAAACGCGTCCTCATCGCCACCGACCATGACGGTGAGCGAACCGTTGCGAGCACCATCAACGCCGCCCGACACCGGAGCGTCCAGAAAATGCGCTCGACGGTCGGCGAGCTCATCAGCGAACTGGCGCGCTCCCGAAGCAGAAATCGTGGAGTGGTCGATCCAGATCGCGCCCTCAGCGACATGGGCAAGCGCTTCGTCGACAACAACGCGCATCTCCTTGTCGGCAGGCAACGACGAGACAATCACATCGGCGCCGCTGACCGCATCGGCAACCGACGCCGCCGCTTCACCAGCGTGCTCGCCGGCCCACGCAGCCGTTGCCTCGGCTGAGATATCAAACACCTTGACCTCGTGGCCATGTTCGCCGCCCGCAAGATGACCGGCGATTGGCCAACCCATCCGACCAAGGCCAATGACTGCGACCCTCATGCCGGCATCCCCGGCTTGCCCTGATCCTCAATCGTGAACCCGCCAGCCAGACGAGCGTTGATCCGCCCACCCGTGGCCATGGCCAAGATCAACACCATCTCATCGGGCCGGGGTCCATCAGACACCCCCATCTCAATTGCGTCGTAGTGGCTGCCCACATACGACCAATCGAGGTGAGTGAGCGGAACATCGAGCCGCGCACCCATCGCACCCACCTTCTTGGTCGACGGCACAATCGACGTGCCTCGGCCGATGGCCGCTCGCATCCCACCACCGCCGGGAATGTGCCACATGGCGCCGTGCTCAATCTCGCCGGCACCCCCGACGATGGCGCCCTTGCCGTAACTCTCAATAGCGGACGGGTCACCTCCGAGGTGGGTAATCAACTGGCCACCCAACTCTTCGCCGAGCGCGCGCAGCTCATCTGAGGCCGGCGAGAGATCATCGACGTATTGACCAACGTACGGGTTGCCGACAACTGCGGCGATGGCACCCTTGAAGAGCGGGGTAGCGGGGGCGGGGCCATGATCTGACCGAATCTCTTCGGTCAGACTCACGATCTTGCGAATCGGGAAGAGCATGCAAGGCCTTTCAGCATCGAAGGGTTGAAACAACGCGACCTTGACCCTAGTTGTGGCGCAATGCCTCGGTCGGAGCGACTGCAGCACCGTTCGGGTCGCGTCACGCAGAAAGATTCCAGTCAACAGCAAGGTTGGGTGGGTGTGGCCTCGATACCGTGGTCTGCATGCAGATCGGAGAACTCGCCAACACCGCCGGAGTCACCACCAAGACCATTCGCTATTACGAGTCGATCGGCGTCCTCGACGAACCAGCGCGAACAGACTCCGGCTATCGCTCCTACGGGCCCGCTGCGGTCGAGCGACTCGACTTCGTCAAGCAAGCCCAGTCAACCGGGCTCGCGCTCGCGGAGATCAAGTCGATCCTCGAGATTAAAGATCAGGGCGGCCAGACCTGCGAGCACACCAAGGCGCTCCTTCGACAGCACCTCGACGAACTCGACGAGAGGATCGTCGAACTTGAGGCCGCCCGTGTCGAACTGCAGGCGATGTATCGACGTGCCGGAGCGCTTGACCCGGCAAAGTGCACCGACGCGAACAGGTGCCAGATCATCACCGACGCCGCCGCCGGCTGAATCGCTCCCGGCGATGTGTCCGACGTCGCTTCACCGTCGCTTGACCTTGCCCTGGACTGGAAGGCGTACGTTGACAACATGACCGATCAACTCCTCGACCGGCAACAGATCCTCGATCTCGACGTCGACGGCATGACCTGCGGATCGTGCGCGGCGCGGATCCAGAAAACCCTCGCCAAGCAGCCAGGCATTACCCATGCCGACGTCAACTTCGCGACCGGCCGAGCGCGTGTCTCGGTTGACGACACCGTCGACCTCGCCGCAGTGCAGTCAGCAGTCGAACGAGCCGGCTACACCCTCCACGCGCCCGAAACAATCGAATCCGCCGCCGGGCAATTCGCCGTCGGCGGTATGACCTGCGGCTCATGTGCCGCCCGAATCCAGAAAGTCCTTCAGCGCCAGCCGGGAATCGCCGACGCCGAAGTGAACTACGCCACCGGCAGAGCCACCGTCACCGCGCTCCCAGGAGAACACCTCGACGCCCGACTGCTCGCCGACGCCGTCGAGAAGGCCGGCTACGAACTCACTGACATCGCCGCCGACCAGACTGCATCGGGTCCGACCGCAGCCGAACGCGCCGACCAAGTCGACCGCGACGAGGCACAGCAGCAAGCAATGTGGCTCCGGCGAGCCATCATCTCGGCGCCAATCGCCGCGTTCATGGTCTCGACCATGCTGTACCACGACCTCGCGATGGAGAACACCGCGCTGCGCTGGCTGCAGTTCGCCCTCGCGATCCCGGTCCAGTTCTACGTCGGTTGGCCGATCCTCGTCGGCGCCGCCCAACGCGCCCGCCACCTGACGGCGAATATGGACACGCTCATTGCAATGGGCACGCTCTCCGCGTTCACCTTCTCGACCTACCAACTGTTCACCGGCGGCATGGAGCTGTACTTCGAAGCAGCTGTGGTGATCATGTTCTTCATCACCCTCGGCCGCTACCTCGAAGCCCGGGCCAAAGGCCGTGCCGGCAAGGCGCTGCGAGCTCTCGTCGAACTCGGCGCCAAAGAAGCACGCCTCGTGCGTGACGGTGTCGAAGAGATGGTGCCGGTCGAGTCCGTCCAGGTCGGCGATCTCATCAAGATTCGCCCCGGCGAAAAAGTGCCCGTCGACGGCGAAGTCACCGAAGGTGCAAGTGCAGTCGACGAATCGATGCTGACCGGCGAATCGTTGCCCGTCGACAAGACCGTCGGAGACACCGTCGCGGGCGCCACGGTCAACACATCGGGCGTGCTCACCATCCGGGCGACGGCGATCGGCTCAGAAACAGCACTCGCCCAGATCGTCAAGCTCGTCGAAGACGCCCAGACCGGCAAGTCCGGAGCGCAGCGGCTAGCGGACCGGATCTCGGCCGTGTTCGTCCCGGTCGTGATGTCGATCTCGCTGCTCACCTTCCTCGGCTGGACGGTCATCGGTGGCAGCGTCAGCGACGGCGTGTACGCCGCAGTCGCGGTCCTGATCATCGCCTGCCCCTGTGCGCTCGGGTTGGCAACTCCGATGGCGATCATGGTCGGCACGGGCCGCGCCGCACAGCTCGGCATCCTCATCAAGTCCGTCGAAGTACTCGAACGCACCCGGCGCATCACGACCGTCGTCTTCGACAAGACCGGCACCCTCACCCAGGGAGCGATGGCGGTCACCGACATCGTCGCCGCAAGCAGCACCCACGAAGCAGAGCTCCTCGCCAAAGCCGGCGCCGTCGAAGCCGACAGCGAGCACCCGATCGGACACGCCATTGCCGACGCCGCACGCGAACTGCACGGCTCCGTCGACCCGGTCACCGAGTTCGGCACCATTGTCGGTCACGGCATCCGAGCCAACGTCGATGGCACCACCGTCTGGGTCGGGCGCCGCGAACTCGCCGCGCAGGCATCGCTCGAACTCCCGGCGGCGCTCGACGACGCAGCAGCCAAGCTCGAAAACAAGGGTCGGACCGCAGTGTTCGCCGGTTGGGACGGCGAGGTCCGTGGAGTCATCGCGGTGGCAGACACCCTCAAGCCATCAGCAATCGACACCGTGCGACAACTCCATGACCTCAACCTCACCGTGGCGATGATCACCGGCGACAACGCACGCACCGCACAATCCATCGCCGACGCCGTTGGCATCGACCGTGTGATTGCCGAAGTGCTCCCCAAAGACAAGCAAAGCGAAGTGCAACGCCTCCAAGCAGCCGGAGAAGTCGTGGCGATGGTCGGCGACGGCGTCAACGACGCCCCCGCACTCGTCCAAGCCGATCTCGGCATCGCGATCGGAACCGGTACCGACGTCGCGATCGAATCCAGTGACCTCACACTGATGCGCGGCGACGTCGCCGGCGTGGTCACCGCGATCGAACTGTCCCGGCGGACCTACCGCACCATCGTGCAGAACCTGTTCTGGGCATTCGGCTACAACACCATCGCCATCCCACTCGCCGTGTCCGGCCTGCTCAGCCCACTGATCGCAGGAGCCGCCATGGCGTTCTCGTCGATCAGCGTGGTGCTCAACAGCATTCGCCTCCGACGCTTCGCACCGAAGGCACCGCGAACAGCATCACCGAGTGCTGTTGCGGGCTGAACTGCACTCATCCAACAACACCATTCTCAGGAGAACGACATGACCGACGCAGCAACGACCACCTACTCCGTCCCGGAGATCTCGTGCGGGCACTGCAAGTCCACGATCGAGGCCGCGGTACACGGCCTGGGTGACATCCGGAGCGTCGACGTCGACATCGACGCCAAGACCGTCACTGTCCATGGCGGAGAGAGCGGTGCCATCATCGCCGTCATCGAAGACGCCGGCTACGACGTCGTGCGTTGACACTCCGACTCGACGCAGCCGAGAGCTGCGTCGAGAGATCTCCTGTTCGCGGCTAGAACATTCCCAGTTCAAGGCGGGCGACATCGGAGAGACGCGATGCGTCCCACGGAGGGTCAAAGACCAACTTCACGTCAACGGTGTCGACCCCGGTGACTGCTGCGACCGCGTCACGGAGGTCGAGCCGCAAGATGTCACCCATCCCGCAAAACGGGGCCGTGACTGACATGTCGATGTCAACGTGCCAGCCACCGCCATCCAACTGTTCGGCATCGACGCGGTAGACGAGGCCCAGTTCAACGATGTCGACTGGGATCTCCGGGTCATAGACCGTCGTCGCGGCTTCCCAGACCCGGTCGATGCTGAACGGCGCATCACTCGCGACTGCAGAACCGTCAGGGGCATCGATGAACCCGAAGTCGATCGAGTCCTGCCGGGAAAGACGTGCCATTTCGCCGTCACGGGTGGTCACCGTTGCGGTGGCACCGAGCGCCTGGAGCAGCGTGACCCGGTCACCGGCGGCGAGGGTCACCTGATGGCCCGCAGGCACGATCGTGGCGACGGCCGCACGCGGCAGAGTGAAGCCCTTGGTCTTGCCGACACTGACGGACTGATCAGACATCGTCGTGTCCGAGGCGGCTGGTGATCCAGGCTTGCACCGATTCGATGCCGACTTCGTCGACGACCTGGTCAGCGAAGCCATTGATGAGCAGGCGGCGAGCCTCGGTCGCAGGGATGCCCCGCGACCGCATGTAATACATCGCGGTGTCGTCGAGCTGGCCGACGGTGGCTCCGTGCTTGCAGGCCACCTCGTCGGCAAGGATCTCGAGCCGTGGCTGGGTATTGATCTCGGCCCGATCGGAGAGAATCAGGTTCTGGTTCGACTGTTCCGCGTCGGTGCCATCGGCACCCGGACGGACCTCGATGCCACCGTTGAAAATTCCGGTGCTCTCGTCATCCAGCACGCCTCGGAAGGACTGGCGGCTTGTGCAGTTCTCGGCGGAATGAACGACATTGATCTGCTGATCGAGAATCTGGTCGCCGAAGCCAAAGAACAGACCCGACAGGTCGACATGGGCACCAGGACCCGCGAGATCGACGTCGTAGGCCGCACGTCCGTAGGAGGCGCCGAGGTTGAAGGAACGAGCCAAGAACCGGCTGTCCGCAGCCTGGTGCACGTCGATACTGCTGAGGTGGACGTGGCTCGGCGGCACGTCTTGGAGGAGCACGTGCTCGAGCGAGGCAGCGTTGCCCAATGTGATGGTGGTGCGGATGTTCGAACCGCCGAATTCGGCGCCGACACCAATGCGGGTCTCGACAACTGTGGCCGAACTGCGGGCACCCAACTCGATGACCACACCCGTGCACGACGCATTGCGTGTCTCGTCTGGCACTTCGATGTCCACGATGTGAATCGGCACGTCGAGAACAACATCATCGTCGATGAGGACCACAGCACCGTCGCCACCGAACGCCAAGTTGAGCGCCATGTAGGCGTCGGTGATCTGACTGTCGCCACGATCGAAGTGTGACGCAATGCGCTCCGGTTGTTTCCGACGGGCATCGAGCAGGCTCAACAGGTGGAGACCCGCCGGACCAGTCATCGAAGAGAGCTCGACATCGACCACACCGTTGACCACGACGATGCGCGGACCATCGAGAACAGGAATCTGAGCCTCGAGGTCAGGCACACTCGATGCAAGCGTGACCGGAGGACCGAACGACAACGCAGTGAGTTGCTGATGCGGTGCGTAGCGCCACGCATCGTGACGTTTCGTTGGATATCCGTTCGCCTCGACCCAATCGAGTGCAACGGTTCGGCCCGCAACCGTCGGGACGACCGCCGCGGGCGCCGCCGTCACGATTGGACTCCGGTGAGAGGCCGCTCGGGGGCGTCGTCGAGGTCATGGTTGACAAAGCTGGCGTACCCGTGGTCCTCGAGATGCAGAGCAAGGGTGTGGTCGCCCGACTCGACAATGCGACCGTCGACGAGCACGTGCACGAAGTCCGGCTTGATGTAGTCGAGCAGCCGTTGGTAGTGAGTGATCACAATCATCGACCGTTCCGGGCCCCGCAGTGCGTTGACGCCACCGGCGATGACGCGCAGCGCATCGATGTCGAGACCCGAATCGGTCTCGTCGAGGATCGCGAGGCGCGGCTGCATCAATGCCATCTGAAGAATCTCGTTGCGCTTCTTCTCGCCACCGCTGAAGCCAGCGTTGACGGCACGATCGAGGAAGTCTTGCTTCATCTCGACGAGGTCCATCGCCTCTTTGGCGACCTTCAAAAAGTCACGAGCACCAACTTCGGTCTCGCCGCGAGCGCGCCGCACCGAATTGACTGCCGTGCGCAGGAAGTACATGTTGTTCACGCCCGGAATCTCCACCGGGTACTGGAATCCCAGGAACACACCAGCAGCGGCCCGCGCCTCGGGTTCCATGTCGAGCAGGTCCACTCCGTCGAGGGTGACTGTCCCGGTGACCTCATAACCATCGCGCCCCGCAAGAGCGTGCGCAAAAGTGCTCTTGCCCGAGCCGTTCGGACCCATGATCGCATGCACTTCGCCGGCGCCGACATCGAGGTCGAGACCGTTCAGAATTTGCTTGCCACCAATGGCAGCGGTGAGGTTGTTGACGTGCAGCATCAGCCCACACTTCCTTCCAGGCTCACGCTCAGCAACCGCTGAGCTTCGACAGCGAACTCCATCGGGAGCTCGTTAAACACTTCGCGGCAAAAGCCGTTGACGATCATGGACATCGCATCTTCTTCGGTCATGCCGCGCTGGCGGCAGTAGTACAATTGGTCTTCGCCGACCGTTGACGTTGACGCTTCGTGCTCGATCTGGGCACCAGGGTTTTTGACCTCGATGTACGGAATCGTGTGAGCGCCGCAGTCCTTGCCCAGCAGCAACGAATCGCACTGGGTGTAGTTGCGAGCGTTCTCTGCTGAACGCAACACCTTGACCAACCCGCGGTACGTGTTTTGACCGTGGGCCGCGGAGATGCCCTTCGAGATGATGGTGCTGGTGGTGTCCTTGCCGATGTGAATCATCTTGGTTCCGGTGTCAGCCTGCTGACGCTTGCACGACAGCGCAACGGAATAGAACTCGCCAATGCTGCGGTCGCCCTGCAGGATCACGCTCGGGTACTTCCAGGTGATCGCCGAACCGGTCTCCACCTGAGTCCAAGAAATCTTGGCGTCGGTGTGGGCCCGCCCTCGCTTGGTGACGAAGTTGTAGATACCGCCGACGCCGTTCTCGTCACCGGGGTACCAGTTCTGCACCGTGGAGTACTTGATCTCGGCACGATCCTTGGCGACCAACTCGACGACCGCTGCATGCAGCTGGTTCTCGTCGCGCTGCGGCGCCGTGCACCCCTCGAGGTAGGACACATGGGAATCATCTTCGGCCACGATCAGCGTGCGCTCGAACTGGCCCGTGTTCATCGAGTTGATACGGAAGTACGTGGACAGCTCCATCGGGCAGCGAACGCCCTTCGGGATGTAGCAGAACGACCCGTCGGAGAACACCGCCGAGTTCAGCGCAGCAAAGAAGTTGTCACGTACCGGAACCACGGACCCGAGGTGCTCGCGCACCAACTCGGGATAATCGCGGACAGCTTCGGAGAACGAACAGAAGATCACGCCGGCTTCCAGCAGGGTCTTCTTGAACGTTGTGGTGACCGACACCGAGTCGACGATTGCATCGACGGCGACGTTGCTGAGCATCTTTTGCTCGTGGAGCGGGATGCCGAGCTTGTCGAACATGTCACGAATGTCGGGATCGACGTCGTCCATGCTGTCGAGGACCGGCTTCTGCTTGGGCGCCGCCCAGTAGCTGATTGCCTCGTAGTCGATCGGTGCAATCTCGAGCTTGGCCCAGTCGGGCTCCTCCATGGCACGCCACGCCTCGTAGGCCTTCAGCCGCCATTCGAGCAGCCACTCCGGCTCGTCCTTCTTGGACGAAATCAGACGGACGATGCTCTCATCGAGACCGGGCGGTGCGATATCGGTATCGAGGTCCGTGCTGAAGCCAAACTCGTAGTCAGACTCGGTCAGCTCTTCGATGGTCCGTGTGCTCTCACTCATGGGAGACCGTCACTCGCCAACGTCGATAAAGATGCACTCGCCAGGGCACTCTTCGGCCGCTTCGATCACGCTCTCGAGACTCGAATCGGGGAAACGGGCCAAACCTTCGGCACCCGCAGGATTAGCGGTGCCGTCGAACAGCTTCTCGGTGCCGTAGTTGGATGCAGTCTCTTTGACATAGAAGAGACCATCATCCATGCCGAAAAACACGTCAGGGGCGATCTCTTCGCAGAGTCCGTCGCCGGTACAGAGGTCCTGGTCGATCCAAACCTTCATGGGGGCTCCTTTCGACTGGACGAACTCAGATGTCGGCCAGCCCTCGATGAGTCGGCAAAACCTTCGCCGATTGGCTCCCTTCCTATCGACCCGAGCCACTTTTCGCACTCCGCTGTCGAAACTCCGACATGTGCTCGCTGCCCGCGGCACCCACGTGATCGTCGGCGGCGAGGACGGCGTGCGGTGGACCGGGGGGAATCGGTCGCAACCTCCGCGCCGTGCTGGTGTCGCTGTTCGTCAAGCAACGCATGACGTTCTTCATCAGCAGCGAGAAGCGAGAGTTCATCGATGGGCTCGTCGAGATGCTTTCCGCCGGCGACATGGCCCCGGCCATTGGAGGCCGCGCTGCGCTCGATCAGACTCCTGACGCGATCCGAGCAATTGAGGCCGGCACCATCAGCGGGAAGACCGTCGTCAATATCGGGAGTGAAGCATCGTGAGCCGGCAGGCCCAGCCGTCGACCTGAGTCGGATTGGTCACCCGGCGTCGAGCGTTCACGATGTGAAAAGGTCGGCGTGCACGCGACGCAGCGCCGCCTTTTGCACCTTCGACATTGCATTGCGCGGCAGCTCGTCGGCGGCGATGTACGTCTTGGGATGTTTGAACCGCGCAAGCACGCCGTCTAGTGACGCTGCGAGCGCTGCATCGCTTACCTCGACGGAGTCGTCACGCACGACCACGGCAACCACCGCCTCGCCGAAGTCGGGATGCGGGACCCCGATCACCCCCGTCTCGAGCACACCGGGAACGTCATCGAGAACCATCTCGACTTCCTTCGGATACACGTTGTACCCACCGCTGATAATCATGTCGCTCGACCGGCCTTCGAGGGTCAGCCGGCCCTCGTCATCGACGGAGCCTACGTCGCCCGTGATGAACCAGCCCCCCACTCGATGTTCGGAGGCGGTCTTGTCCGGCATTCGCCAGTAGCCGGCGAAGAGACCGGGGGAGCGGATCTCGACAACCCCGGTCACGCCAGTCGGGACGGCGACGCCCGCACCGTCGCTGACCCGCAGCTGGACGTTGGGGAGCGAGAAGCCAACGGTCCCGGGGACGCGTTGACCGTCATATGGGTTCGACGTGATCATGCCGGCCTCGGTCATGCCGTACCGCTCGAGGATCTGCAGAGCGGTGCGTGCGGTGAATTCGGCGTGCACGGCTTCGGTCATTGGCGCCGAACCAGATGTGAAGAGTCGAACCGACGCACACGCCGCGGCATCGAATCGGGCATCGCCAAGCAGACGGGTGTACTGCGTGGGCACCCCCATCATGACCGTGGCATCGGGCAGGTTGTCGACGACGGCACCGACGTCGAACTTCGGCAGGAAGATCACCTCGTTACCGCTCAGCAT
>Ga0209659_1000703_pt1 | contig 20642 bp, 14 predicted proteins | sample SaaInlLV_10m_DNA_FD_184658 | JGI IMG/M metagenome (GOLD analysis project Ga0209659, IMG submission 184658) | Marine microbial communities from expanding oxygen minimum zones in the Saanich Inlet - SI072_LV_10m_DNA (SPAdes) (version 2) | ecosystem: Environmental > Aquatic > Marine > Intertidal... | reverse complement strand
ATTGTAGATTTGCAAACCATTTCAAAAATAGTTAACAATGAAAAGAACATTTCAGCCTTCTAACAGAAAAAGAAGAAACAAGCACGGTTTTCGTGATAGAATGGAATCTGCTAATGGCCGTAGAGTTTTAGCTAGTAGAAGAGCAAAAGGAAGAAAAAAATTAACAGTTTCAGATGAAACTAGGCATAAACGCTAGTCGTTTACAATTATACGTCTAAAGGTGTTGCATTTGCAGCACCTTTTTTTTAGACCTACTGTTAAAAAATCATATAATTTTGTTAATTATTTAGAAATCAAAAATTGACGCTTTATTCTTAAATCGGTTACATTCGCACAAACACTGTAAAACTATGCCCAAAGACAATTCAATTAAATCCATTTTAATTATCGGAAGTGGCCCAATCGTTATTGGTCAAGCTTGTGAATTTGATTATTCTGGTTCTCAGGCAGCCAGATCATTAAAAGAAGAGGGGATAGAAGTATCTCTTATCAACTCTAATCCAGCAACAATTATGACAGACCCAGTTGTTGCTGATAATGTGTATTTAAAACCTCTTACGGTTGAATCAATTGAAGAAATTCTTTCTGAACGACAAATCGATGCTGTTCTACCAACAATGGGTGGTCAGACTGCTTTGAATTTGTGTATTGAGGCTGATGAAAAAGGCGTTTGGGAAAAATACGGCGTTAGAATTATTGGGGTGGATATTGACGCTATTAACATTACAGAAGACAGAGAAGAATTTAAGCAGTTGATGGAAACAATAGGCATTTCATGCGCTCCCTCTCAAACGGCTACTTCTTACCTTGAAGGAAAAGAAATTGCTCAAAAATTCGGTTTTCCATTATGTATCAGGCCTTCTTATACTTTAGGAGGAAGTGGAGCTTCTTTTGTTCACGAAGCTAAAGATTTTGATAACCTATTAAAAAGAGGAATGGCTGCATCACCAATTCATGAGGTGATGATTGATAAAGCGCTTTTAGGTTGGAAAGAATATGAGCTTGAATTATTAAGAGATAAAAATGATAATGTTATCATTATCTGTTCAATAGAAAACATGGATCCAATGGGAATCCATACTGGAGATTCAATTACCGTTGCTCCAGCAATGACTTTATCTGATACCACTTATCAAAAGATGAGGGATATGGCTATCAAGATGATGAGAGCTATTGGAGATTTTGCTGGTGGTTGTAATGTTCAGTTTGCTGTTTCTCCTGACGAAAAAGAAGATATTATATCAATAGAAATTAATCCTAGAGTATCGCGTTCATCAGCTTTAGCTTCTAAAGCCACAGGTTATCCAATTGCTAAAATTGCATCAAAGCTAGCAATCGGTTACACGCTTGATGAATTAGATAATCAAATTACCAAGTCAACTTCAGCTTATTTTGAACCTACTTTAGATTATGTTATTGTTAAAATCCCTAGATGGAATTTTGAAAAATTCGATGGTGCCAACACAGAGTTAGGGCTACAGATGAAGTCTGTTGGAGAGGTAATGGCTATTGGTCGCTCATTTCAAGAGGCACTACAAAAGGCATGTCAGTCATTAGAAATTAAGCGTAACGGTCTTGGAGCTGATGGTAAAAGTTGGACTAATCAGGACGATATCCTTCATGCTATGAAGCATGCAAGTAGCGACAGAGTATTTAGAATATACGATGCTATTCGTCTTGGTATTCCATTAAAAACCATTCATGATATTACTAAAATGGACTATTGGTTCTTAAGACAATTAGAAGAACTCGTAATGCTTGAGTTTGAAATTGAAAAATATCATATTGATAATATCTCAGAAGAGCTACTCCTTCAGGCTAAAATGAAAGGGTATGCCGATAGACAAATTGCACATTTACTGAGATGTCTTGAAAGTGAGGTCTACAAAAAACGTACTGATTTTGGAATTAACAGAGTATATAAATTAGTAGACACTTGTGCTGCCGAGTTTGAAGCAAAAACCCCTTATTATTATTCTACTTTTGAATCACAAAAACAGTTAGCAGGAGGAAAGCCATTTTCTGAAAATGAAAGTGTATCATCAGATAGAAAAAAGATAATTGTTTTAGGTTCTGGACCTAATAGAATAGGGCAGGGAATTGAGTTTGATTACTGCTGTGTTCATGGTGTTTTAGCAGCCAAAGAATGCGATTATGAAACTATAATGATTAACTGTAATCCAGAAACGGTATCAACCGATTTCGACACTTCTGATAAGCTTTATTTTGAGCCTGTTTTTTGGGAACATATATACGACATCATCAAACATGAAAAACCCGAGGGTGTCATTGTTCAGCTTGGCGGTCAGACAGCTCTAAAACTAGCCGAAAAGTTAGAAAGGTATGGAGTCAAAATAATGGGAACTAGCTATGAGGCTCTTGATTTAGCGGAGGACAGAGGTCGATTTTCTAATTTATTGAGAGATAATGACGTTCCATTCCCAGATTTTGGAGTTATAGAAACTGCTGAAGAAGCTTTAGAGTTAGCTAAAGATTTAAACTTTCCAATCTTAGTTAGACCATCTTACGTTTTAGGAGGTCAAGGAATGAAGATTGTAATTAATGAATCTGAGCTTGAGCACCACGTTGTTAACTTACTCAAAGATATTCCTGGAAATAGAGTATTGTTAGACCATTATTTGGACAATGCTATTGAAGCAGAGGCAGATGCCATTTGTGATGGAGAAAACGTTTATATCATCGGTATAATGGAGCATATTGAGCCTTGTGGTATTCATTCTGGTGACTCGAATGCTGTATTACCGACATTCGATTTAAGTGATAATGTACGTCAGCAAATGATTGATATTACTAATAAGATTGCAGTTGCTCTAAAAACTGTTGGGTTGATTAACATTCAATTTGCTATTAAAGACGAAGTAGTATACGTTATCGAAGCAAATCCTAGAGCTTCACGAACAGTTCCGTTTATAGCTAAAGCGTACAAAGAGCCTTATGTGAATTATGCAACAAAGGTTATGTTAGGAAACAAAAAGGTCAATGATTTTGACTTTAATCCTTTCAAGAAGGGATATGCAATTAAAGTTCCCGTCTTTTCGTTTAATAAATTTCCTAATGTAAATAAAGAGTTAGGACCTGAAATGAAATCTACAGGAGAAGCAATACATTTTATTGATGATTTAAAAGATCCATTCTTCAAGAAGGTATACTCTGAAAGAAGTCTTTATTTAAGCCGATAAAAAATGTTAAAAACCATTTTTTTAATCCTTATTATCTTTTATTCAGTCAGATTTCTGACACGAATATTAGCACCACTTTTTTTGAAAAGTATGATAAATAGGGCTCAACGAAATATGAATCCAAATCAGTCTTCTCGACAAGAAGGAGAGGTGTCAATTAAGAAAGACAAAAAGTCTGAAAGTAAAAAATCTTCTTCAACAGTTGGTGAATACGTAGATTTTGAAGAAATTGACGACAATCAATAAACTCTTATTATTATGAAAGCATTGAATTGGAAAAAGTTGTTGCCACATCTAACAGCTGTTGCAGTTTTTGTGTTAATATCCTTGGTCTATTTTTCTCCAGTACTTGAGGGTAAAAAGCTTGAACAACAAGATATTCGACAATTTAAAGGGATGTCTGAAGAAATTGTTCAACATAGAGCCGAATATGACGAAGAGCCATTGTGGACGAACTCCATGTTTTCGGGGATGCCGGCTTACCAAATTTCAGTACTTCACAAGAGTAATTTAGTAAGTTATTTTTCCAAAATTTTTAAGCTATACCTTCCAGCACCAGCAGGAACAGTCTTTTTATACTTATTGGGTTTTTACTTTCTTTTAGTTACCCTTTCTATAGATTATCGCTTGGCAATTGTGGGTGCAATAGCCTTTGCTTTTTCATCCTATTTTTTCATAATTATTGAAGCAGGACATAACACAAAAGCTCATGCCATTGGTTATATAGCACCAATTGTCGCCTCTGTTCTTATGGTCTTTAGAGGGCGGATGTTATTGGGGGCTGCATTAACGGCTTTATTTACAGCTTTAATGGTAAATGCTAATCACTTTCAGATTACCTATTACCTTATTATGTTACTTTTTGTAATAGGCATAGTAAAACTTATAGAAGCTATTAAGGAAAAGACAATACCTGTATTTATGAAGCAAGTTGCTTTTTTACTTTTAGCAGGTGGTATAGGTGCATTAACGAGTTCTTCTAAGTTAATGACTACTATGGAGTACGGTGCAGAAAGTATTCGTGGTAAATCAGATTTGACGGCTAACCAAAGTAATAAAACATCAGGTTTAGATAAAGATTATGCTACGGCATGGAGTTATGGAAAAGCCGAATCGTTTACGCTTTTAATTCCTAATTTTCATGGTGGTGCTTCTGGTGGAGAATTAGGCACAGACTCTGAAACATATAAGTTATTTAAGAATAGTGCACAGTCCAGTCAGGCTAAAAATATTATTAAACAATTACCCTTGTACTGGGGAACACAACCTTTTACCTCTGGACCTGTTTATGCTGGAGCGATAATTTGTTTTCTTTTTGTATTAGGACTGTTTTTATTTAATGGTTATTTAAGATGGTGGGTTGTAGGTTCATTCATTTTGATGCTTACCCTAGGCTGGGGTAAAAACCTCATGCCATTAACAGACTTTTTCCTTGATTATATTCCTGCATATAATAAATTTAGAGCAGTATCAACTACATTAGTAATTGTTGAGTTCCTAATGCCTTTCCTTGGAATTCTTTCATTAAATAAAATACTTGAAGAAGGAAAAACAGAGAAGATTTTAAAAGGACTTAAATATTCACTAGCCATTACTGGAGGCTTATGTTTGTTATTTGCTCTTGCTCCAACAATGTTTTTTGATTTTACAAGTCCAAATGACAATCAATACGGTGATGCCTTAAGCAATGCCTTACAAGTAGATAGAGCTTCTATTTTTCAAGCTGACGCTTTTCGTTCTCTTATATTGATTCTTTTAGCGGCTACATCCATATGGCTTTATTTATCTAATACTCTTAAAAGATTACCTACAATATTGATAATTGGTGTTTTGATATTGGGAGATATGTGGGTGGTGAATAAACGCTACTTGAACAATGATAATTTTAAAGCAAAAAGAAAGGTAGTTCAACCTTACACCCCTTCAACAGCCGATAATCAGATTTTGAGAGATACAGATCCGAATTACAGGGTCTATAATACGACTGTTAGCCCGTTTAATGATGCTTCTACCTCTTATTTTCATAAATCTATTGGTGGTTATCATGGCGCTAAATTAAGGCGTTATCAAGAGCTAATCGATTATCATATTTCAAAAGGAAATATGCAGGTGCTTAATATGTTGAACACTAAATATTTTATCGTTAAAGGTCAAAATGGACCAGTAGCTCAATTAAATTCTGGAGCACTTGGTAATGCATGGTTTGTAAACGAGATTATAAAGGCAGAGAATGCGGATAAAGAAATTGAAACATTAGGTCAAATTAATACAAATACTCAAGTGGTTGTTGATGATAGATTTGACATTCCTGAAAATATTAGTTTTGATAGCACTGCAAGTATTAGCCTTACTTCTTATAAAGCGAATTATCTCATCTATGAGTCCAATTCTTCAAAGGAGCAATTTGCAGTGTTCTCGGAGATATATTACGACAAAGGGTGGAATGCTTATGTCGATGGTAATTTAGTGCCTCACATTCGTGGAAATTATGTTTTAAGAGCGATGGCAATTCCATCAGGTCAGCATACTATTGAATTCAAATTTGAACCAAAAACTCATTATACAGGTGAAACTATTTCATTAGCATCTTCACTTATATTATTACTATTTTTAATTGGAGTATTCTACAAGGAGCTTAAAGTGTAATGAAAAAAGTTCTCATCATAACTTACTATTGGCCACCAGCATCAGGTTCTGGTGTTCAACGTTTTCTAAAGTTCAGTAAGTATTTGAGAGATTTTGGATGGGAGCCAGTTATTTTAACAGTCAAAAATGGAACATATGTTGCTTATGACGAATCATTATTAAACGATATTCCAAAAGGTGTTAAAGTCTTCAAAACTAAAACCTTTGAGCCTTTTGCATTTTATTCAATTCTTGCTAATAATAAGGCTAGTAAGTCTAAAGGTTCAACTGGGCTACAAAACGATACATTTTTACAAAAATTACTGATTTATATTCGAGCTAACTTTTTCATTCCAGATGCTAGAAAAGGATGGTACAACTTTGCTTGTAAAAAAGCCGTAGAGATAATTGAAATGGAAGCCATAGATGCTATTATAACAACAGGCCCTCCGCATAGTACTCATTTGATAGGGCACTACCTTAAAGATAAAATACGATTGCCATGGATAGCAGATATGCGAGACCCATGGACTACGGTATTCTATAATGAGTTTTTCCCCAGAATAAAATCAACACAAAAGAAGGATAAAAACCTTGAAGATTTGGTTTTGAAGTCCGCTGATTTAGTGACTGTAGTGAGTAAGGGAATGAACGATGAGTTTAAAGATAGAGCGAATAAAATTTGCACTATTTACAATGGCTTTGATGAGGGTGATTTTAAAACTAAAGAATCAAGCCGTTCTTCCAAATTTACTATTACATATACAGGCAACTTCTTTCAGAGTCAAAACATTGAGCTTCTTTGGAAATGTATTGATGACTTAACTAAAGAAGATTCTAGTTTCAAAGAGAACCTAAGTCTCAATTTTGTTGGAAATGTTGACAAACAAATTTTAGATAGCCTTAACAGATACAATTTATCTACATTCCTTGAAATTGAAGGTTTTCTTCCACATGATATTGCGATTGATAGAATGTTAAGCTCATCTTTACTTTTACTTATTATTCCTAATTCAGAGAGAAATAACCTAATAATTACTGGTAAAATATTTGAATATTTAGCAACATCTAAACCAATCTTATCTATAGGGCCTAATGGTAATGCATCTGATATTATTTCAGAATCTGGAAACAATAAAATGATTGATTACGACGATTATGATGAAATGAAACGTCAAATCATAAGCGCTTATAAACATTGGAAGGATAATACCGTTAGTGTTAGTGTAAACGACAGAATAAACACATTTAGTAGAAAGACACTTACTGGATTGCTAGCCGAGCAATTAAATAGTATTTCTGATTAATTACTAAACCTTAATTTTGTTCTTTTCGACTAAATTAAAACTTTTACATTTGCTTTAATGGGAATCATAAGAACTCAAAGTATTAAAAATTCGATAAATCTCTATATAGGGATTATTATTGGAGCTATTAATACTATCCTTGTTTTTCCCTTTGTTTTTGAAGCTAATCCTGAATATTGGGGTCTGCTTCAGCTATTAGTATCATACTCCATTGTAATATCTTCTTTTTCTCATTTAGGAGGACCAAGCATATTAATTAGATATTTCCCAAAAATTCATGATAAGGGTAAGCTTATTTCTTTTTCATTGTTTTTATCACTTGTAGGTTTTTTACTTTTCTTCTTCATTTTTTCAGTTTTCAAAGATTATCTTTTATCGGAATTGAAATTAAATTTATTGTTGAGTGATAATTTTCATTTCATTGCTATTTTGGTTTTTAGCATAATCTTTTTTGAAATTTTTAATAGTCTTTCAAAGTCATTTTTAGATTCAACTACGCCAGTTTTTTTAAATGAAGTTGCTTTACGTTTTTACATTTTAGTATTATTAGTATGCTATCATTTTAAGCTCTTTGACTTTAGCTTTATGCTTTCTGCCTATGTGGCAGGATATTTTTTTCAGTTATTAATTATTTTATTTCTTCAATTTAAACATCATAGGATTACGTTTTCTTTTAAATGGAATATCATTGAAATAAAAAGTCAAATTAAATATGGTGTTTATGTTATTTTAGGAGGTGGTGCTGCAGCTTTAGTGGCTCGTCTTGATATGATAATGATTGAATATTTCATGGATTTAAAGCAAGTCGCTTACTATGGTTTAGCCTTTTTTATTGCTAGTGTTATTAAAACCCCATCAAGGTCTATTGCGGCAATTTCATCGCCTTTATTAGCAAAAGCTTTTGAACAAAATAATAGCACTGAAATAAAAGATATTTATCGTAAATCTTCTATCAATTTATTGATAATCGGAGCATTATTATTTTTAGGAATTTGGCTTAATATTGATGAGATTCTAAGTATTCTTCCTGAAAAGTTTCAGCAAGGAAAACAAGTAATATTTTACATTGGACTAGCTCAAATATTTAACCTAATGACAGGGGTTAATGGGTTGATAATAATTAACTCTGACTTTTATAAATTGGATTTATATTTAAACATATTACTTGTTGTATTAACAATTATAATAAATGTATTATTAATTCCAGTTTATGGAATTGAAGGTGCTGCCATGGCAACTGCAACATCTTTATTTATTTATAATTTTTTGAAATTATTAGTAGTTAAGGTTAAAATTAACGTTCAACCATTTTCATTTAATACATATAAGGTGATTGCCTTAGCGTGTATTGTTTACTTTTTAGTGCCAGTAATTCCACTAGACTTTTCTAACGATTTCTTTTCGATTATAATTCGAAGTATTATAATAGTTTTACTTTATAGTATTCCGATATTATATTTTAATTTATCAGATGATATAACTCAATTTGTTCAAAATACTTATGCAAAATTGAGGTATAATAAATAATTCTTTTTTGGATTATTTACAAGATAAAGTTTAACTTGCTGTTCGATAGACGATGAATAATTTCCCTAAATAATTTTGCATTATTAAATTACTGCTTACACATATTTCTCGATTATTATTTTCTTTTTTTGATATATTTTTTGATAAAAGATATATTGTTTTTTCCTCACGTTCAGCAAAAAATTACTCTGATAATTCTAAGTTTTTATATGAGGAGTTCATCTTAAATAATGAGGAAAATATTTTTTTTTACACCAAAAAGAAAAGTGTCTTAAAAGCTATCCCTAAAAATGGAATTTATGCCTATAGTCTAAAAGCAGTATATATATTGCTACGGTCTAGGATTTTGATCTTTACTCATGGATTAGCTGATTTTCAACCCTATTTTCCTAAAAAGATTAAAGGCAGAATATATTTTAATTTGTTTCATGCTATAGCAGTAAAAAGTTTATCAAAAAACCTTACTGAAAAAGAAAAAATAAGTATTAATGAATGGGATTATTTTTTAGTTTCATCTGACTTTGAATCAAGATTTATTCATCATCAATTCGGGATATCTTATGATAAATTACTAACTCTAGGTCAGCCACGAAATGATGTTATAATTACTAAGCATAAATTGCCAAGGGTTTCTGAAAAAAAGATGGTGTTATATGCACCTACATTTAGAGATAATTCTATTGTTGAACTTTTTCCTTTTAAAGATATTAATCCAAAACTATTAGATGATTTTTTAGGAACTCATAATTTTGAAATTATGATTAGGCTACATGTCAATGATGAAAATAAATATAAGTTTGAGAAAAAATATCAAAATTTAAATAATATATATTTTACAGGCTCTGATAAAATACCCTCTATTAATGACTTTTTATATAAAGTTGATTTCCTTATTACAGATTATTCAAGTATTGCTTTAGATTTTTTATTGTTAGATAGACCAATAGCTTATATCCCATATGATTTTGATGAATACCTTTCTTACAGAGGTTTTTCATTTGATTTCTATAAACACACTGCTGGTCCTATTTTAAAGTCTCAAGGTGATTTAATATCCTTTTTAGAAATAAAAGATGATGATTACAAAACAAAAAGAAATGAAATGAAAAATTTATTTCATAAACATCAAAATGGAAGGTCATCGAATAATATATATGAATTTATTAAAACCTTATAATTATGAAAATTAACGACAAAAAGTATTGGTCTGAATTTTACTTTAATAATAATGAGTTAACTAAAAAACCAAGTTTATTTGCTCAGTATTTAGTAGAAAATTCCGTTATCAATGAAGGAGATGTATTATTTGAACTAGGTTGTGGAAATGGAAGAGATTCAATATTTTTTGCGCAAAATAATATTGATGTTACTGCAGTTGATCAATGCGATAAAAATATTTCCTTTTTAAATGAGCAACATAATAATATAAGTTTCATTTCCGATGATTTCACTAATTTATCAAATTTAGAAAGTAAAGTAAATGTAGTTTATTCCAGATTTACCCTGCATTCAATTAATGATGAAGGTGAGCAGAGAACATTAAACTGGGTGTATAATAATTTAAAAAAAGATGGTATTCTATGTGTAGAGGCTAGAACCCTTAAAGACCCCATTTTTGGTAAAGGGATTGACAAAGGGAATAATATTTGGTTCTATAATGATCATCATAGAAGGTTTATTGATGCTTTATCTTTTAAAAATAAATTAGTTGAAATGGGTTTTGAAATTAAATTATTTGAAGAAAATAATGGTTTTGCAAAACATAAAGATGATGACCCAGTTGTATTAAGAGCTATTGTGAAAAAACTTTAGAGTTCCCTTACAGTCTTTAGTAATTTATTTTCTCTATCACTTAATTTAAATCTAGAAGTTATACTCTCTCTAGCTTTAATAGCTAATTCGTTTTTTTCGTCTTGATTTAAAAGAGTTAGTTTTTTAATTAGACTCTCAAGTTTATCAGCGTCTCTATTTTGTAATATCCCACCTGATTCTCCTATGATTTCTGGAATCATATTTACTGATGATCCAATTGGAATGCATTCGTTTAACATTGCTTCACACAAAGAAAGTCCAAAGCCTTCAAAAATTGAAAGCTGAAAGTAAAACTCGGATTTTTGATATTCTACCTTTAACTTCTCTTTAGAAATATGCCCTAAAAATTTTACATTGATTGGAATATTTTCGGAGTTAGGTTTTTCAGTTCCAACAATAGTGAACATATATTCGGGGAAACGTTTCGCTGTTTCAATTATTAAATCTCCTCCCTTTAATAAAAATTGTTTTTGACTGAATACAGCGAGAAATGAATTCAATTGCTTTTTAGTGTTTTTAATTGACCAAAAATCAATATTTAATCCATTATGAATGATTTTAAATGGAGTTTTTAATTGAGGAATAAAAGATAAAATACCTTGATGTTTTTCAGAATTATTACCGTTGTATAAATTTTCTACTTTTATTAATGATTCACTTACAGGACATATTAAATTGGTGTATGTGTAAGATTTCTTTATAAATGTTTTTAAGTATTTTTTGCCAAAACCACCGTATTTTATTGACGGTAAATATGCGCAATCTGTCCCATGAGATATAATTACAGTCGGGACATCAAAAAGTCTGCCAATCGCACAAGGTAATAAAGACCAATATCCAGCAAATTCAATTACTATTTTATCAGTCGATTTTATATTAACGAGCAAAAATATAAATTGATGAATCAGAAATAAAGGAACGTATATTTTGTTTTCCCAATTGTAGATGTTTGTTTTGACTAGAAATTCTTTATTAAGAATATCTAAGTCAGTTTTGGTGAAACCACTTAATTTTGGTGATACAAAAATTAATTTTTTATCTGTTCCCATTTCCATGCATTTAACATTGCATCTTCAAGAGTCATTTTAGCTTGCCACTTTAATTCATTAGTAGAAAGTGTGTTGTCTGAGTAAATTTGCTCAACATCTCCGGCTCTTCGTGGTCCTATTTTAAAGTTAATTCGTAATTCATTGACTTCCTCAAATATACGAATAGCTTCTAATACGCTTACACCTTTTCCAGTTCCAATGTTAAAAACACTTTTGTTACCGTTTTGTAGAACATAGTTTAACGCTATAACGTGTGCGTTTGCTAAGTCTACAACATGTATATAATCTCTTAGACAAGTGCCATCAGGAGTATTGTAATCATTACCAAATACAGTTATTTGTTCTCTTTTACCGATAGCTGTCTCTGTAATTATTGGTACTAAATTACTGGCTTTATCAGAAGAGCAATCGCCTATCAATCCACTTTCATGAGAACCAATAGGATTAAAATATCGTAAGGATACACTATTGATATCTGTTTTGTTTAATAGCTCTTCACATAGCTGTTTGCTTTCACCGTATGGTGATTCTGCTTTTTTGAATGGTGCAGATTCGTTAACAGGCAATACATCCGGACTTCCATATACAGTACATGAAGATGAGAAAATAATATTGTTTAACCCATTATCTTTCATGAGTTTTAATAAAACTTCTAGAGAGCCAATGTTATTTTTAAAATACTTTTCAGGTTCTCTCACCGACTCTTCAACGGATTTGAAAGCTGCAAAATGAATGATACCTTTTACATTTTTCTCTGTTTCAAATACCTTTTTAAATTCGGATTCATTAGTGCAATCAATTTTATAAAAAGGAATTTTATTACCAATAATTTTTTCAGCTCCTTTTATATTTTGAATGGATGTGTTACTGAGATTATCAACTACTATGGGCGAGAATCCATTTCTACTTAGTTCTACAAGCGTATGCGAACCGATATAACCTGCTCCTCCTGTAACTAAAATTTTATTCATGTTTAAAAAGTTCGTCCAATACCAACAACAAATCGGTTAGTTTGGTAACTATCTTCGTCAATATCTGGATATTTATTTAGGAAAAATGGAAAATCAACTCTTACTGTTAGTGGTTTCACCATTTGAAGTGCTCCCCACTTTCGTATTGTTAAAGCGACTCCTACACCAGCATCTGTACGAACATCTGAAAAAGCATCTTTAATGTTTTCTGATGTAACTTCAGAAGTATTTATTATTCCCGCATCGGCAAATAAGTAAGTGGTTAGAGGAGAATTGAATATTTTAACAATCGGCAATAAATTTTGAAACTCTAATTCTGCACTTATAGACGCTCCACTTTCTCCAGAGAAACTTTCTACATATTCACCTTCCGCATTAAGTTCAGGAGCTAAATAACCAGAATATCCTCTTAGGTTAAGTCCACCGCCCATATGAAAATGATTTGTGGTAGCACCATAGCCTAACCATTCATCTGGAACGAATCCGGCAGAACGTGTAAACTTGTTTTCAGACATTTCTTCAGAGTTAGCACCAGCTAGGTATAATTTTGATTCATTTGCCCAGTTTGAACCAGTACCATATTGACCAAATATTCTTGTATTGAACTTAAGTTTACCGATAGTATTTTTATGTACTGAAGTAAACGTTAATTTAGAATAATCATAGTCACTACCAACAGAAGAATTGTTCAGTTCTAATAGAATTTTTCCTTTTCCATTTTTATATGAGTAGGAGTGTGCCCATCCAACAGAGGTTGTATTGTTAAATTTATTGGATTCCCAGACATTATAATTGGTATATGTTAAATCCGTATTCTTTGACCTATACATGCTTTTGTATGAAGCATAGAAGGTATTCTTTTTAGAATAGTCTTTCTTTTCAATTCGGATTTTGTTCAGTTTCAATCCGTCAAGGAATCGACTATGTAGACTAATAGCAGAATGTTTGCTGAATTTATCTAATCCAGTGCTATAATTAAATCTGTATGAAATTGGATTGTATTTATCCACTATATTTTCATCAATATCTCTTTGTAATAAAGCAGTATTAAGCCAAACGTTGGAGTTAATTTTATGGTGGTAATTCATATAACTACCATTGAAATGCCAACCAACTTTCACTCCATCAAAATTATTGTACCATACATCAGGGCGGCTGTTTAATTCATATTTCGTCCAATCAGGCATGTTCCATACTTTCGAATCAAAACTGACTTCTAATGGCATTTGACTTTTATTATTTAACATATAGCGGTCTGCCAATCGTTTTGTTGGGTCAATTTCAACATAGTCTATGCCTCCAGGAATATTAACTGTAGCTGTATAGCTTGGGAATAATTTGCCCCAAGCATGCCATTTCTCAAGTACTGTAGCATTAGTGTTTTTCACAAACCAATTGTTTGGTATGTGGAAGGTATATTCTATACCATCATTTGAAAATACGCTGAAATCAATAGGCATTTGCATTTCGCCTTTTCTCTCAAAAGTAATTTCGAAATTATCGTTATCAACAGACTTTATATTTTGGATGCTGTAGTCAATAGTTTTAGTTGTTTCTAACCATTGGTCAAAAAACCAGTTTAAATCTACTTCAGTATATTCTATAATTGCTTGTCTAAAATCATTAAAATAGGGGTGAGCCATTTTCCATTTTTCAAAATAATGCTTCATAGCGTTAAGAAATAAGTCTTCTCCTAAAACATATTCTAGGTTATAAAGCATTGTTGCAGTTTTGTAATAAACGTGTCTGTAGCCACCACCATGTCCAACGGCACTGCCAAAATCATCTGAGTGAGTATTTAAAGGAGGGTCATTGTATTTAGTTGCGTCCCTCATGTATGCGTAGTAAACCCTTGAGTCTATAGCTTTTACAGCTTTAGTAAAGCGTTGTCCGTATTTACTAGCTGGTTTTTCTCTAACAAGGAATTCGCCGTCTATCTTTTTTAATGCCCATGCTGTAAGGAACTGTGTAAATCCTTCATCCAAAGCAGCTCTGTATGTTTCATTTGAGCCTACTTGAGCATAAAACCATTGGTGACCAATTTCGTGGGCTAGTAAACCTCTATATCCAGGGTCACTACCACCATCTAAAGTAATCATTGGGTATTCCATTCCGTCTCTAGCATCAGCAACAATAATTTTGTTGTAGGTATACATACCTATATCCTCTGAAAATATTCTAATTACTTCAGCTGCAAAGTCGGCGGCATTTTGCCATTTAGAAGCGTGTGGTTCTTGAACTAATGAGATTGCACTAATACCATTCCATACAGTTTCTCCAATTCGGTAAGTGGGGTCAGCTGTAAAGGCGAAATCGTGAACATTTTCAGCATGATATATCCAAGTTTTCCTAGATAAACTATCGTATGGTGTAATTATGCTAGGAGTGGAGTTCCATTCTTTATCAGCAAAGTTCTTAATATCTAGCTTTTTCCTTAAACTTTCAGGCATTACTTCATCTCTATTTTGAAGTGCTCCAGTAGCTTCTACCACAAAGTTTGATGCGAAAGTTAATTCAACATCAAAAGTACCAAAGTCACCATAAAATTCTTTTCCTAAATGTTGGTCTTTAGTCCAGCCGAATTTTTTGTCATAAACGGCAATTCTAGGATACCACAATACACCATCATAGTGTTTATTGCCAAAAGCATTGAATGTTTTCATTCGTCTTCTTAAAGTACCAGTATCAAAATAGGTTTTGAAATCCATAGTGATAGTGATGCTTTCATCGCTCTTAAGAGGCTCGTTTAGCTCAACTTTCAAAATAGTATTATCTAGTGTGGTTTTTACTAATTTTCCATCAATTCTTAAATCATTTACGACTGTTCCTAAACCTTTTTCTTCGTATCTACCATAAGTAATATCTCTTTTGTTTTGATTGTATAATTCAGAGCAATATGAGTTAGGAGTAAAGGCATTCTGATAGAGGTGGAAGTAAATCTCATTTAAAGTGTTTGGAGAGTTGTTCCAGTATACGAGTTGTTCACTTGCGTCTATAATATCCTTAGTTTCATCAATATTTGCTTTGATGGTATAATGAACATCTTGTTGCCAATAGCCGGCTGGAGCTTTATTTTTCCAATAATTTGGGTTGTCAGCCTGTCGATAGGTATTTGGTGTAGTTATTGGATTGTATGCACTTTGAGCAAATGTGTTTAAAGTGACTAATGCACTTATCAAAAAAAGAAAATTTCTCATTAAAGTATTCATGTTGTTAAAGGGCAAAGTTAAGCTATTTAAAATTCTAAATGAAGCTTCAAATTAACTAGTCTGGAAGTGAGTCGATTAGGTACACCAAATTGATAGCCGTTAGTGTCTTTTACCCATAGAAACGAAATGGTATTATCGATATCTAATAAGTTAAAGACTTCCATGCTTAACCAAGTTGTTTTTGTGAATTTAAAGGGGTTAAAACGTTTTGTCTTTTTACCTTCTTTTTTAATCACAGCTGAAAAGCCTATATCTACTCTTCTGTAATTTGGTAACTGAAAGTCATACTCGCCTTTGTAGCTGCCTGGAGCGGTAAGTGGTAATCTTGAGCCATACACCAAATTCAAGTGCATTTTAAAGTTTGGGTTTTTAGGCAGGTAATCTTGGAAAAATAGATTGAAATTGATCAATTGGTCGGTAGGTCTATCGTAATAACCAGGCTCTATTAAGTTACCTTCATTATCAGTAAAGCTATCATTTAAAATGTCAGCCTTAGTTTCTAATAAAGAAAGGCTAGCCCATGATTCAATTCCTTTTACAAACTCACCATTAATTCTGAAGTCTAAGCCTTTTGCGTAACCAACAGCATCATTGTTAGCATAGTATCGAATTCTTACGTTTTCAACCTCGTATGGAATAAGGTCGGTGATATCTTTGTAATAAATTTCTGAAACCAGTTTGAATGGACGTTGCCAAATCTTAAAGTTGTAATCACTGCCTAAAACAAAATGTACAGATTTTTGTGATTTTATGTTGTAATTAATATTGCCATTAAAGTCACGAAGCTCTCTATAAAATGGAGATTGATAATAATATCCGCTTGAAAATCTAAAGACAATATCATTTTGCCAAAGCGGTTGATAGGATAATGATACTCTAGGACTGAATAGATATTCATCGTTTAAGTCCCAATACGACGTTCGAATGCCTGATGTTAAATCAAATTTATCCAGTTGTTGGCTAAATTGCATGAATGCAGTATGGCGGTTGGAGTTCAAATTAATTGATGTTCTTAGTGCATCGTCTAAGTAAAAAGGAGTAGAGTTTTGAATACCTGTACCTATGGAGTCTGCAGGGTGAGGTAGTGAAAAGTCAGAGGAATCAATTAGCGTATATTCATTAATTTCATCTTTAATTTTTTCTCGTTGAGTTTTTATACCCCATCTAAACTCGAAATCATTTTTGAAATAGACCCCTTTATGTTCTGCATTGTATACCGTAGCTTTCAAGTAGTTTCTGGCATGGTCTAAGTGAGAGCCTACACCAATATTGAATGTGGATTCGCCAAAGGTTTCAGAGCCTAAATCATTATCGACTTCAGAAAGCCAATATTGCCCCAAAATATCGAAAGTTTCACTTTCAAAAGTCTGAAAGGCCGAAAGCGTCATTTTAAGATTTAAGTTGATTTTTGGTGAATAGCTGAATTCGTGTGCGCCAAAAAACGTTTCATAACTATCCACTTCTTGACCTTCAAAATAAATTCGTAACTCTAAAGGTACGCTGATGGTACCAAAACGAGTAGTCTTATTGCTAGGAATATGTTGGTATTTATTTCTTGAATAGTTGAGTAGGGTACTCATAGAAAACTTATCGCTAAAGCTGTAATTTATATAGGACTGAACATCTGTGAAATTAGGTTTGTATTCGCCTTGTGTTTCAAGACTATTTAAAAGGTATTGATTGGATTTATTCCTAACCCCTAATAAGTAGGATAATTTTTTAGATTTATTAGCACCTTCCAAATGTAGATTAACCCCTAATAAACTTAGGGTAGCAGAGCCACCAAATGTTGTAGGTTTCTTATATTGAATATCTAACACAGAAGACATTTTATCTCCATACTGAGCACTGTAGCCTCCTGCAGAAAATTTAATAGAGGATACCAAGTCAGAGTTTACAAAAGATAAACCTTCTTGTTGGCCAGAACGAATAAGAAAAGGTCTGTATATCTCAATCCCATTAACGTATACCAGGTTTTCATCAAAATTACCACCTCGAACAGAATACTGAGAGCTAAGTTCACTAGAAGAACTTACTCCAGGAAGTGTTTTTATTAATCCCTCAACACCTCCACTTGTAGATGGAAGACTAACGGCATTCTTTACATCAACTTTTTCAAAAGTGTTTGTTCTTGTCTTTTGGTCTTCAATATCTATGTTGTCAATGGAAACTCCAATAACATTTAATGTGACGTTTAGCTCATAGTTTTGACCATTTTTGAGCATAGGTAACTTTATCTTCTTCGACCTGTAACCAATAAAAGAGAAAATAGCTTCTTGGTTTTGGTTTGCAGAAATTTTGATGGAGTAGAAACCTTTTGAATCAGAAATAGTCCCTTTATTCTTATTGACAATAGATATGTTTACGCCTTCAATAGCTTCACCATTATCTGAAGTTATAAACCCTTCGACAGTTTGAGCATTACTTGAGAGAGTAATGGTTAAGAATATGAGAAAAAGAAAATATTTCATTATCAGCACACAAATGTATTAATAATCATCATAAAAATTCCCTTATTACTTTTCATAATATTCTAACTTTGTTACCATTGATAACTTTCTAATTTTCAATATATTATTTATGAAAAAAATATTGGTTTTGTGTACTGGCAATTCGTGTCGATCTCAAATGGTTGAAGTGTGTTTGAAATCCCTTTTAGACGAATCGACTTTTTCTGTTTTTAGTGCTGGAATAGAAGCTCATGGCATCAATCCATATATGAAAAGAGCAATGGAAAAGCTAAATTACTCTCTAGAAGGCCATACTTCCAATACTATGGATGAATACGAGAATATGCATTTTGATTATGTTTTAACGGTTTGTGACCATGCCAATAATAATTGCCCGTATTTCAAAGACGCTACCCATCGAATTCATCACTCTTTTGAAGACCCTGCAGATGCAGAAGGAACTGATGAGCAAAAGATGCTTGTTTATGAAAAGGTGAGGGACGAAATTATTGAGTATTGCAAAAAACTAGTGGAAGAGCTGTAAATATTATCTATAAAACTCAGCCTCGTAGGTTGTTGAATTATCTACTTTATCTGTAACAACTAGTTTATATCGATGCTTACCGGCTTTTAAATCACTTTTAAAATAGTGAGTCAATTTATTACTCTTGGGTTCATATTCCATTAAAACCCATTTGCCATCTATGTAAGCATTGTAGTTTTTGATACCACTAAAATCATCATAAATAGTCATTTTCAGAGTTGAGTTTTTCATTGTTTTTCCAGGGTAAATATTCAGACCTCTAACAACAGGTGCAATTGTATCAACAGAAACGCTGTATTTGCCAAAAGTTTTGGTCTTGGTGGATATATGTCCGTTTTCATATTTTCCGCCCATATAACTTAAGTTGTTTTCATCATCAACTTTACAAATGAATGCTTTTGAACTCAATGAAGTTGGGACATTCGTTTTTAGCTTTATTGAATAACTGTAATGAACGGCAGTTTTTTCATTATGAATATAATGTATTGGTGAGAATAGCGTAGAATCTGCCGTCATTTTGTAATCAAAATTCAAGTTATCGTACAACGAATTGGCAGGAATATCAACTGTTAGGTATTCATTTTTGAAATAATTTCTTTTGTTAAAAGGAAACTTCTTAACATAGCTAATGGAATCTCTTGGAACAGATTCGTCATAATTTACTTTCTCTACATAAAATGATAGGAGTGACGAATTTCCATGTGAGTCATCAACAAAAATTTCTACTAATTGTACGCTATCATGAGGCATAATAGTACCGTCATTACTTAAAAAGTCATAAATACTTAACTTGTTATTAGGTTGAATAAGGCATTTGTGAAGTTTAGTGTTACTTTCTGTTTTTTCGGAATAATCTAAATGAGAATTGATATAACGGCTTTCATGGAAAGCAAACTCTTCCATACTCATTGAATAAAATAATAGGTTGTCAACAAAAATTTCTATAGAATACACACCATTTTTATTGTTAGTACCATTTAGTAAGTCATAGGTATGAATACCCAAGGCATAAGGCCCTGAGACTTTAATAGTATCTTTTAATGTATACTCGCCACTACCACCAATTACTTTTATCAATTTATCAGAGTGTTCTCCATCAATTTGTGTGGTTTCAGATTGAGAATATACTTTCAAACTCCTAATAATTGGAGAAATATCATCCCTTACTCTTAGGCCAAAATGAAGTGCATTAACAGGGTTTTGATTGTGAGTATGCCTAATTTCAAAGTGAAGGTGAGGGGCAAAGGAGCCTCCAGTATTACCTGAAAGACCAATGATATCTCCTTTTTTAACTCGTATCGAATCAACTTTAGGGAATAATTCTATTTCATATTTTTCAGATGCATATTGATTATTAACCACATAGTCTTGAATTTTACCACTGTACCGCATTAAATGAGCATACACAGAACTGTAACCATTGTCGTGTTGAATATAAATGGCTTTTCCATAACCTCCTTTAGATACTTTAATTCTAGAGATATACCCATCTGCTATGGCATATACTTTGAGCCCTGATTTGCCTTGAGTTTTTAAATCTATTCCAGCATGAAAGTGATTAGGTCTTAACTCCCCAAAAGTACCAGACAACAACAAAGGTATATCTAATGGTGAACGAAAATAATCTTGTGGGTAGTCTTGGGCTTTAATTTCTTGAACTAAAAGAATAAAAATTATGGAAATAAATAACTTATGCATCTAAATATTATAAGGCAATTAATGTGTCGGCAAAAATAACACTAAAAAAATAACGTAATGCTTTGCAATTATGTTATTCAATGTTAAATTTGCTTATTCGTTTCAATTGAACGTAATTTCGCGAAAATTATGAAAGCAACTATTCAAAGATTATATAGCAAAATGGAATCTTTGATTGCTAAATACGAAGCTGTGAACGAGCAGCATCATCTGTCTCTCAGTAGAATTGAAGAACTTTCTAAAGAGATAG
>Ga0209659_1000655_pt1 | contig 21402 bp, 15 predicted proteins | sample SaaInlLV_10m_DNA_FD_184658 | JGI IMG/M metagenome (GOLD analysis project Ga0209659, IMG submission 184658) | Marine microbial communities from expanding oxygen minimum zones in the Saanich Inlet - SI072_LV_10m_DNA (SPAdes) (version 2) | ecosystem: Environmental > Aquatic > Marine > Intertidal... | reverse complement strand
ATCGATTGGTCGTAGGTTCAAGTCTTACTAGGCTTGTCATTTCTGCCGTCGCATTGAAAATATAGGTGCCACAGAAATAGTGAGGCCTCGCCCGGCCCTTGGTGGGTCTCGCAACTTAAGGGATGGTGATGGTTCTTTGGCATACACTGAGCCGACACAACTATCGGATCTTTGATGCCTCCTGCAGGCAGATTTTTCGCTAATTACTAACTCGGCCCGTCATCTTGTCATCAATTATTAAGGTGGCCCATCATCAAGCGTGTAATCATTTTTGATAAGTTGCGAACTACAGACAGAATTGCATGGCTGAGCGGCTCCCCAGAACCGTTCTCAATGTTTTGACCATCGTTCTGGGCTTCATGCTCGCGGTGACTTACGCAGTCACTCTTAAATTCGAGCGCATTCCTAACAATTGCTCCAATCTAAAATTCGGGCCCGATATCATGGCGAGGCCTCCGAGCTGTAAGTCGACTAGCACTTTTATGCGCGCTATTGCCCGGATCCAAAGTTGTTGTGGGGAATGAAGTCGGCGGGTAATTCATATTGAGCTGATCGCTACCTTAGTCCAATATCGACCTAATACTTTTGGGGGCAGCACCCTATGGGTGGCAGTGAACGCAAGATCCTCAGCGTCTACGGGCGTGTGCTGTCGAATGACAATGCACTATTTTGGTCTTTGCAGCTTTTTGGTTGGACCGGGATATCTCTGCTCACCTATCTCAGTTTGAGCGTGCCGTACGACCAATATGAGTTGGCTTATTTAGCTCACAATGTTTCTCAGTCTGTGGTGGGGCTCGTTGTCTCGATTCCACTACGTCCGACGTTCCGAGCCGTGTGGAATTGGACGTTCCTCCCAAGAATGATCGCTGTGCTGGGAGCGGCAATTTTTTCTGCCCTTGTCTGGGCGGCGCTGAGACTTACACTCTTTATGCTCATGACCGGTGAGGACGGCTTGTGGCCAGACTTTGGTGGCTGGTTGTTCCCCTCAATGTTCGTATTTTTTACTTGGGCTGCGCTTTATCACGGCATTAAGTATTATCAGTTGCTACAGCGGGAGCGAGAAGTTCTTTTGCGGGTAGAGTCTCTGCAGAGGCAGGAAGCTTTGAAGCTGGCGCAGGCAGAGTCCGATGCGCGAAATGCTCAGCTGGCGTTGTTGCGCTATCAGTTGAATCCTCATTTCCTGTTCAACACACTCAACTCTGTTAACGCTCTCATCAGTAAGGGTGAGGCCAATAAAGCGATGACGATGATCAACAAGCTCAGCGAATTTTTTCGCCAGTCACTCCGAGCTGAGCCCGAGACGGAGGTCACGGTATCAGAGGAGATCGCTATGACTGAGTTGTATCTCGATATTGAAAAGACGCGCTTTGCTGATCGTTTAACGGTCGACATACAGGTCGCTGATACCGCTAAATTTCGCATGGTTCCCTCGATGATTTTGCAGCCTTTAGTAGAAAATTCTTTGAAGCATGCGATAGCTGTCTCTGAAAGTGGAGGTCACATTCGTATTGTGGCGTCGGAGCCCGAATCGAGTTCTGGCGCACTGCTCCTAAAGGTTGAAGACAGCGGGCCGGAGGCGAGTGATCGAGAGGCGCGGCAGAGCACACCCGGATCCTCACTTGGCTTGGAGAACACAAAAGCGCGGTTGACAGCATTTTATGGTGATGCGGGCTGCTTGCGTATCGAGCAAGCTGATTTAGGCGGATACAGCGTTCTGGTCGAAATCCCGGCCCATGGTGCAGAGCGTTCGCAATGACTAGGGAGTCCAACTTGCTAACCGTCATGTTGGCGGACGACGAGCCCCTAGCTAGGGAGTATTTGGAAGAGCTTCTCGAGGGAATGCCAGATATCGAAGTGTTGGGTAGCTTTAAAAATGGTGGTGAGATTCTAAAAGCTTGTCGAGCAGACCCACCAAAACTCCTCATTCTGGATATTGAGATGCCAGGTCTCACGGGTTTTGATGTCGTGAAGAAGCTTCAAGCTGACGACATGCCCAGCATCATTTTTGCGACGGCTTATGACAACTACGCCATCGATGCTTTTGACTTGAACGCTGTGGATTATTTGTTGAAGCCTTTCGACCGCGATCGCTTTGCCATTGCGATCGAGCGAGTAAGAACGCAGCCTCTAGCTGACGCCTCGCTTAAAGGCCGACTGATCAGTGCCTCCAGACAGATCCAGAAAATTGCGGATGAGCCTTTCTCGCCAACTTCAGATCGCGGTGACTCTGGAAGACTCGCCGTGAGAGATGGTCGAGAGACCGAGCTGGTGGTGGTCAGCGATATTGATTGGGTTGACGCGGCGGGCGATTACATGTGCCTTCATGTTGGAGGTAAGACGCACATCATGCGCTCAACGATGAAGGAGTTGCTGGAGAAACTGCCTGCTGATGCCTTCGTGCGCATTCATCGGTCCACCATCGTCAATGTCCATCGGGTTACCAGTGTATCGAGCTTGAGTAAGGGTGAATTTCGCCTGCAACTCGGTTCAGAGACATCGCTCAAAGTGAGCCGGAATTACCGTAAAAGTATTACGTCGCTACTCAATTAGTCCGTTTTATCGACCCCATCGACCACTTTGTCGAAACTCACCGCCATTAGGCTAAGACCGCGGTACAGTGCACGCTACTTAAAAAATAACGAATAAAGGTCATGAGGGGTTTATTTATGTTGCCTTCCTATTTCTCTAAAAAACCGATGGTTGCAGGCATGCTGGTTGCGTTGTATGGCGCCACCGCGCTGGCTCAGGATGCGGCGGTCGACGCCGGCGAGGCGGCTACCGAGGAAGCGGTTGAAGAGGTTGTCGTAACCGGCATTCGTTACAGTATCAAACGTTCCATGGACCTCAAGCGGTCTGACGATGGCGTCATGGACGCCATCACTGCCAAAGATATGGGTGCGTTTCCCGACACAAACCTTGCCGAATCGTTGCAGCGTATCACCGGCGTTTCGATTGAGCGCGAGCGTGGTGAAGGTAAGTATGTGACCGTTCGCGGGTTTGGCCCGGCGTTTAACTTGGTGCTGCTGAATGGTCGTCAAATGCCGACAACGGGCGGAGACAGTCGCTCTTTTGACTTTAGCAACCTCGCCAGTGAAGGCATTTCGTCTGTACAGGTGTTCAAAAGTGGCAAGGCAGACGTACCGACTGGCGGTATCGGCTCCACACTGAATATTACGACCACGCGTCCGCTGGAGGACCCAGGTTTCAAGGCCACAATTGCCGTGTCAGGCATGCACGACACCTCGACAGAGGAGGGTGATGACTGGACGCCAGAGATTTCAGGCCTTATCTCAAATACGTTTGCTGACGACACCATTGGTATCGCGCTGAGTGTCATCAGGCAGGAGCGTAATAACGGGGCAGACACCGCATCCGTGGGCGGCTGGAGAAGCTTTGCCGGGGACGTAAGCAATTGTTGGTGTGCCGCTGGTCCTTCAGAGTGGGGTGGTATTCCGCTTGATCAGGCTACGCAGGTGAATCGCCCCCTGACCTCCGACGAGGTGTACTCAGTTCCCCAGAATACGGGTTACGAGTTTGCTGAGTGGGATCGCGTGCGCACCAATGGGCAGCTCACGTTCCAGTGGCGGCCTGTCGAAAACTTAACGTTAACTGCCGACTACACCTACTCTGAGGTGGAGCTTGAGAGAACTTACACCAACTACTCCGCGTGGTTTAACTTCGGTGGTCAGGAGACCGAGTGGGATGGCGCCATGAACGCCAGCCCTACCAAGTACGCTGAGTACAATGGCGGCGGCGGTGACTTCGCCATGGGCGGCGGCTCTGACGCAACCAAGTCTGAGAATGAATCCGTTGGCATTAATCTTGTTTGGGACGTGACCGATTCACTGAGCTTGTGGGCGGATTACCATGATTCCACCGCCGAGCAGGTGCCGGGCAGCCCATTTGGTAGCAGTTCATTGCTCTCCATCGCTGCGTTTAGCCGTGACAAAACCACGACGTACTTTGATCGCGGTGACTTGCCGGTCCTGTCTCTGGATTTGAGCAACCCACTTGATCCTAGCGACATGATCGTGACCGGAAGTGTTTTTGCGAACGACTACGCGCGCATGGAAATTGAGCAGGCGCGCTTTGGCGGTTCATTTGAGTTCTCGGATGCTGGACCGTTCGATAGTATTGATTTTGGTGTCGAGATGACCGAAGTCAACAACCGCTCAGCGGGTTCGGTTGTGCAACGTGATGCTTGGGGCGGGGTAACGCAGCCCGGTGCTATCGCAGATTTGATGACACTTGCGTCGGGTGCCGGTGCTTTTGATGAGATTTCCGGTGGCTCCGATCCCGACCTGCAGACTGAATATTACAAGTTCGACATGGCGGATTTGATTAGTCGAACAGAGCAGCTGATGGCAAGCGGTGATGCCCAGACGTTCTACACGGCGGACATGGGTGATTGCGGCACAGGCCTCTGTGCTTCCAGCACGTTCTCAAGCGATCGGCGCACGACGGAAGAGCAGGTGGCAGCTTACGCTCAGATCAACATGTCTACCGAATTAGGGGGCATGGACTTAGGCGTCAGGTTGGGTGTGCGTTACGAGGAGACCGATGTGGAGTCTCAGGCGTTGGCCCCCAACTATGTCGGTGTCAACTGGGTAGGTGGTAACGAGTTCAGTGCCGTGCAGGGTGACGGAGACTTCACTCAATTAGAGGGTAGCTATGACAACATCCTGCCCAATATTGATTTCCGCTTGGGTGTGACGGATGATATCGTGGCCAGACTGTCTTTCAGTAAGACCATGACGCGTCCGAACTACGCCGACATTCAGGGTGGCCAGACGATTAACCAGTTGCTGAGAATCGACGGTGGTAACGGTAACCGCGGTAATCCGAACCTCGAGCCCTTCGAATCTGACAACATCGATGTGTCTGTGGAGTGGTATTACAGCGACGATAGCTACCTCTCGGTAGGTTATTTCCACAAAGACGTGGAGAACTTTATCGGCATTGAGGAAATCAATGAGCCGCTGTTCAATATGCCGCATCCGGGTCAAGGCGCTTACGCTGACGAGGCGCGAGCGGCGCTTGGTGCCACTGCCACCAGCGGCGAGCTTTACGGTTGGATTCTCGAGAATAGGGCTGGTTCGCCAGGGGTTGATGCTGCAAACGGCATTATTTCTGGCCAGCCGGGTGATCCTGTCGCGATCTTTGACGTGATTGTCCCCTCTAACCAGGACGAGGACACAGTCGATGGTTGGGAGTTGAACGTGCAGCACAACTTCGGTGGCAGCGGGTTCGGTGTTATCGCAAACGCGACCTTTGTCGACTCCAAGACGTCCTACGATGATATGTTGTTGGCTCAGCAGTTCGTTGTGTCTGGCATCAGTGACTCGGCAAACCTGATCGGCTTCTATGAGAAGCACGGTTTCTCAATTCGTATTGCCTACAACTGGCGTGACAAGTTCCTCGCCGGTACGGGTCAGACCAACGTAGGCGGTATTCCGCCAACGTATGTCGACGAGTATGATCAGATCGATATCGGCGCGAGCTATACCTTCGGGGATAACCTCCAGGTCTTCCTCGATGCGATCAACATCACTGACGAAACGACCTATGTTTATGGCCGAACAACTGGCCAGGTACTGTTCGCCGCACAAGCAGGTCCACGATACAACTTGGGACTGCGCTACACCTTCTAACGAAGGACGGTTGCGCTACACTGAAGGGCCGCTCGGTTATCGAGCGGCCCTTTTTGTCTATTTACTGATGCCGAATAAAAGGCTGCGGGTGGTCAAATGACACAAGCGCTAAATCGGATTGTGATCTTGGGTGGCGGTACCGCTGGGTGGCTCACTGCAGCGACGCTGGCAGCGGAGCACGGTGCCTCTCTCGACATCACATTGATCGAGTCTCCGGATATACCCATCATTGGTGTTGGCGAGGGCACTTGGCCGTCGATGCGCTCAACGCTGCAAAAAATTGGTATCAGCGAAAAGGCCCTTCTCAAAGAATGTGACGCCACCTTCAAGCAGGGCACTGAATTCATTGGCTGGTTGAGCGAGAGAGAAGCGCACACTTACTATCACCCATTCAGCCTTCCGGCTGACTATGCGAGTTTAAATCTTGCCGAGCATTGGTTGGCGAGTAACGTAACGTCAGACTTTTGTTCATCTGTGACACCCCAGGCGGGTGTGATTAGCGCTGGTCGGGCGCCTAAAGCACTCGGTGTGCCAGAGTTCGCATTCCAGTTCAATTACGGTTATCACTTTGATGCCGCAAAGCTCTCTGAGCTAGTTCGCGATCACGCGGTGAGTACCCTCGGCGTCCATCACCTATTCGCGAATCTCACGGGAGTTGAACGCGGTGCTTCTGGTGCAATTTCTGCACTTGCCCTAGACAATGGAACCGCATTGGCCGGGGATTTTTTCATTGATTGTTCCGGGCAAAGGGGACTCTTAATCGGCGAAGCCATGGGTGTGCCTATGACATCTATGAGTCACGTCTTGCCCAATGACCGGGCGGTGGCCACTCAGGTTCCCTATAGCGACCCCAGTGCTCAGATCGCTTCTGTGACACGCTCCACTGCGCAAGCATCTGGCTGGATTTGGGATATCGGCCTCCAGTCTCGGCGGGGGGTAGGATACGTGCATAGCGCAGCTCACATCAGTGAAGATGAAGCAGTCAGCACTGTGCTTGACTATGTCAGACAATCGGATGATGGCATCGATCTGGGTCAGCTGAATGTCCGTGTGATTCCTTTCGAGGCCTCGCGACGCACTCAGGCATGGGTAAAAAATTGCGTGGCAGTCGGGCTGTCAGCGGGTTTTATTGAACCCTTGGAGGCGTCCTCGATAGCTTTGATTGAGCAAGCTTCCAATCGCCTGTGTCAGATGTTGCCGCTTGATGCTGATAACTGCGAGGCCGAGGCCCGCGCTTTCAACGAACAAATGAATAGGCAGTGGTCTCAGGTCGAAGAATTCCTACAGCTGCACTACGTGCTGAGCCAACGCAATGATTCAGCTTATTGGAGAGACGTTCGGTCAGAGGAGCGTGTTCTGCCCGAGCTTAGCGAGAAACTGAAAAAGTGGCGCCGGCATCCGGTGTGGCACGGTGATGCGCCGCGATTTGACGAGCTGTTTCCCTCTGCGAGTTATCAGTACGTTCTTTATGGCATGTTGGGAAGGTATTTCAGCCCACAAACCCATCGACGAAGCTTTCACTCTGTGCGTGACCGCGCGGACAGCGCAATGCACGAGGTCAGAGAGCGTGCAGCGGCCGCGCGTTCGCTCCCGGGTAACAGGGAGCTGCTGAGCGCGCTGTTAGGAAAAGCCATCGGGACTTTGGAGGGCGTGGCATGACCAATCATGTGTTGATCAATAACGTTGAGCACAATGACGTCAGGGTTGTGACGACGCGGTCGGCGAAGTATGGCGATGCCATCATGTCATGTATCACACTCCCACTGGAGTTTCGCTCGGTGCAGGCGTGGTACCCCATCTTGTTGCAGAGCTTTCCTGATGGCGCGATGCGGCCGGTCGCCGTGTTTGGTTTCGAGAAAGGGGAAAACCTATTCCTTGACGAAAAGGGCTGGAACGCCGGATATATTCCCGCCATGATTCGGAGAGAACCGTTTCAGATCGGGTTGCAACGCGGAACGGATGGCCGTGATTCAGAAATGCGCATGTTATCGCTGGACATGGATCATCCGCGCGTTACTACCGATGCGAGCGAGGGTGAGGCCCTGTTCCAGCCGTTGGGCGGTTACACACCGTATTTGGAAGAGGTCGCCACACTAGTGGAGAGCATTTATCACGGGGTGCGCAACGGAGAAGAATTTGTTGCGATGCTTCAAGAGCTGGATCTTGTCGAAGCGATCAATATGGACATACAGCTCAGCGACGGCTCAAAGAATCAGTTGATTGGCTTCCACGCTATTAACGAAGACAAATTTAGAGAGTTGAGTGGCGATGTGCTTCATCAGCTCAGTGAGAAAGGCTTTTTGATGCCGGCTTTCCTCATGATGGCATCGCTGGGCAGCATGTCTCGACTGGTCGATTTTAAAAATGACCGGTTGTGAGGCCGTTCTGCCATTACAAGACGGGCTCCGACCTGTCGAGACCGTCGTGGCCCAGAGCCCCGGAGTGGTGCCCGAGACAGTCTTCCAGTCCGATGTGCCTGTCGTCATACAGGGTCTGACGACCGAGTGGCCCGCGCTTAATGCATCTGATCTGGAGGGTATGGAGAGGTATCTGTCGGGGTTTTGGATCGATCGACCGGTCGTCGCCTATGTTGGTGCTTCGGGAATCGATGGGCGTTTCTTCTACGATGAGCACTTCACTGGCTTCAATTTCAAGGGAGGTTCAGCGCCTCTGGCTCAGATTTTTGAGCGCCTGAGAGAGCAGGAGAGCAATGAGGAAGGTTTAGCTATTTATGTGGGCTCCACACCAGTTGATGGCTGGTTACCGGGTTTTCGCGGTGCTAACGATATCAAGATACCAGCCGAGGAACCCCTAGTGAGTTTCTGGCTGGGCAATAAAACGCGAATATCGGCACATTATGATTACCCCGACAACATCGCGTGTGTCGTTGCCGGCACGAGAAGATTCACGCTGTTTCCACCGGAGCAGATTGGCAACTTATACGTGGGACCCGTCGATAAAACGCCATCGGGTCAGGCCATCAGTCTGGTGGACTTCTCCAATCCCGATTTGGAGCGATTTCCTAATTTCGAGTTGGCGATGCAGGCAGGCTTTCAGGCTGTTTGCGAGCCTGGCGACGCCATCTATATTCCAAGCCTGTGGTGGCACCACGTTGAGTCGCTCTCATCGTTCAATATGTTGGTGAACTACTGGTGGGTTCCAGAGGTCGCCTTGCGCACCTCGCCGGCTACGGCGCTCATGCACGCTATGTTGACGCTCAGAGATTTACCCGAGAGGCATCGTGCAGGCTGGAAAGCCCTTTTTGATCATTACGTGTTCGACGCAGACCCGGGCGTTTATGAACACATACCCGAGAGTGCCCGAGGCCCCCTCGCGCCGTTGGACGATGTGTCGTCGCGGCGGTTGCTCGCCGACATTCTCAACCGTCTGAACCAATGACGTCAAAGCGATAGGAGAGGAGACAATGCATCAGCCCGTCAAGAAAGTGGTCATCGCTGGTGGTGGAACAGCCGGCTGGATGGCCGCAGCTGCTCTGGGAAAAGTGTTGGGCAAGACCCTGGATATCACGCTGGTGGAGTCCGATGAAATCGGCACCGTTGGCGTGGGTGAGGCGACCATCCCGACCATCCTTACTTTGCACGAAGTGCTAAAAATCAAGGAGCAGGACTTTCTTACCGCCGTACAGGGTACTTTCAAGTTGGGTATTTCCTTCGAGAACTGGCGCGATGTGGGTGAGGATTACATCCACTCTTTTGGCTTTACCGGTAAAGATCACTGGGCCGCTGGGTTTCAGCATTTCTGGCTGAAGGGCCAACAGCTCGGCATGGTGAGGGAATATGGCGAGTACTGTGCGGAGTGGTTGGCAGCCAAACAGAACCGGTTTGCGGTGCTGCCCAATTTGAAACTGAATTATGCATACCATTTTGATTCTTCTCTTTATGCAAAGTTCCTGCGAGGGATAGCGGAAGAAAATGGCGTGGTGCGTCGCGAGGGCAAAATCGCCGAGGTCCGCCAGAACCCCTTCAATGGATACATTTCCGAGCTCCAGCTCAGCGACGGTGTGGTGATTGAAGGGGATTTCTTCATCGACTGCACGGGTTTCCGAGGCTTGCTGATTGAACAAGCCCTGTCAGCGGGTTACGACGATTGGACCCATTGGCTTCCCAGTGACAGAGCAGTGGCGGTGCAGACCGAAAGTGTGGGCCCGCCCATACCCTATACGCGTGCCATTGCACACGAATCGGGTTGGCAATGGCGTATTCCTCTCCAGCATCGGGTCGGAAACGGCTTGGTGTTCTCCAGTAAATTCTGGTCAGAGGATGAAGCGACCGAGAAGTTGTTGAGCAATATACAGGGCGCTCAGATCACCGACCCACGTGTGATCCGTTTTCAAACCGGGACCCGGCGGGCTCACTGGAAAAAGAACTGCGTGGCGATGGGGCTCTCTAGCGGCTTTATGGAACCGCTGGAATCTACCAGTATCCACTTGATCCAGAGAAGCGTGATCCGACTGCTGCAAATGTTCCCGCATGACGGCGTCAGAACACCCGATGTGCATGAGTTTAATCAGCAGATGCAGTTTGAAATGGACAACATCCGGGATTTCATCATTCTTCACTATCACGTCACTAATCGACGGGATACACCTTTCTGGAGACACTGCGCATCGATGGATATTCCCGACAGCCTCAAACACCGTATCGAGCTGTTCAAGCAATCTGGCCGAGTCTTTAAGGTGCCTACTGAATTGTTTGGTGAGAATTCATGGGTGCAGGTGATGCTGGGTCAGGGTCTTGTGCCGGAACAGTATCACCCCATCGTCGATATGATGTCCGAGGAGGAGCTTAAAAGCTTCCTCGAGGGGATCAAAGGTTCGGTGGGCAATATGGTGGCGCAGCTGCCAGAGCACCAGCAGTTTATAAACCACTACTGCTCCATTCCGACGTCAGCGGTTCAACAGTCCCGCTCAGCGTAAAAACTGTCCTGCTTATCGCTTGGAAGGGGTGCTCAAACACCCTGATCAGGTAAAGTTTCGGTACAGATGTTTGGTGGTGATTTGATGAAAACGTGGCTTTGTGGGAAGCATGCGGGGCGATGTTTGGTCGCTTTGATCGCGTGCGGATTGATCGCGTGTAGCGAGGATCGTGGCCAAGATGGCATAGACGGTCGAGTAGCACATTTGCTTTCTACGATGTCTATCGAGCAAAAAGTTGCTCAGATGATTCAAGGTGAAATTGCTCACGTCACGCCAGACGATATGAAGCGTTTCGGGCTGGGCAGTGTGCTCAATGGCGGTGGCTCGTTTCCAGACAAGAACAAATATGCCTCGTTACAAGATTGGGTAGAACTGGCGGACAGTTACTATCTGGCATCGATCGATACCTCAGAGGGCAATGCGGGGATACCGACCATCTGGGGCACTGATGCTGTTCATGGCCACAACAATGTGATCGGTGCCACTATCTTTCCACACAACATTGCGCTGGGCGCGGTTGGGGACGCGGAGCTCGCTGCAGCGATCGCTGGAGCCACGGCAAAGGAGGTGAGTGCCACAGGCATTGATTGGATCTTTGCGCCGACGGTAGCCGTTGCATTGGACCCCCGATGGGGGCGAACTTATGAGTCGTACGGTTCCGAGCCCGCGCTACCTGGTGATTTTGCCGGAGGCATTGTAGAGGCGATGCAAGAGGTGGGTGTTGTCGCTACCGCAAAGCACTTCATCGGTGACGGCGGCACGTTCCGCGGCATCGATCAAGGCGATACCCGCTTGGATAAAGATAGCCTACTGTCGATTCACGGTCAGGGATATTACTCAGCGATTGAGGCCGGCGTTAAGACGGTCATGGCCTCATTCAACAGCTGGAATGGAGACAAGATCCACGGTAATCATGAGTTGTTAACTGACGTGCTGCGCGAAGAGTTGGGTTTTGATGGGTTTGTCGTCAGTGACTGGAATGGCATTGGCCAGGTGTCTGGCTGCACCCCCGATAACTGTGCTCAAGCGATCAATGCCGGGATCGACATGGTGATGGTGCCGGAGGACTGGCGGACGTTTTACGACAATATGCTGGCTCAGGTACGGTCTGGGGCCATTACTGAATCCCGAATTGATGAGGCGGTGACCCGCATTCTCAAGGTTAAATTTGAAGTTGGGCTGATGGAACGGGGTTTGCCCTCTGAGCGCGCAGCAGCTTTTGCCGATTCGATTGGCTCAGAGGCGCACCGGGAGCTCGCGCGGGATGCGGTGCGTCGATCTCTCGTGCTGCTCAAGAATGACAGTAAACTGCTACCCCTCAATCCAGAGGGCCGTTATCGGATCGCAGGCGCCGGAGCAGATGACATCGGCCTCCAATCAGGAGGCTGGACCATCAGTTGGCAAGGAACCGGTAACGTCAATTCTGATTTCCCGGGCGGCTCATCGATCCTAGATGGTTTTGCTCGCCATGCAGAGCAAGCTGGTGGTGATTTTGCGCTGTATGACCCGACAGAGTCTGGTCCAAAGCCAGATGCCGTAGTCATGGTTATGGCGGAGAATCCCTACGCGGAAGGGCAGGGCGATATTGATAGTCTCGCTTGGCAGCAGGGTAATTCCAGAGATTTAGCGCTGATGCGCCAAATCAGAGCGGAAGGCATCGATGTGGTCACGGTTTTTCTGACAGGCCGCCCAATGTGGGTAAACGCTGAAATGAATGCGTCTGATGCTTTCGTCGTCGCGTGGCTCCCGGGTTCTGAAGGCGCCGCGGTAGCAGATGTGCTGTTGACAGCTCCCGGGGGCACTATGCAGTATGATTTCGAGGGACGTCTACCGATGCCTTGGCCAAACCACGATCTCAACCCCGATAATCAGCATCTCAGCGTTGCAGACTATGCGTTCCCCGTTGGCTTTGGGTTAACTGCAGAGAGCACTGTCGACTGGGTTGCGCTGAACGAACAGGCGATTGGTCAAAAGCAGAGTCTGGACGAGTGGGTATTTGACAAGGGTGTGCGAGATCCATGGACCCTTTTTATCGGCGATGACTTTGATTGGTCCGTGAGAGTGGGTCCGCGTGGGGCGGTCTCAAGTCGGGGTGAGCTGAATCTATCAGTGGTGGATCGCCAAGTGCAGGAGGATGCGCGGCGCGTCGAGTTCACGGGTAACGGTACGCATTGGAGTCAGGTCTATTTTCAATTTGAGGATCCCGTTAACATGCGGCCTTTGGAAGTGGCGGGGGGAGCGCTGTCTTTCGATATTCGACTCCTGAAAAAACCCACCGAACAGGTACTACTGAGAATGGATTGCGGTTATCCCTGTTCGGGTCAGATGGATATCACGTCAATTCTTTCTGCGGCCGCGTTATCTGATTGGCAAAAGCTCGCTTTCCCGATGGAGTGCTTTGCGCAGTTGGGTGTGGATTCATCAAAAGTGAATACGCCTTTTCTGCTTGCGACCACGGGTGAGTTAGCGTTCGATATTTCCGAAGTGGTATTAGCTGAAACACCGGACAGCGCAGACGTCATGGGTTGTGGTGAACTATTGGCAGATGCTTGATTGATAAGTGACTTTTTGGTGAGTCGCCTGCCGATCATAAAATAAACTAATCGGCTTATTCGGCCCACAGTGGGGTGTCACCAGTGCTATCAACAATCGACTTGGTTATCGTCGCAGTCTATGCAGTAGGCCTTTTTGTCTTGGCACAATGGGTTTCCAGAGAGCCTTCTGGGCAAGAGAAAAGCGCCCAGGACTATTTTCTTGCGGGCAAGGCACTGCCATGGTGGGCAGTCGGCGCGTCTCTGATCGCCGCCAATATCTCGGCCGAGCAAATCATCGGCATGTCGGGGTCGGGTTACGCGATCGGATTAGCCATCGCTTCCTATGAGTGGATGGCGGCATTCACCTTGCTTCTGGTTGGTAAATTCCTGCTGCCTATTTTTCTCAAAACCGGCATCTATACCATGCCGCAGTTTTTGGAACAGCGATACGACAGCCGCGTTAAAACGGTGATGGCGGTTTTCTGGTTGGGCGTCTATACCTTGGTTAACCTGACTTCGATCCTTTGGTTAGGTGCGCTGGCGATCAATACTGTGGCCGGTGTCGACCTGAACTTTGGGCTGGTTGGGCTGGGTATTTTTGCCGTCGCTTATTCACTTTACGGTGGCCTGAGGGCTGTCGCCTTGACGGACATTATTCAGGTTGTTCTTTTGGTCACCGGTGGGCTCATGATCTCTTGGATCCTGCTAGATCAGATTGGCGCAGGCGCGGGAGTGCTTGCCGGTTTCACCACGCTCACACAGCAGGCACCTGACAAGTTCCATATGATACTCAATGAAGGCCACCCTCATTACATGAGCCTGCCGGGTCTGTCTGTGCTACTCGGTGGGATGTGGGTGATGAATCTCTCCTATTGGGGATTTAATCAATACATCATCCAGCGTGCACTGGCTGCAAAAAGCGTCGATGAGGCACAGAAGGGCATCGCCTTTGCCGCTTTCCTCAAGCTGTTGATGCCAGTCATCGTTGTGTTGCCGGGTATTGCGATGTTTGTATTGAACCCGGAACTCTCTGCGCCCGACAAAGCGTACCCATCGGCAATGAACTTGCTGCCATTGGGTATTAAGGGGCTTGTCTTTGCGGCGCTGTTAGCGGCGATTGTCTCTTCTCTTGCTTCAATGTGTAACAGCATCTCCACTATTTTTACTGTTGATGTTGCGCCCTCTATTGGCCTAGAGAGTGGTGGTGGCCAGCGCTCGGTGACGCTGGGTCGCATCGTTGCAATCGCCGCCATGATTATTGCAATGCTCACCGCCAGACCTTTGCTGGGCAATTTTGAGCAAGCCTTTCAGTACATTCAGGAATTCACGGGATTCTTCACGCCCGGCATTGTTGCCATATTTATGCTCGGATTGTTCTGGAAAAGAACGACGGCTACAGCCGCGCTGCTGTCGGCTATTACCTCTGCCGCGCTTTCGTTGTTGCTGAAGCTCTATTGGCCGGATCTTCCCTTTATGGATCGGGTGGGCTTAGTGTTCTTGTTATGCGTCGCTGTTGGTGTGTTGTGGTCGATACTGCGCCCCCATCATCAGACAGGCTTTTTGGATCCGGCTGGCGTGAGCTTCAGCACCACGCAGGGATTCAATTTAAGTGCTCTCGTGGTCACCTTGACCCTGGTTTTTTTCTATACCGTTTGGTGGTAACTGCCGCCTCGTTTTTTTAGGGGGTCTCTAGATTATGTGCCGACTTCATCTGCTTGTGATCCTATTGCTTACTATGTCGCGAGTACATGCGGGGACCGCCTGTGAGCCGCTATGGGAAGAGGATTTCACTGGTCCGTTGGACCGGACGGCGTGGAATGTTGTGGAGGGCGATGGTTGTGCCGAAGGTATCTGTGGCTGGGGTAATAATGAAGCGCAAAGTTATGATGCGGCTGGCGTATCGATCAGTGAGGGTGTTCTAAGCCTGACAGCATTCATTGATGAGCAGGGTCAAATCCGCTCTGGCAAGTTGACTACCGCCGGTAAACACAGCTTTAAGTATGGCTATATCGAAGCCCGGATTCGCCTGCCACACGGAAGGGGTTTATGGCCAGCGTTTTGGATGATGCCCGAGGGGCAGCTGTATGGTTGGCCGCTTGAGGGCGAGATCGACATTCTAGAATGGACTGGTCACGACCCCCACCGGATTATCGGCGCAATTCATTTTGGCGATTTACCGCCGGACAACGTGCATTACAGTGAGACGCTGCGAACACCTGCCGCATGGAGCGGTGATTTCCATACCTATGGCATCGAGTGGTCCGCTGAGCAAATAGCGTGGTATGCCAATAATCGTATACATGGGAGCGCAACCCCCAATGATATCTTGCCTTGGCCGTGGGTCTTCGACGATAAATCGTTTTATCTCATCCTAAATATGGCTGTAGGCGGAACATTGGGTGGCGAGGTGGTGCCAGAAGACCTTCCGGCGACCGTAGAGTTTGACTGGATTCGGGTATACCCCGAGGGTTGCCGAAGGGGACCTTTGCCGCGTTAGTTCGCAGCAGTCCATTTTATCTTGAGGCGTCGAGCGAGCTAGTGATATCTGTAATTTAACTACAAAAAGGCACGATTTATGACAATATTCGGACATAATTGTTGCTTTATTACATTACTGAAGACACACTAAGGTCATGCACACAGAAGTTCTTCGCGTTACTCAAAACATTGCTGCACGTAGCCGAACACTCCGTGAACAGTACCGTCGTGATATCGATGAAATGGCATCGGAGCCTGTAAATCGAAGCCAACTCAGCTGCGGTAATCTGGCTCACGGCATGGCGTCCTGTGGCGTGGAAGACAAATCCACCATCAAGATGATGGATAGCGCCAATATCGGCATTGTGTCCGCGTATAACGACATGCTGTCTGCCCATGCCCCTTACGCCTCGTATCCAGAGCAGATTAAAGACGCGCTGAAAGCGGTTGGCTGCACCGCACAGGTTGCTGGAGGTGTGCCAGCGATGTGCGATGGTGTGACGCAGGGTCAGCCAGGGATGGAACTGAGCTTGTTCAGCCGTGACGTGATCGCACAGGCGACGGCAGTGTCCCTGTCTCACCAAATGTTCGATGGGGTACTGATGCTGGGCATCTGCGACAAGATTGTACCTGGATTGTTGATGGGCGCTTTGCAGTTCGGGCATCTGCCCACCTTGTTTGTGCCCGCCGGGCCCATGACGTCAGGGCTTTCAAACAAAGAGAAAGTGCGCGTACGACAGCGCTATGCTGAGGGCAAAGTGGACCGAGCCGAGCTATTAGAGGCGGAGATGGCGTCCTATCATAGTCAGGGCACTTGTACGTTCTACGGCACTGCTAACTCCAACCAAATGGTGCTTGAGGCCATGGGTTTACAGCTGCCAGGCAGTTCGTTTGTGAATCCCGAGACCCCCTTACGTCGGGCACTGACTGCGGCGGCAGCAGAACACCTCGCGAGAATAGCGAGAACGAGTCATCAATCGCTGCCGTTGGCTGATGTCATTGATGAGAGAAGTTTTGTGAATGCGATTGTCGCGCTGCTGGCTTCGGGTGGTTCGACCAACCTTTGTATTCACTTAGTGGCGATCGCACGAGCGGCCGGTCTGGTTATTACATGGTCTGACTTTGATTCACTCTCAAAGGTCACGCCGCTGTTGGCTAAGATTTATCCCAATGGTGGTGCTGACATCAACCACTTTCAGGCGGCGGGCGGCACGGGATTGCTCTTCGGTGAACTGATGAAAGCGGGCTTGATGCACGGCGATGCCGCTGTCTGCTTTGGCGGTACGCTCGAAACAGCCTGTATAGAACCCTTTCTCGAGGATGACTGTCTGCAATGGCGGCCTGCCGCTGAAAAAAGCCTCGATCCGGAAGTGATTCGGCCAACAGGCAACGTGTTTGCGCCTGAGGGTGGAATACGACTGCTGCAGGGTAATCTGGGTCGCAGTCTGATCAAGACCTCTGCTGTGGATCCGGAGCGACTTAACATCACCGCGCCTGCGGTGGTGATTTCCCATCAGGATCAACTGAGGCCGCTTTTCGAGCGAGGTGAACTCGATCGGGATTGCGTCATTGTTATTCGATTTCAGGGGCCTGCCGCCAATGGCATGCCAGAGCTACACCAGCTGATGCCCACCTTAGGTGTATTACAGGACCGTGGCCATGTGGTAGCGCTTGTTACAGACGGTCGACTGAGTGGCGCATCAGGCAAAGTGCCAGCGGCGATTCATGTTACCCCGGAGGCGGCGAAAGGTGGCTTCATTGGTCGTATCCAGAATGGCGATATCATCAGCTTGAATGTCGCTACCGGAGAGCTCTCGGTAGCGCTCGACGACAAAGCATTTGTAAACAGGCCGCAGGCGGAGCTGCCGTTGGAAAAACACACCGTAGGCCGCGGCCTCTTTCGATTCAGTCGCGAAGTGGTAAGCGACGCCGAATGCGGTGGTTGTGCGCTATTTGGGCCACCTATAATCGATGCCCCATCAGAGGCGGAGCGGAGTCAGGCCGCTCCGTATGAGCACTGTGCCAGCTAGTCCCGCCGCAACTGAAAGGCCCTTGTTTCTCCTGGCGGATATCGGGGGCACCAATGCCCGGTTCGCTTTTACTGAGCCATCGAATCCGTTGCCTCAACCGATTGCCAATTACGCGGTAGAGGAGTTCCCCTCATTTGACGGGGTACTCAACCAGTTAGAGGAAGATTGGCAGGAACTCAAAGATCAGGAGGCCGTGCTGCAAAGGGTGTGCCTAGCAGTCGCGGCCATACCTGAACAACGCGAAATCAGCTTTACCAACAACGCGTGGCGTTTTACTGCTGACAGCGTTGCCGCTCGGCTGGGTTGTTCATGCATCAGCATTATCAATGACTTTGCGGCAGTGGCGCGGGCGCTTCCCGCGCTGCAACCCAATCATCTTGAAGCGATCGGCGGGGGGCAGGCGCGGCCCAGAGAGCCTATGGTTGCGATTGGACCGGGGACGGGAATGGGCGTCGCGTCACTCGTCTTTGACCTCGTCGGGAATCCTATAGTGTTGCCCGGTGAGGGAGGCCATGTTGATTTCGCGCCCATTACTGATATTGAGGCGCAAATCCTCAGTCGCTTACGGGCCCAATTCGGTCGGGTCTCGATCGAGCGCTTGCTATGCGGTGCTGGCATCATGAATATCTATAGGGCCTTGGCTGAGATACGTGACCTGCCGGTTGTTCATGTTATTCCTGAAGCAGTTGGCGCTTCTGCTCAACGCGGTGAAGACACCCTAGCAGCAGAAACGATGAATACCTTTTTTTCTGTCTTAGGTTCAACTGCAGGCAACCTCGCGCTCACGTTGGGTGCGCGCGGCGGCGTTTATCTTGCCGGAGGCATAGCACCGCGCTATATCGATTTGCTGAGAAAAAGTGACTTCCGAGCGCGATTCCTCGCAAAAGGTCGTTTTGCTGACTTCAACGGAGAAGTTGCCACCTTTGTCGTTACTCATCCCGACCCCGGTTTACTGGGTGCTGCAATGATTTGCCTGGAGGAGGGGGATCGTGGACGCTAGGCCGTTACTCGCCAACCTCACTTGTCCCCTCATTCCGGTGGTGGTGATCGACCGACTAGCTGACGCTGTCCCTTTGGCAGAAGCGCTGCTTCGAGGCGGTATCTCTGCCATTGAAGTCACCTTGCGCACGCCAGCGGCTTATGACGCGATCAAAGCGATGAAGTCGGCGTTCCCTGATGCGGTGATTGGCGCGGGAACGGTGTGCTCCGATCCGGCTTTTGACAAAGCGGTTGGGTGCGGTGCCGATTTCATCGTCTCTCCCGGCGCGACAGATCAGCTGTTTGGGGCTGCGGCGCGCCACAAGTTGCCATTTCTGCCCGGGGCAGTCACGGGGTCAGAGGTGCTGAAGGCCATTGAGCATGACTACGCCACCTTGAAATTTTTCCCCGCCGAGGCTGCGGGTGGTGTGTCCACACTGCGAGCCCTCTCGGGGCCTTTTCCGGAGTTGAGTTTTATGCCCACTGGCGGGATCACGCCAGATAACGTCTCTACCTATCTCAGGCTAGAGAGCGTTTGTGCCGTAGGAGGGTCATGGCTGACGCCCCGAGAGCTGTTAATCCACAAAAGATGGGACGAAATCTGCCAATTAGCCGGTGATAGCGTCGCCAGAGTGGCCCAAGTCAGTGAGGAGAAGTCAACATGAGCGGGTTGGATCTGGTCATTTTCGGCGCGACAGGCGATCTATCTGCCCGGAAGCTATTCCCTGCGCTGTGTCAGCTGGATGCGGCCGGACTGTTACCCGATGACCTGCGCATCGTCGCAGTTGCCCGTCAGGAACACACTCCCGAAGCGTTCCATGATGAGCTTCGCGTCAGAATGGCTAGAGCGAAACGTCCGTCGATCAGCGATTCAGCGTGGCAAAAATTTGTTCAGCGATTAACCTACCTGTCGGCTGATTTCTCTACGCCAGAGGCATTCAGGGGGCTGCGGAGATGTTTGAGCGATACCCGCATCAGCCTATTTTATCTCGCTACGCCGCCGTCATTGTTTGCCACGATCTGCGAGCAATTGAGCGCAGATAAGTGTTTGACTGGGCCGTGCCGCATTGTCCTTGAAAAGCCGATTGGAGAGAGTCTCACCACGTCTCGCGAAGTCAACGAAACTCTCGCTCGATTCTTTGTGGAGCGGGATATTTATCGTATTGATCATTATCTCGGCAAAGAGACGGTACAGAATCTGTTGGTGCTGCGATTCGCCAATCGTTTTATCAATTCGCAGTGGGATCAGAGCTGCATCGATCATGTTCAGATCACGGTTGCAGAACAAGTGGGTATTGAGGGTCGTTGGGCTTACTACGACGGGGTGGGTCAGTTGCGCGACATGGTGCAGAACCATTTGATGCAGCTCCTGTGTTTGGTGGCTATGGAACCTCCAAACTCGCTGGAAGCAGAGAGTATTCGCGACGAAAAGGTGAAAATTGTCAAAGCCCTGCGACCGATTGACGCCGTGACGGTAAAAGACCACGTAGTGCGCGGGCAGTACAGTCAAGGGGTCATCGATGGCCAGTCAGTGCCCGGATACTTCGATGAAGACGGTTGTGAGACGCGGGGCAGCGACACTGAAACCTTTGTCGCGATCAAGGCGCATGTAGACAACTGGCGATGGTCAGGAGTGCCTTTTTATCTGAGGACCGGTAAACGAATGCCTGATAAGGTCACGGAGATTATCATTCAATACAAAGCCCTGCCGCATCACATCTTTGGGGAGGGGGAGTCGGCGGAGCCAAATCGACTCATCATTCGGCTGCAGCCTAATGAGGGCATCGAGATGACGATGGTCTCGAAGCGTCAAAGTTTGCGCGACAAGCTATCTCTGCAAACCCATACGCTCAACTTTGATTTCCGCGAAGACGGTGACATCGACCGTATCCCAGATGCGTATGAGCGCCTGTTCCTCGACGCCATCAATGGTGATCCGTCTCTCTTCGTTGGACGCGAGGAAATCGAGGAGAGCTGGCGTTGGTGCGATCAACTGATCGCCGCAGGCGAGGCCTGCGGCTTGAAGGTGAACGCGTATCAAGCGGGCAGCTGGGGGCCCAGTAAATCCGAGCTACTGATCGACCGTGATGGCCGGAGCTGGAATGTCTGAGTGGTACACTTTCACTGATCGGGCAGCACTGGATCACTCACTGGCCGCTCATGTTGTCTCGAAATTAGCGCTGGGCATCGCGGTGCGTGGCACGGCTTATCTTGTCGTATCGGGAGGCAACACGCCGGTAAATCTCTTTTCTTTACTGTCCGTCACTAACCTTGATTGGAAAAATGTTGTGGTGCTGTTGGCGGATGAGCGATGTGTGCCTGTCGACCACCAAGATCGCAATGAGCGCCTGGTCCGGGAAGTCCTGCTGACGGGTCAGGCGGAGCAGGCCCAATTGCTGTCTTTGATGCCGACGCCCGATGATGCGACGGCTGACATCGCAGGTTTATCTGCATTGCTGTCTTCGTTACCGCGATTTGATGTGGTGCTATTAGGAATGGGGGAGGATGCGCACACTGCGTCACTTTTTCCGTGCGCATCAGCGTTGAAACACGGTTTGACCACGGATGAGGGGGCACTGATCACTCGTCCTGAAACCGCTGCCCATGCGAGGGTGTCGATGTCCAGGCGACGATTGCAGGCTGCCGACCACGGCGTGATTCACATTACGGGCGAAAAGAAGAAAGCGGTCCTGGAACTGGCCAGGGAAAGCGACGAAGAGATGCGTTATCCGATCACCGCATTTTTGGGTCCGTCAGGGTTTGATTGTTGGTGGGCGCCCTGACTTCTCATCGTC
>Ga0209659_1000646_pt1 | contig 21590 bp, 22 predicted proteins | sample SaaInlLV_10m_DNA_FD_184658 | JGI IMG/M metagenome (GOLD analysis project Ga0209659, IMG submission 184658) | Marine microbial communities from expanding oxygen minimum zones in the Saanich Inlet - SI072_LV_10m_DNA (SPAdes) (version 2) | ecosystem: Environmental > Aquatic > Marine > Intertidal... | reverse complement strand
AATGGCTTGTTTAGGAAATGGAGTATTCAGATTGTTAACATAGTTTGCAATACCGTCTGCTATATCAGCAATTCGTTCGAGTTCATGAGTGATTTTGTACACAGACAAAACAAACCTCAAATCTACAGCTACGGGTGAAAATAAAGCTAGAATATTTTCACAATCTCTGTCAATTTTTAACTCTAAGGAATTGATTCTCTTCTCTGCATTAGTTATTTCTGCTGCTAAATCTTTATCAAATTCCAACAATGCTTTTTCACTTTTTAGCAACTGATTATTCACCGCTAAAAACATATTTAGCAGTTCTTTTCTTAATTCATTAATTTCTTGTTCTATTTGAGTCATAAGTTTTAATGTTATCCAAATCTACCAGTAATGTAGTTTTGAGTTCGTTCTTGTTTTGGATTTCTAAATATTTCTTCTGTCTTCCCAAACTCGATTAGGTCTCCCATGTAAAAGAATGCAGTATTATCACTAATCCTTGAGGCTTGTTGCATATTGTGGGTAACGATAACGATGCTATATTTTTCTTTTAGTTCATGAATTAACTCTTCCACTTTTGCAGTAGAAATGGGGTCAAGAGCTGAAGTTGGTTCATCCATCAACAAAACAGAAGGCTCTACTGCCAAGGCTCTTGCAATACACAAGCGTTGTTGTTGACCTCCAGATAATGCTAATGCCGATTTGTTTAAATCGTCTTTAACCTCATCCCATAGTGCCGATTGTTTTAAAGACTTTTCAGCTCTCTCCATCAAAAATTTCTTGTCTTTTATCCCTTGAATTTTTAGACCGTAAACAACGTTTTCATAAATACTTTTTGGAAATGGATTTGGTTTCTGAAACACCATTCCAATATTTTTCCTTAGCTCATCGACTAGTATAGACTTACCATAAATATTTTGATTTTCCATGAATACCTCGCCTTCCATTCTGTAAGACTGGATATAATCGTTCATTCTATTGAAGACTCTTAAAAAAGTTGATTTACCACAGCCTGAAGGACCAATAAAAGCCGTCACTTTGTTGCGTTCTATTTGCATATCAATATTTTTTAAGGCGTGCATATCGCCATAAAAGACATCAAGTGACTTAATTTCTAATATGTGTGATGGTTTTGTTGTCATATTTTTACCAACTAATTTTCTTTTCCCATTTGTTTCTTAGGTAAACGGCTATGCCATTCATAACAAATGTGATGATTAATAATATAATAATCGCCGCGGCAGCATTTATAGTAAAGCCGTGTTGTGGTCGCGATACCCAGTTAAAAATTTGAATAGGCATTACCGTAAATTCATCCATTGGTGAACTTGGTGCAAAGGGCACGTAAGCTAAAGCTCCAACAACAATTAAAGGTGCTGTTTCTCCAACCGCTCTTGAAATAGCAAGAATAACGCCAGTTAAAATTCCACCCATAGAACTGGGTAATACCTGATGCCAAATAGTTTGCCATTTAGTTGCTCCTAATCCATACGAAGCAGCTCGAATACTTGGCGGGACGGCTCTTATAGATTCTCTCGTTGCTACTATAATAATGGGCAAAACAAGTAATGATAGGGTGAAGGCTCCTGCCAATATGCTATTGCCCATTTTGAATACACGCACAAAAATCTCTAAGCCTAACAGTCCATAAATGATTGATGGAACGCCAGCTAAATTTGAAATGTTGACTTCTAGCAATGACGATAGACTAGTCTTTTTACCGTATTCTTCTAAATACATACCAGCAGATACGCCAAGAGGAAAAGCGATTAAGGTTGTGAGAGCTAAAATCCATAGAGAACCAGACCAAGCGGTAAAAATACCTGCTCTTTCAGCTTTTCTAGAAGGTAAACTAGTCATGAAATCCCAATCAATTCTTGAAAGACCATCGACTAATATATTACCGATGAAAATTACCAAAATTACCAAGCCAAAAAAGGTGCTTGCGATTCCGAAGTATTCAAAAATTCTGTCTTTGATTCTATTTTTCTTTGAGTTAGTCATACTGTTCTCTGAATTTTTTTCTTACCCAAAAACTGATATTATTTAATATGAAAGTGAAAACAAAAAGAGTCATACCAGCAGCAAATATGGTTTTGTATTCTAGCGAACCATGTGGCACATCTCCTAAGCTAACTTGAACAATATAGGCGGTAATGGTTTCAATAGGAACTAATGGATTTGCTGTTAGTCGAGGTTGTTGACCAGCAGCAATTGCTACAATCATAGTTTCCCCAATAGCTCTAGAAAAAGCCAAAATTACTGACACTATAATTCCTGATGATGCCGCCGGCACCATTACTTTAAAGGCTGTTTGAAAACGTGTCGACCCAAGACCGTAAGAGGCATTTCTCAGTGACTTTGGTACAGCCTGTAAGGCATCCTCACTCAATGAACTTACAAATGGAATAATCATAATTCCCATTACTATTCCTGCCGATAAAGCATTGAAGCCAGCCATTCCAGGAATTAGTTTTTGTAAAAATGGAGTTACAACCATAAGTGCAAAGAAGCCGTAAACAACAGTAGGAACTGCTGCTAATACCTCTAGCATGGGCTTAACTATTTTTCTAAATCTTTTGGGAGCATATTCACTGAGATAGACTGCTATAGTTAATCCTAGAGGAAGTGCTACAGAAACAGCTATAAAAGTGGTGAGTAATGTTCCTGCTATTAATGGCATAATGCCAAAGTGTTTGATGGCAAATAAAGGTGTCCACTCTGTATCAGTAAGAAAATCTAATAGAGAAACTTCTTGAAAAAAGGAATAGCTTTCTGAAAGTAATACCCAAATAATACCAACTGTCGTTAGTATTGTAACCACAGCACTGCTTTTTAAAAGCCATTCAATTAATTTTTCTTTATTTCTTCTAGTCATACTTATATTAGAATATCCAAGCAACCGAAGTTGCTTGGACAGGGATAGTTGTAATTAATCCTTTCAATTTTCGCAATGAAAAGACTACTATCACAGATTTATTTAATGAACGTATTAAATTTCTCTTTTTCTATATCGTATTCTGCTTGTGGCAATGGAATGTAACCTACTTCAGATACTAATGATGGAGCACTATCTAAGTAGAAAGAAACAAATTCTCTTACTTCTTCTTTAGCAGCAGCAATACTACTTACGTATACAAATATTGGTCGTGAAAGAGGTGCATAAGTGCCATTTCCTACTGTTTCTAATGTTGGGATGATTGGACCATTACCATTATCTACACCAATAATATTTAGTTTGTCTTTGTTTTCTTCATAGTAAGCTAGACCAAAGAATCCTAAAGCAAATTTATCTGTTGCAATACCTTGAACTAATACATGATCATCTTCAGAAGCAGTAAAGTCTCCACGCGTTCCTACTTTTTTACCACAAATAGCTTCAGCAAAGTAGTCGTATGTTCCAGAAGCAACACCAGGCCCGAATAGGTGTAGCTCTTCGTGTGGCCATCCTTCTCTCACTTGATCCCAGTACATTATTTTACCTTGTGCTTCAGGACTCCATATTTTCTTTAATTCATCGATAGTAAGGTAGTCAACCCAGTCATTTTCTGGGTTAATTAAAACCGCTAAACCATCATAAGCTACGCTTAATTTTAGGTAATCGATACCAACTTCTTTACAAGCGTCAGCCTCTTTTGCTTTAATTGGTCGAGAAGCATCATTGATATCAATTTCTCCTCTCATAAATTTCTTGAAACCACCACCAGTTCCAGACACTCCAACCGTAACATTGATTTTTGGCTGTACAGCTCTGAATTCCTCAGCAACCGCTTCAGTGATTGGATATACTGTACTTGAGCCGTCAATTTTGATGTCTCCGCTTAAGGTATTCATGTCAGATTTTTGTTCGCCACCACCACAAGCAATAAGTGCAAAGGCAGATAGTGTTAAAAGTAATTTTCCTATTGTTTTCATTTTTATTTATTGATTATTTTGATGCAAACATACTGCTGTAAAAAAACCTTTACCTTATCTAAATATTAACTATTTGTAAAGTATTTGAAGTCTATTGTTAAGAAATTGTAAAGCAGAATAACAAGATTATTAGGCAAAAAAAAGTGAGGGATAAACCCTCACTTTAACTAACCAAATCAATTTAAATTTAGAACTTGTATTCAAAGTTTAAGAATACACTTTCTTCAGCTTCTGCGTTTTCCGCAGTATTTGTCCAGCTTTGGTAATTTAAGGCAACTTTAACCCCTTTTACCATTTCTTTTTCAATACCTAAAATCATAAACGATCCATCTCTCGAGATGTTCCAATCTTCATCGGATGCTAACTCATCGTATCGACCAAATAAAGACATACCGTTAGACATATCATAGCTTCCGTAAGCTGAAATACCTGTACGTTCTTTGTCGGTTACATTTTGTGCATTTTCTTGAATATTGTATTCTAGACCTACTTTGTAGCCATCGCCTGAATAAGCCATTGCAGCACTTGTTGTGTTCTGGTGAGCAACATTCTCACCATATGTCTCACGAGGTACAACATCATAATGTACTCTTACCGCTAAATTGTCCGATGCCTTATAGGTCATACCCGCACTACCTCTAAAAAGACCGTTAGATTCTTGTTCTTTTTTGTAGCCTTCGCCATTTAGAACTTGAGCATCTAAATTTAGTTTACTGTTGAATACATAATCTAATGATACACCAACATCGGCTGAGTTTGCCCATTTGTGCTCATCTTGTAAAGACTTATATATGTATCTGTATCCCCAAGCCTTCTCCATGAATTTGAAGTTTTTAGCTCCAATCATACCGAAGTTAACGTTCATGTTATCATTTGCTTTCCAGCTTAAAGAAGCAATTTTCAAGAAAGCAGTATAGGTACTTCCTGAGCTGTTGTTGCCAACATCAAAAGTTACCTTAGCTTTGAAATCGTCGCTTAATGAATGGCTATAGCCAAGATAAGCTCTATTTACTTCAAAAGCTTTAAAATTGTTGTCTTCTTGTGAAAGGTTGTAATTGAAATTACTAAAGATTTGGGCATGTGGCTGACTTTGAGCCAAAGCCCACGTGCCTAAAAATAAAAGTGTTAAAGTGTTAAGGATTTTTTTCATTTTTTGTTTGTTGTTTTTTAATAGGGTACAAATATAAGTTTACTTAATCCAACCGAATATTAAGTGTATGTTAAAAAATTGTAAATTACTTAAATGAAAGCTTTTATATTATACTTTTGTTTAAAATTAACTTTGATTATATGACCGACAGTATCAAAATTTTAGTTGTTGATGACGAAGAAGATATCTTAGAATTTTTAGGCTATAATTTGCGTGCTGAAGGTTATGAAGTAATTGTAGCTGATAATGGAATTCTTGCTATTGAACTAGCAAAAAAGCACAATCCCTCATTAATTATTTTAGATGTTCAGATGCCCAATATGGATGGGATTACAACTTGTGAAAAGATTCGAGAAATTGATTCATTAAGTAATACCGTTGTTACATTTTTAACAGCACGTTCTGAAGATTATTCACAAATTGCTGGTTTTGAAGCTGGTGCTGACGATTATATTACAAAACCTATTAGACCAAAAGTGCTGGTAAGTAGAGTAAAAGCTTTACTTAAAAGACGAGGTGTAACTAAAGAAGAATCTACGGTTTTAGAATTAGGCGATATTGTGGTGGATGTTGAAAAACATCAAGTCCTATACAAAGGCCAGGAGGTAACACTAGCCAAAAAAGAATTCAAACTATTGAAGTTGTTAATATCAAAGCCTGGTAAAGTTTTTACTAGAGATGAAATACTTGAAAAGGTGTGGGGTTTAGACCTTGTTGTTGGGGATAGGACTATTGACGTACATATTCGTAAATTGCGAGAAAAATTAGCCGATCATTACATCAAAACAGTAAAAGGTGTAGGCTATAAATTCGAATACTAATGCAGTGGACAACTCCTAAACAGATAGCTATATATTTGACATTACTCCTTTGCGTGTCAGTATCTCTCATCCTTGTTTTATTTTCACTCGCTTTTGGTTATGATATTGATTGGTTACAAGTTGTTATTGTAACAAGTGTATTATTTTTCCCCATTTATTTCATTTCTCATTTTATACTAAGAAAATACATTCACGAAAAAGTGAAGGTAATATATAAGTCACTAAGTAGGCACAAGGGAACTAGCGATGATGTGGAAACGGATTTGAATAAAGTTGATGAAGACGTTGACCGTATGGTGGACGAGCGTCAGCAAGAAATAGAAGAACTTAAAAGCATGGAGTCTTTTAGGAGAGAGTTTTTAGGTAATGTTTCTCATGAGCTAAAGACACCTATTTTTAATATACAGGGCTATATACATACGCTTTTGGACGGAGCTATTTGGGATGAAAATGTAAATATGCAATACCTTGAGCGTACAAGCAAGAGTGTAGATAGAATGATAAACATAGTTGAAGATTTAGAAATGATTTCTAAAATTGAATCCAATCGATTGGACTTAGAGTTCAGTCGCTGGGATATCGTTAATTACGTTCAAGAGCTATTCGATATTTTGGAGATGAAAGCCAAGAAGAGAAGTGTAAGTCTAAGCATAGACAATCAGTCAAATGTCAATTTTGTTGAAGCTGATAAGGATAAAATTGCTCAAGTACTTATCAATCTTATAGAAAACTCAATAAAGTACGGAAAAGACGGCGGACATACAAGAGTGCTATTCTTCGAAATGGGCGAAAATATACTTATTGAAGTTGCTGATGATGGAGGAGGAATTCCTTCTGATCATTTGCCGCGTTTGTTTGAGCGTTTTTACAGAGTCGATAAGTCGCGTTCCAGAAGTGAAGGAGGGACTGGCCTAGGACTTTCTATCGTGAAGCACATCATTGAGGCTCACCGACAGACTATCAATGTACGTAGTACAGAAAATGTAGGAACTACCTTTTCGTTTACTCTAAAAAAGAGCAAATAATTCCTTCCAATTCGTTTGATTTTCAGAGAGGCTAAGCCCTTTAAAATCGTTAATTTTTTCTAGAGCAATAGTTAAGTCAAATGTACCCTGAGGCATAGCAAAAGTCAATTGCTGATTATAGTAGTATTTTGCTAAATATAGCTGTTCAGTTTGCCCGGGAGTAGGCACAAAAATGGCTTTCTTATTGAGTTTAGCTACATCCATAACTGTGGAGTAACCAGAGCGGCTAATTACAAGATTGGCATTTACCATAGCTTGATTGAGTTCAGTTGATTTTAGGTGACTCACTATTTTTAAATTTTCAATACTTTCTTCCAAATTCTCTTCTGTTTTTCCCAATACCAAAAGCGCTTTTTTATTTGAGGCGAGAAGTTGTTCCTTGAGAATATTTTCAAAAATAGTTCGCTGAGGTTCAGGGCCAGAAATTACCGCTAGAATATCCAAGTCTTTCGTTTTTTGCATAGGCTCAAAACGCGATAAGCTACCCACAAAATGGCAGTCGATTTGAGGTAAGTTAGAGCGGGTTAAATCTCCACTAAGTAAATGTTCTTTTGAGTCAGGAATCCAACAGGCATCGTATTTTTCAATGTATTTAAAGTTGATGTTTTGAATCCACTTACTAAATAGTGGCGACTGAATATTTAGCTGATGCGTAATAAATACGCAGGGGACTTTTTTGGAATATAAGCCAAAGCGGTTATCAGAAATTACGCCATCTATATTGTAATCCTCAATGATTTGGTTTAAAGCTTTTTTCTCTTTACGAATCCCTTTCCAAATTTTTAGGCTTTGGCTAATCATACTCCAAGCCATATTTCCATTTTTTGGATACTGAATATTATAGCTTTCTAGCTTTATGAAGTCTTGATTAGGAAATTCTCCCATAAGTAGATCTAGAGGGCGGCCGCTAGCCGCAAAAACAACCTCAAAGCCTTCTTGTTCTAATTCTCTAGCAATTGGAATGCACCGACTGGCATGACCAAGTCCCCAATCCAAAGGAGCGATGAGTATTCGTTTTTTGTTATTCACGAGTCGAAAGTACTTAAAAATTGAACTATTTTTGACAAAAATAAACACATTGGCTAAAAATAAATTACGCAAATTTTCTCAGATGGCAGAATACTCAAATGTATTTCAGCCAACATTTGAAGAGTTAGATTCTGGCTTTTCTTTAAAAGGAAAGTGGAAGTCTGAGGTCTTTCAAAATGATAATCCACTCGTTATAGAGCTCGGTTGTGGTAAAGGGGAGTATTCGGTCGGACTTGCTCAGAAATATCCAGAAAAAAACTTTTTAGGAGTCGATGTAAAAGGTGCTAGAATGTGGCAAGGGGCAACGGATGCTATAGAGCAAGATTTGAAGAATGTCGCCTTTTTACGCACGCGAATTGAGTTCATAGAATATTGTTTTAAAACGGATGAGGTTGATGAAATTTGGATAACTTTTCCAGACCCTCAGTTGAAGAAAAAAAGAGCTAAGAACAGATTAACTCATCCTGTGTTTTTGGAGAGATATGCCAAGGTTCTAAAACAAGACGGACTCATTCATTTAAAAACGGATAGTCAATTTTTACATGGTTATACTTTGGGAATTATTGAAGGACACCAACACCATTTGGAAGACGCTGAACATGACATCTATAATGCTCAGCTCAAACGTTCTAATCTTGAAATTAAGACCCACTATGAGAAGCTCTTTTTAGAAAAAGATATGCCAATTAATTACTTAAGGTTTAGATTGGGAATGTAATTCAAGGTACTCAATTTCTTCTTTTAAAGATTCAATTTTTTTATTAAGTTCAAAGAAGTGTAAAAACAATTCTTCTATCTTTTCAAGATTAATTTCAGTTGATTTATTGAGAAGGATACCGCCTTGATTTTCAATGTCTTTTTGCGAAGGAACACCAGGCAAATGATGATGTACTTTTACAAAGGCTTCTACTTTCTCTATGGGCATAAACTCATAGTCAGTTTTTAATTTACTCTTCTTGCCTGAGTAGTAATTCTCAAACACATAATCTGGTGTATTATAGGCATTTGCAAGTATGTTTCCATTAACAGTTAGTTGGTAACTATTTGGAAACATGCCTATACCGACTTTTCCGTATGGTCCAATAATAAAATCATCTGAGTAATCGAAAATAATTCCACCGTTGACATGAAATATTCCCTGAGGATCAGAGGTTTGAATGCCAATATATCCAGCTTTTGTTATTATCATTCTATGAGCGTTGTCTGTTCCAAACATGAAATCCATGTTATTAGTTGTGCCTAAAAAATGTGAACTCGTAGCATTACTATTACCACTCATTTCCCAATCAGCACTAGACGAGTTATTGCTATTTTGAACCCAATTGTTTCCATCGTAATAATAAATTCCGTTTGATTGAACATAAACTAAACAACCTTTCTCAGGATTAGTAATTGCGTTCATATTGCTAATGTTTGTTACATTATTAATTCTAATAATTTGATCTTTATTTTGAGCTTCAATCTCATTTGAAATAAAAATAAAGCAGAAAGATAGAAGTAAATGAATAGTTTGTTTCATGACTAATAGATTATAGTTTCTCCTCTAAGTGTGATATTCGTTTTTCAAAATCCTTGCATTTTGAGTTCATCTCGAATAAATGTAGGTGTAGTTCCTCAATTTTCTCTAAGTTAATTTCTGTTGAGCGATTAATCAGTATACCCCCTTGTTTTTTTACTTCTTTAGCGGATGGTACACCTGGGAGGTGATTATATTTTCTTGTAAAATTTTCAGTTTCTTTTAATGAGTGGAACATATATTTAGGATTAAGCCTGCTATTTCCGTCATAATATTTTTCAAAAACATAGTCGGGTGTTGTAGTATTTAAGCAATAAACATCACCATTAACATGTAATTTTTCGGTGGGAATATTTATTCCCATTCCAACATTTCCATTGGTGGCAATAACAAACTGAGAGGGGTTCATCATAGTCATAGCCCCTTCTACATGAAAAATTCCAGCAGGATTATTTGTGTTAATACCAACTCTGCCATTATTTTTAATCACCATTATTTGTGTATTATTTGTTTTAAATATCATATCATGATTTGTTGTCGTTCCAAGAAATTGACTAGAATTAGCAGAATCTCCAATAGTTCTCCATGCAGTATTATTAGTTGTGGAAGTCATAGAAATCCAGCTGCTTCCATTGTAATAATAAATAGCATCTTCTGATTGTACATACACAATACTTCCATTATAAGGAGAGCTAATGCTATTCATGGTGGTAATATTTAATACATTTGTTATTTGAATGAGTTGATTATTTTCTTGAGCATATAATCCAAAGGGGATAAATAAGACATATAATAGACAATGTAAAATCTTCATAGGGGACTATTTTAATGGTGCTATTTTTTTGAGTTCTTGAAGTCTTGCCTTTAATGTTTCGTGAGTTGCATTAAGTTCAAATAACCTCAAGTATAGTTCCTCAATTTTTTCAAGGTTTATTTCAGTGGCTTTATTTACGATGATACCACCTTGTTTTTTAATTTCTTTTGCAGATGGCACACCTGGAAGATGTTTGTTTTTCCTAACGAATTCTTCTACCGATTCAATCTCCATAAACTCATATGATGGGTTTAATTTGCTTTTACCGTCATAATACTTTTCAAAAACATAATCAGGTGTTGAATATGAACTTGCCAAAACATTACCTTCAACATGTAGTTTTTGGGTAGGGCTTGTTGTTCCAATACCTACATTTCCAATTCCACCGCTCGTTACAACAAATTCATTTGGTGATGAGCCAACATGAAAAAGTCTTGTTGCAGGGATGGTAACATTAATACCAACATCACCACTTACTTTGACAATCATCCTCTCACTGCCATTAGTATGTATTCTTAAATCCTCAAAATTTGTTGTCCCTACAAGTTCCACTTGGTTAGAGATATTTCCAGTCATTTTCCAGCCATCAGAGTCAGAGCTAAATGCGTTTACCCATTGAGTGCCATCATAAACATAAATTGTATTTTCCGAATCAACATAAACTACACATCCTTCATTTGGAGTAAGGTTATTCATTTCTGTGGTATTAGCCACATTATTTACTCTGGTGAGTTGGCTTGCATCAAGTTGAGCTTTTGATTTAGCACTAAAAAATAATACCAACACGACTATGATTACAATCTTTTTCATAGTTGAGTAGAATAGAGTAGAATAGAGTAGAGTAGAGTTTCATAATTTATTCAATGGCATATTAAGTTTATAAGGGCCACTAAATTAGATAAAATTAGAGATTTTAAAAAGTGAAATTTGATATTTTTGGTTCATGTCAAAAAAAACGTTTTTTCAGAGAGTATATGAAGTAACTAAACAAATCCCCGAAGGAAGAGTTAGTAGTTATGGTGCTATTGCAAAGCACATAAGCAGTCCACAAGCCTCAAGAATGGTAGGTTGGGCATTAAATAAAGTGAATGCTTTTGATGTTCCTGCACACCGAGTTGTAAACCGAAAAGGGATGTTAACAGGTAAGTATCATTTCGATGGAATTACACTTATGCAACAACTTTTAGAAAATGAAGGAATTCGAGTGGTAGATAATCAAGTTCAAGATTTTGAAAAAGTCTTTTGGGATCCTAGTAAAGAATTGATTTGAATTAGTCTAAATAAAAAGTCAATTCCGTATCTTTGCACCACAATGAAAATAACAAAAGAACAGATATTAAAAGCCTTAGCGACATTTACTTTGCCCAATGGTGGTAAAGATTTAGTTTCAGCTAATGCTGTTCGTAATATTCAAATCTTTGGCACTGAAGTATTGCTAGATATTGAAATCACTAACCCAACTCTTCAGTATAAAAAGAAGGTTGAGGTAGATTGCATAAAAGCCATTCATGATTTTGTTTATGAAAAGGCAGATGTTAAGGTTAACCTTATCATTAACGCTCCAGAAAAACCAGCTAATATCATCAGGGGGAATGAAATCCCTGGAGTAAAAAATATAATAGCTGTCGCTTCAGGAAAAGGTGGTGTAGGTAAGTCTACGGTTTCAGCAAACCTAGCTGTTGCATTAGCCGACAAAGGCTATAAAGTAGGCTTGGTAGATGCCGATATATATGGACCATCTATGCCCATTATGTTCGATGTAGTTAATGCCAAGCCCCAAGGAAAAGAAGTAGATGGCAAACGAAAAATATTACCAGTAGAAAGCTATGGCGTAAAACTATTGTCCATTGGATTTTTTGCCAACACCGACCAAGCAGTAGTTTGGCGAGGAGCTATGGCATCAAAGGCTTTGAACCAAATGTTGTGGGATGCTGAGTGGGGTGATTTAGACTTTATGTTAATCGACTTACCCCCAGGTACAGGCGATATACATTTGTCATTAGTACAGTCAATTCCAGTAGGAGCTGCTATTGTGGTAAGTACACCACAGAACATCGCTTTGGCTGATGCACGCAAAGGAGTAGCCATGTTTCAAATGGATTCCATCAATGTTCCGGTTTTAGGCTTAGTGGAGAATATGTCTTATTTCACACCTGAAGAATTACCAAATAATAAATATTATATCTTTGGAAAAGAAGGAGCTAAGGCCTTAGCAGATCGATTGGAGTTACCATTGCTAGCAGAAATACCTCTTGTTCAAAGTATTCGTGAGGCGGCAGATGTTGGCCGTCCAGCAGTATTGCAAGGTGCTACTCCAGCAGCTATGGCATTTATGGATTTCGCTGACAAAGTGGTCTTAGAAATGAATAAACGAAATGCCTTAGAACCTACAAAGAGAGTAGAAATAACAAATATGAACGGTTGTTCAACATAAATATGGGGATAATTACAGATTCAGTAATAATAGATAAGATAGAAGAGGCATTAGCACAAGTGCGTCCTTTTCTAGAGTCAGATGGTGGAGATATTAGACTAATTGAGGTCACCGATGATTATGTTGTAAAAGTGAAACTTCTTGGAGCGTGTAGCGATTGCCACGTTAGTATGATGACGCTAAAAGCGGGTGTCGAACAAACTATCAAGAAGGTGTTGCCAGAAGTAAAAGAAGTAGTTGACATTGATAAAATAGACAATTAAATGACTCAAGAAACGGTCGAAAAAGTAGTCATATTTTTTGCTGGTGACTCTGGAGACGGTATACAATTAGCAGGTTCACAATTTACCAATACAGCAGCACTGTACGGTAATGACCTAAGTACCTTTCCCGATTTTCCTGCTGAAATTAGAGCACCACAAGGAACATTAGCTGGCGTATCTGGCTTCCAAATTTCCTTTGGTAGCACAGAGATTTTCACCCCTGGTGATGAATGCGATGTACTAGTGGTGATGAATGTAGCTGCTTTAAAAGCTAACCTAAAGCGTCTCAAAAAAGGAGGAGCTATAATTGTCAATACAGATGGTTTTGATAAAAGAAACCTGAGATTAGCTGGATTTGAAGACGGTGAAAATCCACTTTCTGATAATTCGCTTTCAGATTACAGAGTTAGTGAAATGAATGTTACTAAACTTACTAGAGAATGTTTAGTCGATATTACTTTAGGAATAAAAGAAAAAGACCGTTGCAAGAATATGTTTGTTCTTGGTTTTGTGTACTGGATGTACAACAGAACACTTGAGCATACCATTGAATTTTTAACACAAAAGTTTAGATCTAAGCCAGAGGTATTGGAATCCAATATCAAAGTACTGAAAGCAGGTTATAACTTTGCAAATACTTGCGAAATATCAAGCAGTCGATTTGAAGTGAAACCCGCAAAAATGAGTTCGGGAACTTACCGTAACATCATGGGAAACCAAGCAACTGCAATGGGACTTATTGCCGCTTCTCAACAATCAGGTTTAGAGCTTTTTTATGGATCTTATCCCATTACTCCAGCATCAGATATTTTACACGAATTGGCAAAACATAAGAATTTTGGTGTCAAGTCATTCCAAGCAGAAGATGAAATTGCCGCTGTAAGTGCTGCAATAGGAGCATCCTTTGGGGGAGCTTTAGGCGTTACAGCCACTTCAGGACCTGGTGTTGCTTTGAAAGGCGAAGCTATCGGATTAGCATTTATGTTAGAACTACCACTAGTAATTGTTAATGTTCAAAGAGGTGGCCCATCAACAGGCTTACCTACAAAAACAGAACAAGCTGACCTACTACAAGCTATGTACGGAAGAAATGGTGAAGCACCTATTCCAGTAGTATCGGCAAGCACACCTTCCGATTGCTTTGAAGCATCTTTAGAAGCCTGTCGAATTGCTATTGAACACATGACGCCAGTATTCTTTCTATCGGATGGCTACATAGCAAATGGAGCAGAGCCTTGGATGTTCCCTCAAACAAAAGACTTAAAAGGCATTAGTGTGCCAATGACCACAAAGACTGATGATTATCTTCCATATAAACGAGATGAGAAATTGGTGCGTGAATGGGCAATACCAGGGATGGCCGGATTAGAACACCGTCTTGGCGGCTTGGAGAAAGAGGCAGAAACAGGAAACGTATCGTACGATTCAGACAATCATGAATACATGGTGAAAACTAGAGCTGAAAAGGTAGAACGCATCGCTGATTTTATTCCACTCCAAAACATTGATTCAGGAGAAGAAAAAGGCAAAGTTCTAGTATTAGCTTGGGGCTCAACCTATGGTGCTGTAAAAACCGCTGTTAAGGAATTACTCGTAGATGGCTTTTCGGTTTCTCATGCTCATTTAAGATATATTAATCCACTTCCTAAGAATTTAGGAGAATTACTGTCCGGTTTTGATAAGGTACTCATTCCAGAAATTAATAACGGTCAGCTGATTAAAATTATTAGAGATAAGTTTCTGATTGACGCCATTCCTTTCAATAAGATTAAAGGAACGCCTTTTGAGGCTAGAGAAATAAAGAATAGAATAATAGAACTGCACGATGGAAAATAAAGAATATACTGCCAAAGATTTTTCTTCTGACCAAGAAGTACGTTGGTGTCCAGGATGTGGTGACTATTCCATTCTGAAGCAAGTTCAATCTGTGATGCCTGAAATAGGTGTCGATAAAGAGGATATTGTATTTATTTCTGGTATTGGTTGCTCTTCGCGTTTTCCATACTATATGAATACATATGGTATGCACTCTATTCACGGACGTGCTACTGCTATTGCCAGTGGACTGAAAGCCGCTCGTCCTGATTTAAGTGTATGGATAATTACTGGAGATGGCGATTCTTTATCGATAGGAGGTAATCATCTTATTCATCTATTAAGAAGAAATTTTGATACCAATATACTTTTGTTCAATAACCAAATTTATGGCTTAACGAAAGGACAATATTCGCCTACCTCTGAAAAAGGAAAAAAGACAAAATCTACCCCAATGGGATCTATTGATCATCCGTTTAATCCTTTGGCATTATGCATGGGAGCAGATGCGACTTTCATTGCACGAACAATGGACAGAGACCCTAAGCATATGAGGGAAATGCTAAAGCGTTCTAACGATCATAAAGGCTCTTCATTATTGGAAATTTATCAGAACTGTAATGTCTTTAACGATGGTGCTTTCTTTGGCATGACAGATAAGGCTACCAAAATGAATCAGACTTTATTTTTAGAAGATGGTGAGCCATTACTTTTTGGAGAAAATAAATCTAAAGGAATAAAGCTAGATGGCTTTAAACCAATAGTAGTGTCAATGGAAGATACTTCTGCTGATGACCTATGGATTCATGATGAGAAAGACCGAGTAAAAGCAGGTTTATTGACCCGATTCTTTGATGATGAAATGCCAAGACCATTTGGTGTGTTTTATTCTGAGGACAGAATGCTGTATGAAGATGCTTTAGTGGGTCAAATAGAGGAAGCAAAAGAGCTCAAAGGAAAAGGTAATTTGGATGAATTACTCAAAGGCTCCAATACTTGGTCGATAGACTAAAAATCAAATTTAGCACTGAATTTTATTCCCATACCTCTTACTCCAAAGGTGCTGCTGAGTTCGTGCTTGTCTTCGAGGTAAGTTAGTCGCTTAATTAAGTCAACTCTAAGAAATTTGAAAATATTAGTAACGCCTATACTTGCTTCAATATAAGGTGTGCCACTCATCAAATGTGTTGTTTTTTCACCTTCACTATTGGTTGGAAACTGCAACAGTTCAGGGTGTAAATTAGGGTTGTTTTCGTCACTAAGCCGTCCGGCTAAGGCTTTTAAACCAATCACCTCTCTTACTTTAAGCTTTTTAATGAGAGGTAGTTTATTAAATATAGCTCCTTTGAAAAAATGATTCCATTGTAAGCTAAGGTATTCGTCATTTATGAATTCCATATAATTCATCAAGTTGAATGATTTAAATTGATAACCCAAGGACTGGTTTGCAATTGGAATTTGTAAAATAGGAAAAGGGGCTTGTCCCCAAAATTTACCAGCTTCAATTTCAATATCTGAAAAGCCTAAAAGCGGCACGTATGAACGTTTGCTTAATTCAACACTTGATTTTGAAAAATCATACTCTCCATTAAATAAACCAGTAAAGCCGGTAGTATGGCTTATACTTACAATAGGGTATTTATTTCTTATAATTCTTCTCAGATTTTTTGTTTGGTAAAATTGTTGCTTTGCAGCATATCGGACTTTTATGCCTATTTCGTCAGTATTTATATGCTTGTCAATTATTCCATTTCCATCCACAAAAGTCAATGCCCCTAGAGGTTTAAAACGGTTGTTGTTTAAGAGAATATTAAACGAGAAACCAGACTGATATTCTTTAAGGTAATCGAAATGAATTTTGTGGTGTAATATCATTTTATCTGATGCACTACTATTAAACGAGTGAAGAAAATTATCGTTATCTAAACTTTCAGAAAACTGACCGGGGAACATTGTTAGTCTTGAAATTGAGGTATAAATTCGATGTTGAGGGTAGTTCAAAAAGTTGTCATTAAAAGAATAATTAAAGCCAGATAAATATTTAATTCTCAAATCCCCTAAACCCATAGCAAGATGTCCGCTTATCTGATATTTTGGATTGAATTGTGTTGTTGTCCTTCCGCCTATCCTCAATTTAAGACCTTCGATTTTATTCCAACTCATAAAGGTAGCAACAGTACCTAATTCATACCAACCGCCATTAATCCAACCTGAAGTAAGTATTGAAGAGGCCTCATTAAGAATTTTAAATGTTCTGGTTCGTTGAATACTATCAATCATGGTATAAATGCCCTCTTCATTTTCGTTTAGTTGCTCATGCCTATTTTTCTTCCAGAATTCTGTATTTGTCTCTTGTTTAGATTTTATAACGTCCCCTTTTGTTTTATAGATAGAGTCTGCACATTTTTTATTGACGACGAAGCCTTTATAAGAAGTGCTTTTTTTGCCGACAACACCCGTTTGTTTTTCGCTAAAACTATAGTCGATAAAGAGGTTGTTTGTTTTTTGCATCCATAATTTGTCACTGACTTTAGTAAAACTCTGTTCGATTTTAAGGTCGTTCACAAAATTTAGATTGATGTTTTTGTTCACCCCCATCTCCACTTTTCTAACAGCAAATGTGCTATCATTTACGACAAATAAATTACCGCTAAAAGCAAAGTCAGATTTGGAGCGAGGGGAAAACCCTAAATTGATGCATGAAATGCCTTCTACATCTAGTGTGTCTATAATAAAGTACTTATAGATATTAGGCCCAATATCATTGATAGGACTTGGAAACTGATTGCCAAAGAGTTCAATTTGATTTTGGTAAATATCTACATCAGAATATAGTTTTTGCATAAAGTGACCAATGCCATCATTATCCATTCTGTTGAGGTTACCACTCATTTTGGTGCCGTACAAATATTCTTTTTTGGTTTCAGGACTTTTTCTGTAAAACACTTTTGATGAGTTTTCTCTGATAAAAAACGGAATGAAGGGCTTGCCATTGACTTCTGAAGTATCCACATAATTTTCAAATACGAATTGAAAATTCTTCATAATTTTTTTGTCCGCTATTTTCTCTGAAAAATTATTTAGGTCAAATTCTACTTTTTCGTATTTATCGAATTCATAAAAGTCTAGTGAATGTTTTTGATTAGCATCTTTGTTTTTTATGACTTTTCGTACTAAGTCAACCGCAGGGTATCCCTTGTTTTTGTATTTGACCTTTTTTTTCTCAACGATGTTTACAGCGGCTAGTTTTACTGATGAGGATTGCAGTTGAAAGTTTATGGTTTGAGACTTGTTTTTTATAACGCTTTTTGAAGCTGTAGTGTAACCCAAAAAAGAAGCCTCTAAAATGTCTGTAGCCCATTTTGTTTCTAGAGAATATTTTCCGTCAAAATCGGTAACGGTTCCAACATTTGAGTTTCTGAATTTAATATTGACAAAAGGCATTGGCTCATTACTCTCATTTATAATTTCACCTTTTATCTTAGTAGATTGTGCCTCGCAATAATGAAAAACAATAGAAAATAACACTAAAAAAAGAAGACTGTTTTTTTTCATTCAATGGGCTATAATTACAGCAACGAATGTACTATAATTTTAACTCATTTGGAATTTCACAGACGGGAATTGGTATCATTTTGTGAGTGTTAGCAGCGTTTAATCGATTATATATCTCTACCACTTTTTGTTGTCTGTCGTTCAATTCATAATGAGAACCATTATAAGACATCGCCCATTCCAATTCGGCATAAGTTGCACCAATTTGATCCTCATCACTACGGTTGTCGCTCCAAAGACCGTCTGTAGGAGCGGCAGTTAAGATGTCTTCAATCACTCCAAGAGATTTACCCAGTGCAAACACTTCGCTTTTGAGTAAATCTGCAATTGGACTAATATCTACACCGCCATCTCCGTATTTAGTGTAAAACCCAATGCCAAAATCTTCTACTTTATTACCTGTGCCTACCACTAAATAGGAATGTAGTTGAGCATAATAATAAAGGGTAGTCATTCTAAGCCTAGCACGAGAATTTACTAGCGAAATCATATGGTTTTCTTCACTAGAATCTTCAGTAACAGTATCTACAAATTGGTCGTAAATACTACTTAAGTCTACACAAGCCGAACGGACATTGTCATAATTAGATTTCAACCATTTGATATGTTCATTAGCTCTTGACACTTGTTCTTTTTGTTGGTGTATAGGCATCTCTAAACATAAAACTGGAACACCTGTTTTTGCAGCTAAAGTTGAAGTGACGGCTGAGTCAATTCCACCAGAAACACCAATAACAAAACCTTGAGATTTAGAATTGTTAAGGTAAGTTGATAGCCAATCGCAAATGTATTCTGCACATTCTTTTGTTCGCATAGTCTGGCAAAGTTAATAAATCGTAATTTTACAACATGAAAAAGTTAGGATTAAGTTTGTGTTTTTTCTTGGTAGCAGTTCAATTTTCATGCAACAACCAAAGACATTCCTACTACGATTTAGAAGTTTTGCGTTTAGATAGCTTATACGTTACGAATGTACAAAACGCTTCTTTTCAGGATTATTCTCAGCAATACGGGTATTTTTGGGATTTGTATTCACAAGAAGTTATCTCTTTACCAGAAGCGTATTTTCAAGACTCACTTTTAGCCTTTCAACAAGAAGAAGATTTTCAAAAGCCTTATCGGCAATTAAGCGAGCAGTTTGCGGAATTTTCAACTTATGAAAAGGAGTTTTCTGAGGCTTTTTACCATTATAATCAATCTTTTCCATCACGAGTAGTACCAAAAATCATTACTTTTTTTGGCGGTTTTAACTATATCGCCATTGCTACTGATAGTGTTCTAGGCATAGGATTGGAAATGTTTTTAGGAAACGATGCTGATTATTATAAAAAACTAAGCCAAAAATTTCCTCTATACATGCACGACCGTTTTCAACCTAGTCATATGGTAGCCCTCTCTGTTGACGGTTGGCTTGAATCGGAATTTCCCGTGCTACACACTGACTTTTTATCACAGATGATTCATTATGGTAAGCTGAAATATGCATTAAGCCAATTTATGAAAGGTACTCCGAAAAACATTATTATGGGGTATTCAAAAGAACAATTAGATTGGTGTGAAAATAGTGAGTTTTCAATTTGGAAGTTTCTCATTGAGGAAGGCTTGCTATATAGCACAGATCAATTCTTAATCAATAAATATATAAAGCCGGCTCCTTATTCTAAGGGTATGCCTCTAGAATCGCCTGGGCAAGTTGCTGTGTGGGTAGGGTGGAATATTGTGGAAGAATTTATGAGTAATAACCCTAATGTTAGCATTAGAGACTTATTTCAATTACATGATGCTCAGTATATTTTAAACGAATCAAAGTATAAACCAAGATGACAAAAAAACAATCAGAAATAAAAATCAATATTGATTTAGATAGCAATAATATTCCTGAGCGACTGCAGTGGGAGGCAAGTGATGGGGGACAAGAGCTTTCGGAATGTAAGGCTGCTTTTCTTTCATTCTGGGATACAAAATCAAAAGAAACTTTACGAATAGACCTTTGGACTAAAGAAATGAGAACCGATGAAATGAAACATTTTTTTCACCAAACTCTAGTGTCAATGGCAGATACTTTGGAAAGAGCAACCTCTGAGGATAAAATGGCGGCAGATATGCGTGACTTTTGCCATCATTTTGCTGAAAAGTTATTGAAATAAGGCGTTCGTTTTTTCTACAAATTCTAGCAGTTCATCTTTCCCATTCTTGTTCACCGAAGAGCTTAAAAATATAGTAGGTAACTCTTCCCAGCTCTTTAGCATTTCTTTTTTGTAGTGAGCTAAATTCTTAGCACTTTCCGTCTTGGAGAGTTTGTCTTGTTTAGTGAAACAAATAATAAATGGGATGTTATTTTCCCCAAGCCATTGCATAAATTCAATATCAATAGCTTGTGGTTTTAGTCGAGAGTCTAGCAAGACGCACAAGCACATTAAGTTTTCTCGTTTTAAAAGGTATTTTTTGATGAATTGAGAAAACTCTAGTCGCTTTGTTTTTGATACGCCTGCGTATCCGTAGCCTGGCAAGTCAACTAGGTACCAATTCTTATTAATAAGGAAGTGATTAATGAGCTGTGTTTTGCCAGGTCTTCCAGAAACTTTGGCTAAACTTTTTCGCTCAGTAAGCATATTTATTAATGAGGATTTACCAACGTTGGAACGTCCAATAAAAGCGTATTCGGGTAAATTTGGGGCGGGGCATTTTTTTATATCAGTGTTACTGATGATAAACTCAGCATATTTGACTTGCATCGTTTACTTCTTTTATATTTTTTTTAAGCCATTTAACAAGAATATCTAAAAACTGTTCTGGGTGTTCCCACATTGGTGAATGTCCACACTTGTCAATCCAAAATAAATCGGAACGACTGAATAGTTTGTGGAACTCTTCAGCTACATGTGGTGGTGTTACGCCATCTTGTTTGCCCCAGATTAAACATACTGGAAAATCTAGATGTGGGATGTCTTTACTCATATTATGACGTATGGCAGATTTTGCCATAGCAAGCAGACGAATAACAGAGTTACGATTATTGGCTATTTCAAAGACGTTGTCAACTAATTTTTTAGTTGCCATTTTAGGATCATAAAAAACCTCTTCAGTTTTAGTTTTTATGTAATTATAATCGCCTCGTCTTGGGAAGGTATCACCCATAGAGTTTTCATAAAGTCCAGAGCTACCAGTTAAGACCAAAGAATGTACTAATTCAGGAAAATCTTTAGCAAATACCAAAGCAATATGACCGCCTAATGAGTTCCCGAGTAAAGTGACTTTGTCGACTTTTTTG
>Ga0209659_1000642_pt1 | contig 21669 bp, 18 predicted proteins | sample SaaInlLV_10m_DNA_FD_184658 | JGI IMG/M metagenome (GOLD analysis project Ga0209659, IMG submission 184658) | Marine microbial communities from expanding oxygen minimum zones in the Saanich Inlet - SI072_LV_10m_DNA (SPAdes) (version 2) | ecosystem: Environmental > Aquatic > Marine > Intertidal... | reverse complement strand
GGGGTATTTCTAGTGTTTGATAAAAAGATAATGGGCATTACTAAGAGCTTCAGCCTTGGTATACTTTCAATAGCATGGATTTCATTGTTTTTTGGCTTTTTCACTTCGCCATCTATACTAGGAGGTGTTTTTGGAAGTGAAATGAACAGCTACCTTGAACTACTCATAGGAAAGATTGGAACAGGATTTGTAATTTTTCTATCATTACTGACTTTTGTTATTCTTCGTTTTAATCCTAAATTCAAAAGCAGTGTCGATGTTGAAATAGAAAGTGATACCGCTATTAATGAAGAATTAGAAGAAAATGAACCACTTGTTTTAACTGAAACTGAAGTTCAAGAAGAAGAGGAAGAACTGACAGTAGTACAAAGCGAAGAGAAAGTAGAATTAATAACTGATACTGTTGTAGCTACTCCTAAAGCTGAAAATAAAGATGCTGAAAGTGACGATTTAGACATAGAAGTTCATGTTAATGAAGAAGAAACACTAAGTCAAAAAGATATTAGCAATAAACTAGAAGAGCTTGGTGAATACGACCCTAAACTAGATTTATCTAATTATAAAATTCCAAAAATCAATTTACTTGAAGAGTATGGAAGTGGTAAAATTGAAATTGATAAAACCGAATTAGAGGCCAACAAAAACAGAATTGTAGAAACCCTAGGAAACTATAAGATTGGTATTTCTTCGATTAGTGCAACTATTGGACCTACTATTACTCTATACGAAATAGTTCCTGAGGCGGGTGTGCGAATTTCAAAAATCAAGAACTTAGAAGACGACATTGCCCTGTCACTATCTGCTTTGGGGATTAGAATTATTGCCCCTATTCCAGGAAGAGGAACTATTGGTATTGAAGTGCCAAATCAAAATCCTGCGACAGTTTCAATGAAAGCTGTAATTTCCTCCGATAAGTTTCAAAAAAATTCAATGGAGCTACCCGTAGCCTTTGGTAAAACCATTTCAAACGAAACATTTGTAGCTGATTTAGCCAAGATGCCTCACCTTCTTATGGCTGGTGCTACCGGACAAGGCAAATCTGTAGGTCTTAATGCTATTTTAGCTTCACTTCTGTATACTAAGCACCCAGCTGAAGTAAAATTTGTTTTGGTAGATCCTAAAAAAGTCGAGCTTACTTTGTTTAATAAAATTGAACGACACTTCTTAGCTAAACTCCCAGATTCAGAGGAGGCTATCATAACCGACACTAAAAAGGTAATAAATACTTTAAACTCATTGTGTATTGAAATGGATCAGCGTTACGATTTACTTCAAAATGCTCAGTGTAGAAATATCGTTGAGTACAATAAAAAATTCATTGCTAGAAAGCTAAACCCTAACGATGGACATAAGTACCTTCCCTACATTGTATTGGTTATTGATGAGTTTGCTGATTTAATCATGACTGCTGGTAAAGAGGTAGAAACACCTATTGCTCGTCTTGCACAGTTAGCTAGAGCTATTGGTATTCATTTAATTGTAGCTACACAAAGACCGTCCGTAAATGTAATTACAGGTATCATAAAAGCAAACTTCCCTGCTCGAGTAGCTTTTAGAGTAACTTCTAAGATTGACTCTAGAACGATTTTAGATGCCGGTGGCGCTGACCAACTCATCGGACGTGGTGATATGCTTATCTCATTGGGTAGTGAACTTATACGTCTGCAATGTGCATTTATTGACACCCCAGAGGTTGAGAAAATCACCGACTACATAGGAAATCAGAGAGCTTATCCAGAGGCATTTTTATTGCCTGAATATGTTGGAGATGCTGAAGGTGGCACTTCTGGTGCTGACCTTGATGATAGGGACTCTATGTTTGAGGAAGCTGCTAGAGTAATTGTACAACATCAGTCTGGTTCTACTTCACTCATTCAACGAAAATTAAAACTGGGTTATAATCGTGCTGGCCGTATCATTGACCAACTGGAAGCTGCAAGAATTGTAGGCCCTTTTGAAGGAAGTAAGGCACGTCAAGTACTAATTCGTGATGAAATGGCGTTAGAAGAAGTATTAAGAAATTTAAACAATCCCAACTTATGAAAAAGCTAATATTATTTTCAATCCTTTTACCATTATTCTCTTTAGGTCAAGATGAAAGAGCAAAATCCATACTTGATAAGCTAAGCGAAAAAACAAGTGCTTACTCTTCAATAGAGGCTCATTTCACTAATAATTTCTCGAGTACAGTTGCTGACATTGACGAATCACAAAGCGGGATTATATACCTTCAGGGTGATGCCTTTAAACTTGAACTAGACGCTCAGACTATTATTTCTGATGGTGAAACCAATTGGATATACCTAAAGGATGAAGAAGAGGTTAATATCTCCGAAGAGGATGAGGAGGAAAATGAAATTAGTCCATCTAAAATTTTCACCATTTACGAGGAAGGATACAAATACCAATTTGTAAAAGAAGATTCTAAAAACTACCAAATCAACTTATTCCCAGAAGAAAGCGGTGCTTTTTCCAGAGTAGAATTGTTTATTGATAAAGCTAAAATGCAAATTAGTTCTTTTGTAATGGTTGACAAACAAGGAAGTTTATACTCCTACATTATCAAATCGTTCATTCCTAATAAAAAGTTCAGCAGTAGCTTCTTTAAGTTTGATTTAGCTAAATATCCAGATGTTGACGTGATTGATTTAAGATAATTATCTTAATAGATTTACAGTACCAAAGCTTCTGACTTCTTTACCCAACTCATCAGTTAGTTTCAAAGACCAGCTGTATTTGTCCATAATAGCGTCAGTGCCTTTGCTCGTTTTACCATCCCACTCATATTCAGGGTTATTAGAGTAAAATATAATTTCTCCCCATCGATTATACACTTCAAATTGGAACGATTGATAACGCTCAATATTAAAGATTTTGGCTCCATAGGTATCGTTTAGCCCATCGCCATCTGGAGAGAACGTATTTGGAAGGAAAAATATAATCTCAGATTCAATAAGAACATTTTTAGAAATAGAATCTATACAGCCTTGTTCATCCACAACTACAAGGTCAACAGTATGCCATCCAGCAGTATCGAAGGTAAAGCTTGGCTGCCAATCAGTCAATAGAGTATCACCGTCAATAGTCCATACTGCATTTCCTGAGGCAGATATATTTACAAAAGAAACCTCAGGATCTAAAGTCGTAGGGTGTTCTGGAGAAAAATAAAAGTCAACTCTTGGCGGCTCAAGTAAGCTGTAAGTAAACGATTGTCTGTCTGAACAACCATTATTGTCAGTAATTGAAAGCTCTATAAGGTAGTTCCCCAACTCATAAAATTTATAATCAAAATTAAAGGCATCAAAAGTTTGATTACCAATTCTCCAAACAGAGTTTTGTAATCCAGCAGGAATAGATGAGGTATTAATAAAATTAACGGTATCATCAATACATACTTCATTAGAGGTGAAATCAGCAGTAGGGTTTTCAAAGACTTTAATTTCTTTCTCAACCGCAGTATAGCATGTTGGCGAACCGTATTCTCTAAACTGCAGAATATAATCCCCAGAATTGGTAAACTTTACCATTAAACTATCCTCATTAGTTAAACCAACTACCTCTGCCCCATTATCCAAAATAAACTCCCACTCAACAAGGTTTTCAGAATCGCTTGGTGCGGCCTTGAACACAATGATTGAATCGCCTTCACAGAAGTATGCCTGCTGACCAAAAGTCGGTAAGCTAAACGCACATAATACTATGAATACAATTCTTTTAATCATCTGTTATTCTTTTAGAAGCCAATAGCTGCTGGGATTGGTATTTCTTTAACGGTTATATTTAAAATGGATGACGTTTGACATCCAAACTCATTGGAAACTGACAAAGTGAATTGATTGTCTGATAAACTGACTGGAACATATGTTCCTTCATAATCTGTAGTCCACGCTGAGCTTACACTGCTTGGGTACCAAGAATATGTTGTGAAGCCTTGAGTAGCTGATAGCTGAATTTCCTCGCCTATACAAATAGTTCGTGTTGGGCTTCCGTTCACTAATATATCAACCTCATCAATCTGATTTATGATTAAAGAAGCTGAATTCGTATTGATACAGCCATTGTTATCTGTAGCAACCACACTATAAAACGTTTGATTGATTTGTGGTGTAATTGTACCTGCAGAACCACTTAATGAGGTTGGGATCCAAGTGTATGAGGCTAAAGAAGGTGAAGACGTCACTTCTATACTTTCACCCAAACAAATTTCTGTTTCAGAAAGAGCAATATCTACTACTGGCAATTCATAGATAGTAATAGAAATTGATTCACTAGAAGTACACCCTCCTATTCCAGTTGTTGTTAGAGTAAATTGATTATCGCTCAAGGAACTAGGTGTAAAGGTGAATGCATTTGTATTTTGAGTAGTATTCGACCAATCGTAATTGTTAAATCCAAGATTAGCAGATAACTGAATATCATCACCTATACAGATAGCCTCTTCATCAACTTCTAGTCCGATTTCAGCGATTGGGAAAATTACTATGTTTTCAGAAGTTGAATTTACACATCCATTAACATCAGAAACAGTTACACTATAATCGGTTTGATTGTCATTCGGCAAATATGTCCCCCCACTATTGTTAATATCATTTGGTGTCCAATCATAACTTTCTAAACCTGCAGTCGCTGTCACCTCTAAACTTTCACCAGAGCATATCTCATCGTCAGATACAGTTATATCAACAACTGGTAAATCATGGATAGTTATTGAAACCGTAGATGTGGTCGTACACAAAGCATCGCCTGTTACAGTTAATGAAAATTGATTATCAGCTAATGTAGATGGAGTATACGTAAATGTATTTTGGTTTAAGGCATTATTAGACCAATTGTAATCTGCATATCCAGCAGATGCAGAAAACTGAATGCTTTCACCAATACATATTTCGTTATCGTCAACGCTCAAATTAGGAATTGGATTTGCTATAATTTCAACGTCAATACTAGATGAATATGAACAGCCATCATAAGACTCCGTTAGCGTAATAGCGTCAGTAATATTTCCTTCGGTCGAATTAGACCAATCAACTTCTAGTGTTGATGTTGTAGCATCTCCAACAATTATACCGCCGCCAGAAACCGTCCATAAATAATTAGAGGTGGGTGAATTATTTGTAAAATACGTCTCAGAAGTAGACCCAAAACAAACTTTATCACTATCTCCTACTTCATCAAAGTTGATTTCAGGGGCATCAATTTGTATCTGATTGACAAAAACTTCAGCATTAACACTAGAGCATTCGCCCGTTACTGTATAAATAAAACTTCCAGGAGCATCCGTTGCTGGATTGTAAGTCCCTAAGTGACCATTATCTAAATTAGGTTGCCATAGGCCCGTTACATCTGCATCATTGATGAGGTCAAATAAGTCTATACTTTCTCCGTTAGAACAAATTTGGACTATTGTATCTGTACCTGCATTTAATTCTTCATTTATTATTGACACATTTACTGGAAAGTCTTCCTCACATCCAAATGCATTATCGACAGAATAAGCATATATCCCTTCAGAGTGAATGGTAGGGTTGAAAAATCCAAAATGTTCTGGCGAAACCCCATCAGATAAAGACGAAGGACCTGACCAACTACCCGTTGTGGTTACAGTAGTAATTTGATTAAATAATGCTGTTGGAGTATTTTCGTTACAAAGTGCTATATCAACTGTCGGTGGAAAAGCTAAATCAAAAAATTGAACATCTACGTTAGCTGTTGAAATACCACATTGACTTTCTACAGTGTATGTATATTGAGTTTCAGCATCAGTGCTAGGATTGAATGTTCCTTGAAAGCCATTTGATAGAGCTGGTGACCAACTCCCTAATTGACTAGCATCGCTTCCAAGCAAATCGAATAAATTAACTTCTTCATCGTTCGGACAGATTTCTAGAACTGTACTAGTGCCAGCCAACAAATATGGAATAACTGATACATCAATATTTATTGTCTGTGTGATACAAGAAGTTACTACTTCATAGGTATATGTTTGTTCCGTATCCACTAAAGGATTAAATGTTCCTAATGAACCATTTGCTAATGTTGGCGACCAACTACCAGTGTTCTGCATTGGCACCGGGATGTTATCATACAGGTTAACCAATCCATCATTAGAACAAATCTCTACAGAGGTTGTTCCGAAATTAATAAGCTCTTCTGTCTCAACTGTAAAGGATATTATAGCCTGATTTACATATGAAGCCCAGGTTCCTAAACCCCAGTTTGGACTATTGATAGTTAGTTGAATTGTGTAGCCTGGAAAAACGTTAATAGCAGTTGCTATTGTAGCTGAAAAATTTTGATACGCAGTTGTTGCCACATTATTTCCAATAACTGCTAGATTTTCTATAAGTACTCCATTTTCATCAAATAAATCAATGGTTGCATTATTGATATTAAAATTAATAGTCCCCCACCCATGACTATGCCAATTGACATCATAGAAAAGTTCATTTAACACCCCTTCTTCGTCAATTTCAATAGTTAAGTAATTAACATTTGTTCCAATGTATTGGCTAGCAACTTGTTCTCCAACTTGAGAAGCACAAAACAGCTCTTCACATGAAGAAACATCAAGTGGAGACACTACACAACTGCCATCATCTTGTATGGCATTAGGGTCATAATTACAAGCTGCTGGATCGGTACATCCACAGCCTTCTCCAAAGATTTCATCTTCAATTAAATAATCGCCTGAATAAAGTATGGTCCCATCAACTGATTGAATATTAAACGAACACTCATACTCCCAAAAACCTCCATCAGTAAATGATATTTCGTAACACTCAGCCGTATCTAGGCAAATATCATAAGTAAAGCTTGTTCCAGTAACAAACTCAAGGCCTCCATAATCAACACCATTGATTGTAACTAAATGACCAGAACCATGATCCCAACCATCTCCCCATGAATCAAATAGATTTAATGTAAATTCTCCTTCACCATCATCGCAATTTGAAGGCGTAGTACAATCACCAAAATTATCATCTTCTATAAGGTAGTCACCCGAGTATAAAACTGTACCGTCTAATGTTTCAATATTGAATGAACATTCGTCTTCCCAGAAACCGCCATCAGTAAAAGTTATATCATAGCATTGGCTAGTGTCGAGACATATTATATAACTAAAGCTAGTGCCTGTTACAAATTCAAGACCACCATAGTCAATATCATCAATTGTAACTAGATGGCCACTACCATGATCCCAACCATCTCCCCATGAATCAAATAGATTTAATACAAATTCTTCTTCACCTACTTCACAATCTTGAGATTTTGCATCAAATGACAATGTTAATAACAATGCAATAGATATGTACTTGAAAAAGTTCAACTGTTAAGGTTAGCATGTTTGGTTAAGTACAAATATACTCAATATTTACCTTTTTTTTAAGGATTTAATTGGAAGTCAATTACTAATTAGCTAAAATTTGCTGATAGTTTTCAAATTGAGTGATATCAAATCTGAAATTAGATTTCAAATTAGAATTGTTGAATGAACTGAAGAACATCAGTTTTTGAAAATCATTGGATAAAAAATACAGTGCTTGCTGATAGGCAGAAAAAGCATATTTCTTAGGATAAGAATAGTATGTATCGTAGAATTTTCTGGTAAAGGTTGAATACAAATCGCTATTTTGATAGGAGAAATTTCTAGGCAGATGAACATTAAGCTTTTCTAAATCATCAAAATCTAGGTTATTAAACCTATTCCATGAGTCTAAACCGTATACCGTGAAAGAAGTGTCCTGCATGCTCCCTAGCATTGGTAACAATCTACTTACAAAAGAACGGTTATTCGATGGTATTAGTAAAACGTTTCGGTCTACTCTTAATTTAGATTTTAGAAAATCACGGTCTTCTAATTTCTCTTCACTAATCATAAAGGGCTCACACCTCTTTTGTAATATAAATTTACTTAATTTCTTTTTGGAGTAGGAATACAGATCCTCCTCATTACTATGACCAAGAATAATTATTTGGTCGTTTCTGTATTTAAATAATAAATTTTCAATCAATGTATCCAATTGAACTTCTGATAATGGTACAGTCTGAAAAACATTGTGGTAGTTCCCTTGAACACTTTTGTAAGATAGTGGAGATATTAACTTTTTGTTTTTATCGTAACCGTAATATTTTGCTAATTCTTCAAATTGTCTGATGTAAATTGGTCCAAAAATGTATTCTCTGTCGTATAGTAAATTTTGATTTAATATAGACTCAAAGACTGAATCGTTTGGAGCATCATATGTCTTTAAATCAATGTTATACCCCAGGCTTTCTAAGGAATCTATTGCTAATTTAAAACCAAAGTAAAAATCAAGAGCTGTTTCAGACTTGGGGTAAATTATATGCTTTGCATTATTCGACTTAAGGGAATCGTTTAAATCAAGATAAAAGGGTAAGATAACAGCTACTCGCAACAAAGACGTATCTATATACGGACTGATATATATAGCATTACTATCGTACACAACTGTGTCTGTTGTAAAAAAATCTTCGGTAATTCTGTTACTTCGAAAAGTATCTTCCTTTAAGGGTGGAACTAAAATAGATTCTATTTTTTCTGAATGAGGTTTTCTAAGTGGCACTAGTAGTCTGTAACCGATTTGAAGACCTTGAATTACTACAGGGTTAGAAACAACTAAGTCATTTAACTCAGCATTGTATAATCTTGAAATTCCGTATAGTGTTTCTCTAGGTTCAACTGTGTGAATAACGAAGGGTTTTCCATCAATTATGGTGTCTTTAGTTTGTGCATTAGAAATTATACTCAAACAAATTAAAGACAAAACAAAAATCAACCTGATCACACCCATAATTTAGTAACTAACATATTGAAAAAATATTATTCCCATTCGATAGTAGCTGGTGGCTTGGAACTTATGTCGTACACCACTCTATTTATTCCTTTTACTTTATTAATTATTTCATTGGAAACTTTTGCCAAAAACTCATAGGGCAAATGAACCCAATCTGCTGTCATGCCATCTGTAGAAGCTACTGCTCTTAGTGCCACAGCATTTTCATAGGTGCGTTCATCACCCATTACCCCAACGGATTGAACGGGTAGAAAAATTGCACCAGCTTGCCATACTTTATCGTACAAGCCTTCTGAAATAAGGTTAGAGATGAAAATATGATCAACTTCTTGTAAAATCCTTACTTTTTCCTGCGTTATATCACCTAAAATCCTGATGGCTAGACCAGGACCAGGAAATGGATGCCTTCCTAAAAGTTCATCATCAATATCCATAGAGCGACCAATTCTCCTCACTTCATCTTTGAATAATGTGTTTAATGGCTCAACAACCTTTAGTTTCATATAATCAGGTAAACCACCTACATTGTGATGTGATTTAATGGTTGCTGACGGTCCGCCAGTAGCAGAAACCGATTCAATAACATCAGGATATATTGTTCCTTGTGCTAACCATTTAACATCTTCTATTAAATGGGCTTCATCATCAAATACGTCTATGAATTTATTTCCAATAGCTTTACGCTTAGCTTCAGGCTCACTAATACCGTCTAAAACTTCATAGAAACGACTCTTAGCATCTACGCCTTTCACGTTTAAGCCCATACCCTTGTACTGTTCTAAAACGCTTTCAAACTCGCCTTTCCTAAGTAATCCGTTATCAACAAAAATGCAGTATAGATTTTTTCCAATTGCCTTGTTTAGAAGTACACCAGCAACTGTTGAGTCCACTCCACCCGACAAGCCAAGTACCACTTTATCGTCTCCTAATTTAGCTTTCAATTCATCAACTGTACGCTGAACAAATGAGTCTGGCGTCCAGTCTTGTGAACATTTACAGATATTAACTAAAAAGTTTGAAAGTAAGGTTTTACCGTCTGTTGAATGGTATACTTCTGGATGAAACTGAATAGCAAAAGTGTTTTCGTTAGAATACTGATAACCAGCCACTTGAACATCTTTTGTTGAAGCTATAATTTCACATGATTCTGGCAGTGAAGTTATGGTATCCCCATGACTCATCCAGACTTGAGATCCCTCAGAAATACCAGCAAATAAAGGATTTGAATGGTTCACGAAAGAAAGATTGGCTCTTCCATATTCTCTAATTTTTGAAGGAAGTACTTCACCCCCATTTATCTTTGCTAAATGTTGAGCGCCATAGCAAACTCCTAAAAGTGGCAAGACTCCTTTTATACCATTAAGATTGGGTATAGGTGCGTTTTCATCTCGAACAGAAAAAGGACTTCCTGAAAGGATAACACCTTTAAAATCATCAGTAATTTCTGGCGGATTATTAAAAGGGTGTATTTCTGAATAAATATTTAACTCCCTAACTCGTCGAGCAATTAGTTGGGTGTATTGAGAACCAAAGTCTAAAATTAGTATCTTTTCCTGAGCCATCTAGTGTATTTATTAAAGGACTAAAACTACAAAATTTGAATCTAGTGGATCAAGCTCTTCCTTCATTTTTTTGATAAAGTTATCACCATATTTTAAATAGAAAGTAATTAGATTTTCATGTCGTTCTTGCAAGCCGTTATTAGGGAAATAATGCTGTTTAATTTTAGAGATTTGATCTAATGCACTTTTATGCTTTTGCTTTTCTGTTTTTTCTAGTTTTTTTCGTAAAATGTCTATTGATTTCCTATGTCTTTGTTGCTCAGCTTCAATAATTTGCTGATGTACAGGAGCTGAATATGTGGATTTAATTTTTTCAAAAACACTATCAAACTGCTCTAACTCATTATCAATAGATTTTACATCTTCTTGTCTAGAGATATAATGTGCGTGTAATTCGTGCTCTGAGCTAAATAAATCTGAAGACGAAAACCCAAGGCTCTTTAACTTCTCATTGTGCCTTTCTGAAATTATTAATGCCGAGTTTCGTAAAACTAATATGGGAAACGGAATATTTTCAGAGTCAAAAACACTTTTGAGCTGCATCCAATAGGATATTTCTGCTCCTCCGCCTATATATGCAATATTTGGCAAGATACTTTCTTGATACAAAGGCCTCATCAATACATTTGGACTGAATTTCTCTGGCTGTTTATCAATATTTGGCACTTCAATACTAGTATTTATTCTCTGCCTTTCATTCTCCTTAAGAGTGAAAAAATTAATTTCTCTGACATGAGCTTGGACTTTATAATGTTCACCTAACTTGGTAGATTGCTCTTGTAAAAGTGAATAGAACTTTTTTTCATTAACATCTTGTTTTATCAAAGGTGTTATTTGCTTTTTTAATCTAGTATCATCACCATCAATAATAACAAGTCCATCATCTTTGAAAAGTGCATTTAGAAATATTCGGCTCGCCTGAGCAAGACTATTCTCTTTAGAATATGCCTTTTCTAGTATAGAATACATTTTATCGGTATTCTCACCTTCGCCCATCACTTCAAGTAAATTCTCTAGCACATCACCTATTTCTGAAAGATTCATTCGTCCTACTGCTCCTGACTGAGAAGTCTTCCACTCTATTTTTTTCCCAAATAAATGTATGTGGTTCACCTCTTCAAAATCATGGTCTTCTGAAGCCATCCAAAACATAGGCACAAAATGATATGAAGGGTACTTCTCTTTTAACTTCTCTGATAAATTTATGACAGATAGAATCTTATAGATGCAATACAATGGCCCTGAAAACAAACATAATTGATGCCCTGTGGTTAAAGTAAAGCTCTTTTTACTAGAAAGTGATGAGATATTATTTTCAGTGTCTTCGGATAGCTCTATCCCTTTGTATTGTTCGTTTAAAACCTCAACTAACAGACTTCTATCAATATCTTGTTTTTCCTTCTCTGATATTTGAGGCATAAAATTTTCAATAGCATTATGCCTATTGTAGAATGGGTCTAATCGCTCATTTTGTACTAAATAGTCTTGCACAAGCTTACTAAAGAGACTAATTTTGGTATATGGTATTTTATCTGAACTCACTTGAGGCAAAAGTACATAAAATGAGTTTTATAATTACCTTCAAATACGATTACACTTATAAGCGTTATTAAATCATGAAAAAGAGCATTACTTTTTTACTTATTCTCATTACTCTTTCGGCATTCACCCAAGAAATAGAGAAAATTTCAAACATCGAAAAAGATATAGTTAGAGAACAAACCATCATTATTGAACCCTACATGAAATTATCTAATGGCGCTTTTTTCATGAGTTTAACTCTTGTTTCGGACAACCCATATGTGGATTATGTTAAGGGTTTTGATTTTGAATGGGGCTATCGTTACCAACTAAAAGTTAAAGAAACAATTTTTGCCAACCCACCCCAGGATGTTTCAGATAGGACTTTTGAACTTATTGAAGTGGTTTTGCAAACACCATCTCTAGAAGAATTCGAAATGATTCTCATTAATGAGTTTTACCTCTCCAACCCCAAAGAGGAGTCCATTTCCAAAATAAAAACAGGATTATATCGCTACCATGATACAATGGAATTCAATGTGCCGCCAAAACTGAGAGCAGAGTTTGATAGAAAAATGAAGAGAAAAATATTCTGTAAAGGGCACTTCGTCTTTGATAAACATGGAAAAATTAATCTTGTTAGAATTGAATAATTTAATACCTTAGCAGTCTTAAATCAATAACCATGAAATTTTTACCTATTGCTATTTTAGCACTATCCATCTTTCTTTTTTCCTGCAAACCAGACAAAGAACCCGTAAAACCTGAACCAAGCATGACACCTCCGGAGTGGCTCATTGGTAGTTGGCTTCATTCTGATTCAACTGGTGTTACTGAAAAAATGATTGTTCAACAGATGATATCGTCTTAGAACGCTTTGTAAGTACTGGAAAAACAAGCTTAAGCTATATCGACTCTTGCAAAACCAATGATTTAGAATTATCGGATTACATTAAGTATAATAGCTACTACAATCTGGAATTCACCGATAAGAATAAAGAGACTAATCTAGTATATTATGCTAAAATTGGTGGCTCTGAGATTAGAGTGATAAACGAAGTTAGTCCTACTCCAAAGACATTTTTAAAAGAAGAGAATTAAACTAATTCTCCGTATAAATCATAATGATCTGCATGGGTGATTTTGACATTGGCAAAGTCACCCATTCTTATGTAAGTATCTTTGGCTTTTAACAAGACTTCATTATCAACATCGGGTGAATCGAACTCGCTTCTTCCAATAAAGTATTCCCCCTCTTTCCTATCAAACAATACCTTAATAGTTTTACCGACTTTCTTTTGATTTAGCTGATATGAAATATCACTTTGCACCTCCATAATTTCCTCAGCTCTTTGGTGCTTAACCTCTTCTGGTACATCATCTTCTAAGAGGAATGCATGAGTATTTTCCTCATGCGAATAGGTAAAAACGCCTAATCTATCAAACTTTGTATCGCTAACCCAATCTTTTAATTCTTGGAAATCTTCTTCTGTTTCACCAGGATAGCCAACGATTAGAGAAGTCCTAATTGTCATTCCTGGTACTTCTTTTCTAAATTTTGCTAGAAGTGCATCTGTTTTTTCGTGAGTAGTTCCTCTACGCATCGACTTCAAAACTGAATCACTAATGTGCTGAAGTGGAATATCTATATAATTGCATACTTTATCATTTTCTCTGATAACTTGTAATACGTCTTCAGGAAATCCTGTGGGGAAAGCATAATGCAAACGAATCCATTCTATACCATCAACTTCTGAAAGAGCTGTCAATAAATCGGCTAAGCGTCTTGATTTATACAAATCTAAGCCGTAGTATGTTAAGTCTTGTGCTATTAGAATAAGCTCTTTAACACCGTTTTTAGCCAAGTTTTTAGCTTCAGTTACTAAATCTTCAATAGGCTTAGACTTATGCTTACCACGCATCAAAGGAATAGCACAAAAAGAACAAGGTCTATCACATCCCTCTGCTATTTTTAGAAAAGCATAATGTTTTGGAGTAGTAGTTAACCTCTCTCCTATAAGTTCATGTTTGTAATCTGCCCCTAAAGCTTGAAGTAATTTAGGTAAATCTGTTGTTCCAAAGAATTGGTCAACATCGGTTATTTCTTTTTCTAAATCAGGCTTATACCTTTCGGAAAGACATCCGGTAACAAATAGTTTTTCTATTTGTCCATTTGCTTTTCTATTTGCTTGCTCAAGTATGGTATTTACTGATTCTTCTTTAGCATTATCAATAAACCCACATGTATTTACAACCACAATATTGGCATCATCACTGCTTGATTCATGCTCAACTTCCATATCGTTAGCCTTCAACTGCCCCATTAAGACCTCCGAATCGTAAATATTCTTAGAACAGCCTAGAGTGATGACGTTGATTTTATTATTTTTGAGTGACTTTGTTCTCATCTTTAATTAAATAATGAGTCCACGAACTCTTTGGTGTTAAACACTTGTAAATCTTCCATTCCTTCTCCTACACCTATGTATCTTACTGGTATTTTAAATTGATCGGAAATACCAATTACAACTCCGCCTTTGGCTGTACCATCTAATTTTGAAAGGGCTAAAGAATCGACCTTTGTTGCTAGAGTAAACTGCTTAGCTTGTTCAATAGCATTTTGACCTGTTGAAGCATCTAAAACAAGCATTACATCATGGGGTGCGTCTGGAATTACCTTTGCCATCACGTTTCTAATCTTTGTTAACTCATTCATAAGGTTAACCTTGTTATGAAGTCGACCTGCTGTATCAATGATTACAACATCTGCATTTTTAGCTTTTGCAGACTGTAAAGTGTCAAATGCAACTGAAGCTGGGTCAGAGCCCATGTCTTGCTTTACAATCTCCACGCCTACACGTTCTGACCAAATAACTAATTGGTCAACAGCAGCTGCTCTAAAAGTGTCTGCAGCTCCTAAAACTACTGATTTACCAGCCTTTTTAAATTGATAGGCTAGTTTACCGATAGTCGTTGTTTTACCAACACCATTTACTCCAACAACCATAATAACATGTGGCACTTGTTTTTCTGGAACAACAAATTCTGTTTCGTTTGTATTGTGACTTTCTTCGAGTAAGCGACCAATTTCATCTTTTAGAATAGCGGTTAATTCATTAGCATCAACGTATTTATCATTTGTTACTCTCTCTTCTAAACGCTCAATAATCTTTAAAGATGTTTCAACCCCTATGTCAGATGTAATTAAGGCCTCTTCGATATCGTCTAAAGAAGCTTCGTCAATTTTTGACTTACCACCTACAGCTCTAGATAGTTTTTCAAAAACACTTACTTTTGTTTTTTCTAAACCTTTGTCTAGCTTTTCCTTTTTATCTTTTGAAAAAAAACCGAATATCCCCATGATTGATAATGTTTAAAACAGAAAAAGCCTCTTTTTCAAGAAGCTTTAATCCATGATTTCCAATAGTGGAATTATTTTTTTGCTAAATAATCGTTTACCTTATCTTTTGGTACGATTTCAGATTTAAATGAATAAGAACCAGTCTTTTCAGACTTGGTCATCTTAATTACTTTTGTAAAATCTTTTGCTCCTCTTTTTTGTAAAGATGCTACTGCCTTCTTTGCCATAATATATTAGCTTTAGTTTCTTACTTAATTTCTTTATGAACCGTCATTTTCTTTAAAATAGGATTGAATTTTTTCAACTCCATTCTGTCCGGTGTATTTTTTTTGTTCTTAGTAGTTACATAACGAGATGTACCTGGCTGACCAGATGCTTTATGCTCTGTACATTCTAAAATTACTTGAACTCTGTTTCCTTTCTTAGCCATGTTCGCTTAAAATTATTGGGTTGCAAATTTAATTAAAGTTATCTTATCTACAAATACTATTTAAGGTTTTTCACATCTACTAAAAATAAATGTCTTGCTATTTTAAAATCCTTTTGCCAAATATTAAAGTTAAGTTCTTTCCATTCACTAGTTGGATATATCCATTCATAAGTGTTTTTGGAGGTTGTAACTTTAACTGGCATGTGAAAACCATCAATAGCATTCCATCTGTATTTTAAAGTTTTTCGTCTACCCCAACCAATCAGTTCGTACTCTAGTTCAGGGAGTTTCGAATTATACAAGTATTGTTCAAAGAAATTATCGAAATTATAACCGCTTTTGTCATTGATGAAATCCAACACATCTCTGCCGTCTATTGTCTGATGTTCAAATTCTTTTGTCATTGACATAATGATATCAAACCAAATACTGTCATTTTCAATAAGATTCCTGAGCGTATGTAGCATTGCACTGCCTTTAGCATACATGTCTGTACTCCCTTTATAATGAACATCGGGTATTCCTACAATAGGTCGTCTGTTCTGCGTCATTGACATTTGATTTTCGACATATTTAATCATAGCGTCATAACCATACATACATTCTACGAACAACACCTCAGAATAGGTGCAGAATGTTTCTTGTATCCACATGTCAGCAATATCATTTGCGGTAATACTATTACCCCACCATTCATGCCCTGTTTCGTGTATTATGATGTAATCGAACTTTAATCCTGCAGTGTATCTTGTGTTACCTAAGTAGCCTTGTTTGTATTGATTCCCATAAGCAATTGCACTTTGGTGCTCCATACCTAAATATGGCGTTTCAACTAGAGCATAACCATCCTTGCCAAATGGGTATGGACCAAAATACTTTTCAAAGCAATTAAGCATAGGCTTTACTTGTTCAAAATGCTTTTTTGCTTTCTCTTCATTGTAAGACAATACATAGTAATCTAAATCTAGAGTGTCTTTACCACTAATATATTTGTCTGAGAAGTTGGTGTAATCACCAATATTTATTGAAACATCATAGTTATTTATGGGGTATGACACAAACCAATGGAAGGTGTTGTAATATCTAGTAGATTTCCTCAAGTCATGAAACCTCAAATTTCCATTTGAAATACATTGTAAGCCTCCTGGAACTTGACAACTTATTAGCATACTATCTGGCTCATCTGATTGATGGTCTTTGTTTGGCCACCAAGCACTAGCACCTAAGCCTTGACACGAAACGCCTACCCAATCATATCCATTATCATCTTTCTCCCAAGAAAAGCCACCATCCCATGGAGGTGATACTGCTACTTTTGGATTGCCGCTATAATATACTCTTACAAAGACATTTTCACCTTCATTAACTTCTCTATCAAGGGAAATAAAAACTGCATTAAATTCTCTAGAAAATGACTGCTTTCTACCTTCAAACTGAATCTCACTAATCGTCATGTTTTCAAATAAGTCTATTTGAAAGGTATTAAAGTCCGTGAGTGCATCAAAGTGAATTTCCGAAAACCCTTTTATAGACTTATCAGATGGCTTCACAGAAATATTGAGGTGATAATAATTTACATCATAGCAATTTCTGTACTCTGACAAGTAACCCCTAAGACTATCGGCTCTACCAAATTCTTGTGCTGTTCCGATTAATGATTGGATTAATAATAAAAGTAAAACTGTTTTTTTCATGTGGCTAACGGTTTATGAATTTATAGCGTTAAAGTCAAAGTACACGTTTCATTTAGCACTAATAAAGCTGAAGCGGTAATTGTAACTATAGCTGTTTGTTCATTTTGTAATACACCACTCCCACTTATAGTGACTAGTGAAAACTCCGCAAAGGATACATCCTGAGAGGGTATGTTTATTAGCCCTTGACTATTGACTGTTGCATTAAGCGTAAATATACCAAAATCAATAACTAAATCGCCTTCATTATCCCCTTCTTCCAAAGTAACTTCACTTGGCACAATAGCTCCTAAAATAAAACCATCACATTCAGCATCAACATTCCATGTATCAATCATTATCTGACCAGCATAAATACAACTGCCATCATCTATACTTGCGTCAGGGTTGTAGTTAAAGGCTGTTTCATCAGTGCAACCATAACATGAATAGTCGCAAGATTCATTTTCCTGATTAGCTAAAGGATTAAAGTTACAGGCGGTATCCACCATACATCCAAAAACTAACTCAACATTATCCCCTCCATTTTGGTCGGTATTATTGCTATTATTTTCTTCCTCTTCTTTCTTACAAGCTGTTGCCAAAAAACTAATAGCCGCAAAGAGGATTAAAAATGTTCTGAGATTGAGATTCATTATGAAAAAGGTGTTAAGTGGTTAAAAAAAAAGTTGTTACCAAATGTAACAACTTTTTTAAATCTATAATAGTTTTGACTGTATTAGATTAATACATTATCATTTTCTAAAGCTTGTTTTAATACAGCACTTATTCCCTTTTTATCAATAGTTCTTAGTGCGTTTGTAGATACTTTCAAAGTAATCCATTCTCCTGATTCAGGGATGAAGAACTTCTTAGTTTGTAAATTTGGATAAAACTTTCTTTTCGTTCTTCTATTAGAGTGAGAAACGTTGTTTCCAACCATTACTTTCTTTCCTGTGATATCGCAAATTCTTGCCATCGTGATTTTATTTATAACATTTTAGGGGTGCAAATATAAATTTATTTATTGAAAAAACTAATCAATATCTTTAGAATAAACTGATGAGATAATTAAGTGCTTTGTTAGAAGCTCTTTGTATGTTTTCTTGCCTTGAAGTATTAAAAATTACTTTTTGACTAAAAACACCATTTGGAGTAGCAATTGCATAGCAGACCGTTCCTCCTTTTACACCATCCATATCCTCTTTAGATGCTAATCCAGATGTTGCAATGGCATAGTCACTATCAAAAATCTTCTTTGATGATAATGCCATTTCTCTTGCAACCTCCTCGCTCACCACTCCATAAGTTGAGATTATATCTGGCTTTACTTTTAAAACTTCTTCTTTAGTTTTTATTGAATAAGCCACAACTGAACCAACAAAATAGGATGAACTACCGCTAATTGAAGTCAACATTTTAGCAATATTCCCCCCAGTGCAACTTTCAGCAGTAGAAATTGTTGCGTTTTTCTGCAATAGAACCTCACCAACTACTTCTTCACTTAGTCGTTTTTGAACTGGAGAATAATAATTTCCAATGATTGACTTTAAACTTTGGATATTTTCTTCGATTAAATTTTCAAGATATAACTTATCGGCTCCTCGAGCCGTAAATCGTAACATTAAACATGAAAGAGAGGGTAAATAGGCAAGCTTTATTTCTTTTGGTAAAGCTTCTTCCCAGTCTGCAATAGTTTCTGCCAAAGCAGATTCTATTACCCCTCTTGTATAAACGGTCTTATGTACAATCTCTAATAGATTAAACCTATCTTTAAGTTCATCAATAACAAGATGCATCATGTTTTTCATTTCATGAGGTACACCCGGCATAGAAATTACGACTTTACCATTGTAGTCAAACCACATACCAGGTGCCGTACCCTTGTGATTAGTTATTACCTTACAATTAGATGGGACCAAAGCCTGCAGCCTTGTGTAATCATTGACCGTCCTGTTTCTTTTATCAAAATATTGTGTTATTTTTTCAAGGACTACTTTGTTTAAAACTAACTCATCATCAAAAAATTGACACAAAGTTTTTTTTGTGATATCGTCTTTTGTTGGACCTAAACCACCTGTTATAAAGACAAAATCAACATTTTTAAGAGATTCTGAAAGGCAAGATATAATATGCTCACTAGAGTCAGACACAGTAGTAATTTGATTAACGTGTATTCCATTACTTTCCAACTCGTTACCTATCCAAGCTGAATTAGTATCTAATGTCTGACCAATTAGAATCTCATCACCTATCGTTATTATATCTGCCTTCATTTAAATTAATTAAACAAAACTTAATTATGGCTGTACTATATTAAATGTTTTACTCTCTGCTGTTTCTTCTCCATCAATATCTTGTACGATGATAGTAAGCTTATATCTTCCTGGTTCTAGGTCAGGATAAGGTAAGCCTATAGATAATGAATCAGAGACAGATGTTCCTGATAAATCATAATCTTTGTCATAATTCCAAGGAGCTGAAGATAGTCGAGCGTTTTCAAAGTCATCAATTACGGAAACTCTAAACTGATTTAATCCGTTATCGTCAGAAAAGGAATAACTAAACTTTAATAGTGCGCCTTCTTCTTTCTGTATAGTCGTACTATCTAGACTAAAAGAAGTAATTGTTGGAACTTGGTTTTCTTGTCCACAAGCAGCAAATAAAATCGCTACAATAAAAATTTTAAATGTGTTTTTCATAATTAATTAGATTTAAGGGTTAAAATAAAGTCCTCAAAGGTCATATTTTTTTGTGAGCCATCAAACATATTTTTAACAGTTAACATGTTTTCTTTTATCTCGTTATCACCTATAAGTATCACAAATTCAACGCCTTTCCTATCGGCATATTGCATTTGTTTTTTGAGCTTATCATTTGAGGGGTAAATTTCAGACTTTACACCTTCATTACGCAAGACATTTAGCAAGTTGTAAGCGTATAGTGCTTCAGTATTACCGAAATTAGCAAATAGTACTCTGGTATTTGATTTTTGTATTTCTGGAAATAGGTTCAGAGAATCCAAAACCAAACAGATTCTATCAAATCCGAATGAAATACCAACTCCAGGCATATTATCTAGTCCAAATACTCCTGTTAGGTTGTCGTATCTTCCTCCTCCTCCAATACTACCAATTTTGACTTCATTAGCCACAACCTCAATTATGGCACCAGTGTAATAATCAAGTCCTCTAGCAAGTGTTACGTCAATCTCGAGTTTAGCCGATTTTAAACTTATGTTTTTAAAAGAATCAATAATAAATATTAATTCCTCAACTCCTTTTAAGCCAATTTCAGAGTCTGCCAAAAACTGTTTAAGTGTATTGAGTTTCTCATCAGATGTTCCACTGAGTGTAAAAAGTAAATCTAGCTTGTTGATTGATTCTTCTGAAAGTCCTTTATCAGAAAGCTCTTGCTTAACTTTTTGCACTCCAATTTTATCAAGCTTATCTAGTGCAATAGTTAAATCAATAAGTCGGTCGGACTCACCCATCACTTCAGCAATTCCACTTAAGACTTTTCTATTATTAATTTTGATAGAAAAGTTATCCAATTTCAAGGCATCAAACACATCATCGTATAATTGAATCAACTCTAGTTCTGAAATAAGTGATTCTGTACCTATGATATCAGCATCACATTGGTAAAACTCTCTGTACCTACCCTTTTGAGGTCTATCAGCTCTCCAAACATTTTGAATTTGATATCTTCTGAAAGGGAAAGTGATATCATTTCTATTTTGAACAACATATCGAGCAAAAGGAACTGTTAAATCATATCGTAGTGCTTTTTTTGAAATATCTGAAGCAATTGACTTAGATGTACTATTGGCATCATACATAGTTTTTGATAAAAAATCACCAGAGTTAAGAATCTTAAATATAAGTTTATCTCCTTCATCACCATACTTTCCTGTAAGAGTATCAAGATTTTCCATAGAGGGTGTTTCAATCTGCTCAAAACCATATTTTTCAAAAGATTGCTTTATAATTTGAAACACATAGTTCCTTTTTCTCATTTCAGAAGGAGAAAAATCCCTTGTTCCCTTAGGAATTGTTGGTGTTTTAGCCATTTTTTTTCGTTTATCGACAAGCAAATATCTGAAAAAATAATCTAGTAATCTTCGTAACTACCTATAATTATTTCAAAAATTCAACAAAAAAGTGTTGCGAGGTTATATCTTTTTCAGATATTTGCAAAAATTAATTAATCTATTTATTCAAACAAAGAATTATGAAAAAAATGCTTTTAACAGCTGCAATCGCTTTTACTAGTTTAATAGCTTCTGCACAATTTATGGTTACTG
>Ga0209659_1000638_pt1 | contig 21765 bp, 20 predicted proteins | sample SaaInlLV_10m_DNA_FD_184658 | JGI IMG/M metagenome (GOLD analysis project Ga0209659, IMG submission 184658) | Marine microbial communities from expanding oxygen minimum zones in the Saanich Inlet - SI072_LV_10m_DNA (SPAdes) (version 2) | ecosystem: Environmental > Aquatic > Marine > Intertidal... | reverse complement strand
CGTAACCACGTACCCAGTGTGTTGGGCCAGCCCTTCTAGGACCTGCTCTTGTCTAGCAAGCGCGAAGTCAATCAGGCTGAATAAGAAATCCATAGGTTTCTTAGTCGGTCAGACCTTCAGCAACAAGGTATGCACGTGCCACGTCGGCTGGGTCTTGACCTTCAGCTGAAACGAATCCGTTCAACTCGGCCATGCGCTCATTGCTAAGCGGAGCCAGGATTGCATCGATGATTCCATCAAACGCCTCTGGTGCCTCGTTGTACTTGTCCTGTCCCATGGTTCCGGAAACGTTGTAAAGGATGTTCACACCTGGATCCTGGACCAAAGTTAGGCCAAGAGCTGGGATACGACCATCAGTGGTGTAGACCTCACCGAAGTCACAGTTGTTGGCTGCGGTCTCGGTGTAGATGATTCCGGTGTCCAAGATGCGCTGCTGGCTGTCTGGAAGCTCGATACCGGTGAAGGTCTCGGTCAAGATCAGTCCATCAGGACGGCTTGGGAACTCTGACTCCATGCAAACGATGGTGTCTGGGTTTGCAGCCACGTAATCCATCATGGTGGTTAGGTCGAAGCCACCGCCGTTGGATTCGGTTAGCTCAGGGCTAGAAACGAAACCGTAGGTGTTGTTGAACGGTGAACGTCCAAGCCAAACGATTCCATTCTCAGCTAGATCGCGCTCACGCACGCCTGAGGTTAGAGTCTCAGCGTCAAAGCTTGGGTCTTCTAGTCCTAGGTGGACAGCCCAACCGGTTCCGTTGTACTCCATGTAAATGTCGATTTCGCCAGACTCAAGAGCTGCACGCGCCACGTTGGTTCCACCAAGATTTACCTTGTTGTCAACGGTTGCGCCAGTTGCCTCAAATGCGGCCACTAGCATCTCGCCAAGAATTAACTGCTCGTCGAAGTCCTTTGATCCCACGGAAACGGTGATTCCCGATAGGTCGTATTCTGAAAGTGATCCGCCTGAGGCTGTTTCGGTCTCAGCCGCGGCACATCCTGCAAGCGTCAGTGCTGAGATCGCACCAATCGCCAACAGTGAGAATTTTGTTGCATGCTTCATATAGGTTCTCTCCTTTGGTATGTATTTAGGGTAAGCAAAATAATGGCCAGACCCTAATGAAGTTGTACATGCGTCAACTAACTGTTAGTTTGGTCTCATGCGTACACATACTGGAGGGCTCGCCAGAGACCTAGAAGTGATTGAGGCTCTTGCCTCTGCCGAGGCCTTCACGCTCGGGGGAATCGGGGTGGCGAGAGTTGCCGAACTCACCAAGCGCGACAAGGGGCAAATTTCAAGAGTTCTGAGGACCCTTGAAGCCACCGGGCTAGTCGATCGAGACAAAGCCACCAGAAAATATTCACTCGGACACAGGTTTTACTCGATGTCGATGCGCACCCGCGAAGCACACCTCGCCCTGCAGGCGGAGTCCAGGCTCGCAGAGCTGGTTGCGCAGGTTCAGGAGACCGCCCACCTAAACGTGCTTCGGGGGGGTCGAGTGCTGACCATCAAGACAGTGGTGGCCGCAGACGCGGTTCGCCGCTCCGGATGGGATGGAGTCCTGTCAAACGCCGGAATCACCGCATCCGGAAGAGCGATCCTGGCCGGTCTCACCGACAGTGAGATTGAACTGTGGTGGGCTGAGCATGCCCTGGATGACCCATTGCCGCTGCTATCGATTGATATGCCTGAACCGGCAGAACCGATTAATCCCAAGACCAGACGAGCTAGAAGACCTGCTCGAAGTTTGAAGCAGTTTGAAAAGATGCTTCAAGAGGTAAGGGACAAGGGCTATGCAATTAGCGACGAGTTCCAAGAGGGCATTGTCGATGCCGCAGCGCCGGTAAGGGATTCCTCCAACATTGTGGTGGCAGCAATCAGCGTTGGGGCCTCAATCGACCGACTTGGTGATCAAACCGATCAACTTGGCCAATTGGTTTCTGCCGCCGCCTTGCGTTTATCCACCGATTTAGGTGCCCCGATTATTGGGCCGGCTTAGTAGAGTTTTTCTCTATGAGCAACGTCGCTATCATCACAGGAGCTGGATCAGGGTTTGGTCTAGGACTAGCCAAAGAACTTGTAGCCAGAGGCTGGGTTGTTTACGGAGCGGATATCTCCAGGGATGGACTGCATGACATTGCGAGCGCCGGAGCTAAGCCATTGAAGCTGGATGTCACGAGTGACACCCAAGTTGCAGCTGGTGTTGCCAAGGTCATCAAGGAGCAGGGCCGGATCGACCTCATGGTTGCCAATGCCGGCTATGGCAGCTTCACCTCAGTTGAAGAAACCAGCTCCGAGGATGTTAGAAGAATCTTCGACGTGAACGTATTTGGGGTTGAACGGTGCATCAAGGCAGTTCTACCTCAAATGAGAAGCCAGGGATCCGGTCGAATTATCGCTACGACCTCGGTAGTGGCACACGTTTCACTGGTTGGCTTGGGTTGGTATTCAGCCACAAAGCATTCAGTGAGGGCAATGACTAACGCCCTGCGCCAAGAAGTAAAGGGCTTAGGAATCAAGGTTTCCACCATTGAGCCCGGCACTTCAAAAACCGGTTTTGGTGCCGTTGCCTTTGGGAAACTTGAAAAATCGAGACAAATCTCTGACTACGACCAGGTGATGCGGGGGCTAGATAAGTGGCTGGGGGGCCTCTACCGAATTTCTCCTGGTCCAAAAAAGGTCATCAACCAAATGCTCAAGGCAGCAACATCCAAACACCCTAGGCCTCACTACCCGGCTAGCTGGGATGTGCGTGCTTTCAAGATCGCCTTCTATCTAGTGCCCAGAAGAGTGCTGGACAGTGTCGTGCTCTGGCTTGCCAGGCACTGACCAAATTCAGCAGCGTTAGATACCTGCTCCTAGACTAAAAGACATGAAACTACCTGAGCCAATCATCATCAACCCGGATTCCGTTCCAGCTTTGAACTGGGGCATTATTGGGCCCGGAGGCATCGCCGAGACTTTTGTCGGTGCAACCCAGAAGCACACCGCGCAACGCTTTGCAGCTGTTGCCTCTAGGACACCCGGTAGGGCCGATGAGTTTGCAAGTAAGTTCAACATTCCCAAGGTGCACGCCAGCTATCAGGATCTAGTTGAAGACGATGAGCTCGATGCGATCTATATTTCCAGCCACCAGGGTGATCACTTTGAGCACGCAATGTTGGCCCTTGACGCGGGAAAGAGCATCTTGGTTGAAAAACCAATCACCTATTTCCCAGACCAAGCAAGACAGATCTTTGAAAAAGCTGCCGCCAAAGGGCTCCTGGCCATGGAGGCAATGTGGACAAGGTATTTACCGCAGTCAACCATTCTCAGGCAGCTGCTGGATTCCGGTGAACTTGGAACGCCGGAGCTTTTCACCGCCAGTTTTTGTGCGGACAATCGAGCCATTGAGAGGCTCTGGAAACCAGGGGGTGGTGGAATCGTCTTTGATATGGGCATCTACCCAATTGCTATGTCCCAGCAAATCCTAGGTAATCCAACGTCAATCAAAGCATCTGGCCTTGTTAGGCCAGATGGCATGGATGAGGAAAGCTACACGGTCCTGAATTATGAGTCTGGAGCAAGGGCCTCATTGGTCATGTCTGGCATTGCATCTTTGCCAATTGCCGCCAGCTGCTCATTTGAGAAAGCGATTATCAGCTTTGGTGAGCCGTTCTTTGTTCCCTCCAGCATCACGCTAAAGACCAAGGACTTCTACCCGGAAGAAACCGCCTGGGTTGATGAAACCGGAATTGCTGGTCACGAGGGCCTCAGCTACCAGGCAACCTGGTTTGCGAAATACCTTTCAGAAGGCAGAGTTGAATCAGAGGTCCACACTCACCAAGAGGTAATTCGTGGAATTGAGATTGCTCACGAGATCACCTCTCAGATTGGCGCCAAGCCCTTCTAAGACATTCAAAATGTCGTCTTAGTCCCTAACTCCAATAATCATTGGATCGTGGAAGCTGCCACCAAATGCCTTCTGGCTAGCACCGGATCGATCCAGATACGGAGTAATTCCACCTAGGTGGAAAGGCCAAGCAGCACCCATGATCATGCTCAAATCGATGTCCTGGGCTGTTGCAACAACGCCCTCCTGAAGCATCAGGTGGACCTCTTTGGCAAGACCAACGTTTACCGATTCAAATATCTCTTCGCTGGAACGACCCTTGCCGCTGGCGTTGCCAACAATCTCGATCGCCTTCTTGTCATAGCCCTTGATGTTTCCCTTGGCATCGCGCTCCAGCAGCTTGCCGTATTCGGCGAGCTTATGAAGGTTGGCGCTGGCATAGAACCGATCAGAGTTGAAGGCATGCATGGAATCCAAAACATGCGCTCCGACCTTTAGACCAACTAGCTCCAACAAATCAAAGGGGTTCATCGGTAATCCAAGTGGTGCAATTGCCTCGGCGACCTGCTCAAAGCTGGCACCCTCATCAACCGCACGCATTGCTTCACCAAGCAAATAACCCAGCAGCCTGTTAACAACAAAACCTGCGGCATCAGCGGTGATCACCGCTGTTTTCTTTAGGTTCTTGGCAACATTCATCGCCGTTGCAACCGCCTCGTCCGAAGACTTTGGCGCCCTGACCACCTCAACCAGCGGCATTACTGCCACCGGGTTGAAGAAGTGGAAACCAACAACGCGTTCTGGGTTTTGGAGCTTTGCTGCGATTTGCTCAACCGACAGCGAAGAGGTGTTGGTTGCCAGGATGCAGGTTTCGCTCACGTGCTTTTCCAGCTCCGCGAAAACTTCCTGCTTGATCTTCAGTTCTTCAAATACAGCTTCAATCACCCAGTCGCAATCGCTGAAGGCGGCGTAGTCAAGGGATCCCGAGATGTTTCCGGCATAGCGATTGCGGTCGTCGGTGGAGAGCCTGCCCTTTTCAACCAGCTTGTCTAGTTCGTTGATTATGTAGGAAATGCCCTTGTCGATTCGCTCCTGCGAGACATCGGTAATCACAACTGGAACTTCAAGCCTCCGCAGGAAAAGTAGTGCGAACTGAGAGGCCATTAGGCCAGCTCCTAAAACCCCGACTTTGGTCACTGGCACTGCCAGCTTCTTGTCCGGCGCTCCGGATGGGTTCTTGGCGTGCTTCTGCACCAAGTTGAATGCATAAATCGATGCCCGGAACTGATCCGAGGCAATTAGGTCCTCGATGGCCTGGTCCTCGCGCTTGAATGCGTCAGCTTTCGAACCAGATTTTGCAGCATCAAGCAAGTCAAGTGCTGCATAGGGTGACAGCGGCACCGAGCCAAGCTTCTGCTGGACAGTCTTTCTTGCAATCGCAACAGCAGGAGACCAAACGGTTGCTTTTTCAACTTTGCCGGGCTCGTTCTTGCGCTTTATCTTCTTGCCATTTAGCACCTGGTCTGCCCAGGCAAGAGATTCCTCAAGAAACCTAGGCGAATCAAACATCACATCGGCAATACCAAGGTCCAGAACCTCTTGCGGCTTCAGCATTCTGTTTTGCTTCAGTGGGTTCTCAATAATGACCTTGAGGGCATTTCGAATTCCGATTAGGTTCGGGAGCAAGTAGGCGCCACCCCAGCCCGGAATCAAACCAAGGAACACCTCTGGCAATGCAATTGCCGGTGCTGCTGAATTCACGGTTCGGTAATTTGCGTTGAGGGCAACCTCTAGACCGCCGCCGAGGGCCAAGCCGTTGATAAACACAAAGCTTGGAACTCCTAGGTCGTCAAGTTTCTCAAGCGCATTGTGGCCAAGTTCGGCAATTAGTCTCCCAACCTGACGGTCCTTGATCTGCTGCACCTTTGAAAGGTCCGCTCCCGCTGCCAGGTAGTAGGGCTTTCCAGTCACGGCAACCGCGTGGATTTCCTTGTTGGCAGCCCGCTGCTTTAGTTCGTCCAGGGTTGCAGCAAACTGCAACAGGGTTTGAGGTCCAAGTGTGTTTGGACGGGTGTGGTCCTTGCCGTTGTCGAGCGTTATCAACGCGAGGGTCTTGCCGGAGCCGAGGGTGACGTCCGAGACGTAGGAGTTGGTAATTACCTCGGTGTCGTCGGTTAGTAGTGGCTGAAAGCGCTCCATTAGTTGCCCTTCCAGTTCATGTTTTCCCAAATAACAGTTCCGCCCATGCCCAGACCAATACACATGGTCGTGATTCCATAGCGGACCGAGTTGTCTTCCTCGAACTGCTTGGCCAATTGAGTCATGAGCCTTACCCCGCTTGAGGCAAGTGGGTGGCCAAAGGCAATTGCTCCGCCGTATTTATTGACTCTGGCATCGTCATCGGCGATGCCAAAGTGATCTAGGAATGACAACACCTGAACTGCAAAAGCCTCGTTGATTTCAAAAAGGCCAATGTCATCAATTGTTAGCCCTGCTTTTTCAAGGGCCTTTTCGGTGGCCGGAATTGGGCCAATGCCCATGATCTCCGGTTCAACACCAGCAAAGGCAAATGAAACCAGTTTCATCTTTGGCTTCAGGCCGTGCTTCTTCAGTGCTCTTTCACCGGCAAGCAGTGACACGGTTGCGCCGTCGGTTAGCGGTGACGCGTTTCCCGCAGTTACCTTGCCGTGAGGTCGAAACGGGGTCTTCAGATCTTTCATGCCCTCGAGGGTTGATTCCGGGCGCATTAGCTCGTCCTTGGTGACCAAGCTCCAACCCGATTCGCTTCCTGCTGAAACTGGAACCAGGTCCGGCTGAATCTTGTTGTCTTGGTAGGCCTTGGCCGCCTTCTGCTGCGAACCAACCGCAAATGCATCGGCACGCTCCTTGGTTAGTTGCGGATAGCGGTCGTGAATCTTTTCCGCGGTGTTGCCCATGTTCAAGGCCTCTGGGTTAACCAGCTTTTCTGACAGAAACCTTGGGTTTGGATCTGCGTCAAAGCCCATCGGGTGGCGGCCCATGTGTTCAACGCCACCTGCCAAAGCGATGTCGTAGGCACCAATGCCAATAGCAGATGCGGTGGTGGTCACGGCCGTCATTGCACCGGCACACATCCGGTCGATGGCATAACCGGGAACACTTTGCGGCAATCCAGCCAAAATCGCGGAGGTGCGACCGATTGTCAGTCCCTGATCGCCAGTCTGAGTGGTTGCAGCCACCGCAACATCGTCGATCGCGGCACGGTCTAAATCTGGGTGGCGATCAAGCAAACCAATCATCGCCTTGACCACCAGGTCATCGGCTCGTGTGTTCCAGTAGACGCCCTTCTCTCCGGCCTTACCAAATGGAGTTCTAACTCCATCTACGAAATAAACGTTTTGCTGTTCCATCATTTCCTAACTAACTCTGTTCGGCTTTCCTGACGGGCTTTCTCGTCTTGGGCAAGGGTTGAGCGGACTAGGCCCGGGGTGAGCAAGAATGCATCGACCAGGCTTTCTGCATGAGGCCTGAGCCTTGGTAGCAAGCGGGTGTCGATATATTCGGTGATGGCCTCAGCCCTGGAGCTTGAGAGCCTGCCGTTTATGAGATACCAGGCCAAGTTTTCCTCAAGCACCGAAAAGCCATAGAGGTCCCGGAGCCAGGTGAGGATCTGCCTCGAATCATCGTCCTTGATTGTTTTGAGTGCAGAGGTGAAGGCCTCCCAAAGAATTAATTCACCGTGAGCCTTGGCTGCCAAAATCAGGTCATTTTGGTAGCGATTGAAAAGCTCCGCTTCCTTGACTGGGTCTTTGGGTCCCGAGTGCTTCAGGTTGTTGGCCAGCTTGGCAATCATGGTGTGAACGCGATCAGTCAAAAGCTGGTGCTGATGTTCTTCTTCTTTCACAAAGCCAACCGAGCGGGCTGTTGAACCAAAGTCCACCATCTTCTGAGCAAGCCCTCGAAGGCCGCCCCGGTTGATGGTTGCTTCTCCAACCTGGCCAGCGACATAGTTTGCAAGAGTTCCAAAGTCCGGAGACTTGAATGCCTTGGCGTAGTCGGTCAGCAGTCGCTTTGCCACCAGCTGCAGCATCACATTGTTGTCGCCCTCAAAGGTGACGTAGACATCCAGGTCTGCTCGAAGGCCGGTTAGCCGATGCTCTGCCATAAAGCCCTGGCCACCACAGGCCTCGCGGCACTCTTGAATGGTGTCGAGGGCATACCAGGTGCTGAGAGCCTTTGAAGCTGCTGCGACTGTTTCCAGGTCTTGTCGTGCCTCATCGGTGTCGTTTTCACCAGTGAAAACCAGGTGGAACTGCTCTAGTAGTTCCTGGTGAGTGAAGATCTGGGCATAGGTCCTGGCCAACAGCGGCAGCAACCTGCGCTGGTGCCGACCGTAGTCAAGCAAAGTCTGTTCCTTGCCATCGGCACCTGCGAATTGCTTGCGCTCTAGGCCATAGCGAACAGCGATGTCCAGGGCTAACTTTTGAGCGTTGACGACCGCGCCGGTTAGCGACACTCGCCCTTGAACCAGTGCGCCGAGTTGAGTGAAAAACCTTCGACCCGGGCTATCAATCACTGAGGTGTAGGTTCCCTCCGGGGTCACGTCGGCATATCGGTTCAACAGGTTGGTTCTTGGAATGCGGACCTGATTGAAGAACAGCCGGCCATTATCGATTCCGTTTAGGCCACCCTTTAGGCCATCGTCCTCGCTGCCAACACCGGGCAGCAATTTGCCCTTTTTGCGAATCGGAACATAGAAGGCGTGCACGCCGTGCTTTTCGCCTCCGGTGTAAAGCTGGGCAAATACCACCGCTGCGTGACCGTGCAGCGCAGCATTTCCAAGGTAATCCTTGTAGCTGTGGCGATCGGGAGTGTGAATGATGAATTCTTCTGTCGCTGAATCGTAAGTGGCGGTTGTGCCAATCGATGCCACGTCAGAGCCATGACCGGTTTCGGTCATGGCAAATGCTCCTGGAACCTCAAAGTTCACGGCACCGGGCAAAAAGGTTTTGAAGTGGTGTTCGGTTCCCAGATATAGAATTGCTGAACTGAACAGCCCGTATTGAACGCCCTGTTTGATTTGCAGCGACGGGTCGGCGAATACCATTTCCTCGAAGCTCGACACCCCTCCACCGGGGGTCATCTGGCCACCAAGCTCAGTCTGGAAGCCGTACTTGGTTGCGCCACTGTCAACCAGGGTCTTTAGTTGTTTGAGAACAAGCTCTCGGTGCTTCTCCATTGAGAGGCCCTCTTGCTTGAACAGCTGCTTTTCTTCAATCACCCTTCGGGTGCTGCGACGGATATCGGCCCACCTGCCGAGAATTCTTTCGCCGGTTGCCTCGACGTCTAATTGAATGTCTTCATTGATATTCATTTCTCACCTCGTGCCCTAGTATTCGCCAGATATTTTGGCATTCCAAGGGGTGTGGACAAAGTTCGTGGGCGCGCACAAACAGCCCTTTACGATACTGGGTGTATTTAGAGGTTACCTACAAAAACCCAATACCCAATTCAGAGGTAATGGACAAGTACTAGTTGCCCTCAAATTTGGCTGGCTGCTTGGTGACAAAGGCTTCCATGCCCCGGGCTACATCTTTGCTCTGCATCAGGGCGCCAAGGCGCTGAAACACCTTTGCCTTTTCTTCTAACTTGTCGTTTGCTCGTGCAGAAGCAAGGGTGGCCTGAACCGCCAGCGGCGCTTGGGCAGCGATGGTCTTGGCGATCGCCACCGCAATCTCGATCTCGTGACCCGGTTCACAAACCTGGGTAACCATGTTCATCCGCAGCGCATCATCGGCACCAAAGCTGTCTCCGGTCAGCAGATAGCGCATTGCGTTTGCGTGGCCGGCCACTTCAGGAAAACGAATAGTCCCCCCACCAAAGGGCATGATGCCCCGGGAAACCTCGAGCTGGGCAAACCTGCTGTCGCTGGCTGCAATCACAACGTCACTGGCAAGCGCTAGTTCAACCCCAAGCGTGAAGCAGGTTCCCTTGGTTGCCATGACAACTGGCTTCGACACCTGCTTGGTGCTCATGCCCCAGGGGTCAAGACCGCCTTCCGGAACCAGCTGCAGCTTGCCTGCGGCAAGCTTTGGTCCGACGTCATTTAGGTCTAGCCCCGCAGTGAAGTGGTCGCCGTAGGCAAAAACCACACCGACTCGAAGATCGGGGTCGTTGTCTAGTTGGCCATAGGCAAGTGATAGCTCGTGCAGCATCTGTTCGTCCGCGGCATTTAGTTTGTCTGGCCTATTCAGGCCCATTAACAAAATGTGGTCTCTGATTTCTGTTGTAACTCTGGTCGTCGTTGACATGGCACACAGGCTAAACGCTAATCGGTGAGTTGCGCTACTCGCTGGGGGGAAATTCTCAAGAGCACGCCGATGTCTCTCATGCTCAAACCTTGTTCCCGAAGCGTCGCTACGACGGCGCGAATCTCTCTGGATGCCTCTTCTTGTAGGCGCTGGGCGTCCTTCATTTTCCTCTGGGCTTCTTCCAAATCACACATCACTGAAGGCATTGAGGTGCTGATTCGGACCACAATGTCGCAGCGCTCAACAGTGCTGTTTTCTTGCACAAGATCTTTGATTTGCTCGGTTGCGAGGTCAAGGCGTTTGGTGGAAATAAGAAGGTTTCCCAACTCCGGTACTCTGACGCGCCAGGCGCCAGCCTTACGCTCACACTCCGCGTTGATCTCCATGCTGAAAGACTAACAAAAGCCAGCAGCCGAGGTTGACTGGTTTTATCTAGGGCTACTTGTTGGCTTTTCTGGATGGCCAGGTAATGATGATTGATCCGGCTATCAAACCAATCAGCGGCACTATGCCGATTGCCCAAGCAAGGCTGATGCCAAAGATTGCACCGAAGCCAGTGAGCGCGTTGAAGACAATTGCAATCCAGGGCTTTACTTTGCGCAGTCTGGCAAGAATGGCAAGCAATACATTCACAACCGCCACGCCACCAAGCAGCACGTAAATGGTTGCAACTAAAGCGGCAAGATCTTCCATCTAGTTAGCTCTTTCTGTTTCTAGAGGTGAATTTGGAGACTGACAGCCAGAGCAATAAAGCCAAAAAGCTAAGGATTGCTCCCACTAGGCCAAAGCTGGCCAGACCCAATGCCCAGAACTCTTCTATGAGCCAGCCATTTTCATCGACATAGTTTGGGGAAAGGTTGTAATAGATCAGCAGTCCAACCGATGCCACGATCACCACGCCGATTGCTCTAAGCAGAAATCTTTGGCCTCTGGACATGCTGGAAGTCTATTCCTGCTTTGCGCTGCTGTGATTTGGGGCAACAAACGTGGCTTAGCATGTAGCCATGCTTACCTACGAAAACTGGCAAGAGTTTGCCGCCTCCAGACGCTCAACCAGAGACTTCCTTCCAACCGAAATTCCAGCCGAGGTGTTGCATGATGTGCTCACCGACGGGCTTACTGCACCAAGCTGGTCAAACACCAGGCCATTGATGATTGGCATTGCCCAGGGTGAAAAGCGGGATCGGCTGAGCAAGGCGCTGGTGACCAGACTTGGTAACTCTGCCGAGCTACCGGGCATGGGCGCAAACCCCGATTTCACTCACGAGATCCCCTACCCAGAGGGCTTGATTGAGCGCAGCATGCGAGTTGGCAAGGGGATCTATGACACCTTGGGGATCGATCGCAACGATAGTGCTGCCAGGTTCCGCTTTTTGGAGCGAAACTATGAGTTCTTCGGCGCCCCGACAGCGCTGTTCTTTTTTGCTCACCGCGGTCTAGATCGCTTCGCGACCATGGACCTCGGGTTTTACATGGAGGCGCTAATGCTCTCTGCCAAGGCCAAGGGCCTTGGCACCTGCGCCCAGGGTTACCTCGGAAACTACCCAGAAACCGTGAAAGAGGAGTTTGACATCAGCGATGACTACGCGTTGGTGTGTGGGATGTCGATTGGTTATCCATCCGACCACCCGATCAACAGCTGGAAGGCTGAACGACTTCCAATCGAGGAGCTCATCGTGGGCTCAAGTGAAAACTAGTCACAGCGGAATAAGCAGCTGACTCCAAGGCTTTATACCCAGTGCCGACTAGTAGTCGCAGCTAGGCTCAGACACTAGACCAAACAAACTTGAACACGCAAAACCCCAGGGGGAAAACATGGAAACCCAAGGCACCTGCCCAGTGGTGCACGGATCTCAAACCACTGCAGCAACCGGCAAGATGGACTGGTGGCCAAATGCCCTAAATCTTGACATCCTGCACCAGCACGACACCAAGACAAACCCCCTTGGACCAGGCTTCGACTACAACGAAGAGCTAAAGAAACTAGATGTTGAAGCCCTGAAGAAGGACCTTCACGCTCTCATGGTTGACAGCCAGTCCTGGTGGCCAGCTGACTGGGGTCACTACGGCGGGTTGATGATCCGCATGGCATGGCATGCGGCCGGCACCTACCGAACAACAGACGGTCGCGGTGGCGGTGGAACCGGCAACCAGAGATTTGCTCCACTGAACTCTTGGCCAGACAACGTAAACCTGGACAAGGCCAGAAGATTGCTGTGGCCAGTCAAGAAGAAATACGGCAACAAGGTTTCTTGGGCAGACCTGATGATTCTTGCCGGAAACATTGCCTATGAGTCCTTTGGCCTGAAGACCTTCGGGTTTGGTTTTGGTCGCGCAGACATTTGGCACCCCGAAACAGACATCTACTGGGGAAGCGAGAAAGAGTGGCTAGCTCCTTCTGACTCCCGCTACGAAAACGTTGACGACGCCTCGACCATGGAGAACCCGCTGGCAGCAGTGCAGATGGGCTTGATCTACGTCAACCCAGAGGGCGTCAATGGAAACCCCGATCCACTAAAAACAGCGCAGCATGTTCGTGAAACCTTTGCCCGCATGGCCATGAACGACGAAGAGACCGTTGCTCTGACAGCAGGCGGTCACACCGTTGGCAAGATGCATGGCAACGGAAGCGCCGAGAACCTAGAGGCAACTCCAGAAGCTGCCGGCCTCCACGAGGCCGGTCTTGGTTGGATGAACCACACCACTCGTGGTGTTGGTAACCAAACAGTTTCCTCGGGCCTTGAGGGCGCCTGGACCACGAACCCCACGAAATGGGACAACGGTTACTTTGAGCTGCTGTTCAAATACGACTGGGAGCTGGTCAAGAGCCCAGCAGGAGCCCAGCAGTGGGAGCCAGTGAACATTTCAGAAGCGGACAAGCCGGTTGATGTTGAAGACCCGACTGTTCGTCACAACCCGGCCATGACTGATGCCGACATGGCAATGATCAAGGACCCGATCTACCTAGAGATTTCCAAAAAGTTTTACGCAGACCCGGACTACTTCTCCGAGGTTTTCGCTAGAGCCTGGTTCAAGCTAACTCACCGTGACATGGGACCGAAGGGCCGCTACTTCGGACCTGACGTTCCAGCAGAAGACCTGATTTGGCAGGATCCAGTTCCAGCTGGAAACAGGGACTATGACGTTTTGGCTCTCAAGGCAAAGATTGCCGCTGCGGGTCTTTCGGCCCAGGACATGGTTGCAACTGCTTGGGATTCAGCCCGAACCTTCCGCGGCAGTGACATGCGTGGTGGTGCTAACGGAGCCAGAATCCGACTAGAGCCACAACGCTCTTGGAAAGGTAACGAGCCAGAGCGCCTAGAACGGGTCCTGTCGGCTCTTGAGCCAATTGCGGCGGAGAACAACGTGAGTGTTGCTGACGTGATTGTTTTGGCTGGCAACTTAGGTATCGAGATGGCGGCTAAGGCTGCAGGTCACGACATTGTGGTTCCATTTGCCCCTGGCCGCGGAGACGCAACCCAGGAGTGGACTGACGGAGAGTCCTTCGCTCCACTTGAGCCGATTCACGATGGCTTCAGAAACTGGGTGAAGAAGGACTACACCGTCAGCCCAGAAGAGCTGTTGCTAGACAGAGCTCAACTGATGAGGCTTACCGCTCCTGATGTCACTGTTTTGGTCGGTGGCCTGAGGGCCATTGGAGCAAACCACGCAGGCAGCAAACACGGTGTTTTTACTGAGCGTGAAGGCCAGCTAACCACTGACTTCTTCGTGAACCTAACCGACATGACCTATGTTTGGGAGCCAACAGGCTACAACGCATACAACATGCGTGACCGCAACAACGGACAGGTCAAGTTCACTGCCACCAGGGTTGACCTAGTCTTTGGTTCAAACTCAGTGCTTCGTGCCTATGCTGAGGTTTACGCACAGGACGATTCGACTGAGAGATTCGTTGCTGATTTTGTTGCTGCCTGGGTAAAGGTCATGAATGCAGATCGGGTTGATCTGGACTAGTTCGCAAGGGCTGGGCCACCAACGCGCGAGATTAGCTCGAGCTTCACGCTTGGCCACTCGCTGGCGATAATGCTGAAGCAAACGGTGTCGCGAGGGTTTCCGAAGCGATCAATTTGGTGACTGCGCAGAATACCGTCTTGCTTAGCACCGAGACCTGCAATTCCGGTGCGGGACTGCATGTTCTGGATGTGGGTTCTGAATTCAACGGCGATGCAGTCCAGTTGCTCAAAGGCGTAGCTCAACATCAACAGCTTCATTGCTTGGTTTAGCCCAGTGCGTTGCACTTTTTCACTAATCCAGGTTGAACCAATCTCTAGGCGACGGTTCGGCTCATCAATGTTCATGTAGGTGGTCATGCCAACGGCCTGGTTTGTTTTGGTGTCAACAACAGCAAATGGTGCCATGCTGCCCTTTTGCTGCAGTGAAAGCCGGCGCTCTATTTCGGCGTTCATCTCATTCGGCGACGGGATGTGGGTGTACCAAATTTCCCAAAGGTTGCCTACATTCTCAGCCAAGTCCCCTGAGTGGTGCTGTCCAAGCTGCTCGAGTTTCACTAGCTCGTGAGTGAGCGTTGGAACATCGCTAAAAGACATGTGCTCAGCATAGGCGACTGAGGCCTTTCAGCCCTCTGAGCAAATTAGTGCCCGGCTCTCTTGTCTTGAAACTCGCATGGTCATCGGCAAGGGCCACTGGTTTAGACCCATGCACATAAATGGGGGTCTTGTTTCCTTAGTTTCATCCGATGCCTCTGGTCGAACCTAAGCTGGCACGAGCCTTGCTTTTGGCGAGCCAAACCGACTCCCCGGTTCGAAAGTGGACTCCCCCAACTTCTGAGGGGGGGTCACTGCTTTCGTCGACAGCGGTTGGTCTGTGTGAGATCCGAGCCGAGCCACCTCTATTGGCTAATCAACCTCGTTTAGGAGCCCAGTGGAGACATCAAAAATGAAGCCCCGAACATTGTCCGTGTGAGGGATGAATGGGCTCTGCTTGATGCGCGCTATTGACTGCCTAACATCTACCTCTAAATCATCAAAGGCCTCTGCTGCCCATTCGGGCTTCAACCCAATTTCCTCCTGAATGGTTTTCTTGAAGCTGTCGTCTGTGAACGTGAGCATTCCGCAGTCGGTGTGATGAATAAGAATGATTTCCTTGGTGCCCAAGAGTCTCTGGCTGATCGATAACGAGCGAATTTCATCATCAGTAACCACTCCTCCGGCGTTTCTGATCACGTGGGATTCGCCCTCTGCAATGCCTAATGCGGCATGCACGTTGAGCCTGGCATCCATGCAAGCCAGTACTGCAATTTGATTCTTGGGAGGAAGAGGCAGTGGTCCGCTAAATCCCTCGGCGTATTTCTTGTTGTTTTCTAGATATTGATCAGTTACTGACATTTGGGTCCTTTCCGACTCAAATTGAAACACGTGGTTGGCATCTCGCTTGCTGGGTTGCGTTTTGTTACCGCCCGTGAAGGCACCAAGCACAGCTTTCGGTACTGAAGGACGCCAATCAATAGGCAAAGTGAGTCCGACTGAGTCCGCCGGCTGACTGGCTGAGCTCTTCCGCATCTCAGGCAAAACCGTATCTGCACCCCACTAGCTATTTGACTTTCTTCCACCTGGCTGTGAGGGTGGGACTGGGCGAAACGGAGTCGGGATGAGCTGGTACTACTGGGTTGGATTTGTAATCGGCATTTACATGACCTGGGGTGGAGCAACTAAAGCCACGGCAAAGCCCTACTTCTTCCTCCACGCAAGGGCGAAGCTGCTTTGGAAGCACCAAGCCCACACTTTTCTCATGATCGCTGGAATTGCGGTGTCAATGGTGATGCTGTTTCTGGCATTGACTCGCTAGGAAGCTCGTGGCCGGCAACGGAGCAGAGCCCAGCAGCTATTCACGTAGTTTGCAAATAAGTAGTCCTCTTACATTGCTGATGGTGCCTGGCGGCTGGGCCTAGAGTTCCTTTGCTCTGAAATAGGCAACTAGAGCGTTCGCATGGCCGTGCCCCAGCCCATGTTCTGACTTGAGAATCGTGACCATCTCCATGTGCGGCTTCAACTTGTGTCTGCCTTGTGACGAAAGGGGGGCTCAAGTCAAAAGCTCAAAAGTGGTTCCGTTGTCTTTCGAGATGTGCACACCTTGATCATCCATGACAATGATTGACCCTGCGTCCGCAGCCAAGGCAGAAATATTGTTGAACTCCTCTGAAAGGGCAGTGAAGTTTCCGTCAGATTCAGGACTCACGAAGATGGCTGTCTTTGTGGCATAGTAAATGCCGCTATCAGACCACTCGATGAGATTTACGGTGGTGGGAGTGGCAACTGGCTCAAATGGCTTACCGACTTCACTGGCCTTGAGAAGTACCCCTTCCGATGCAAGGAGCATTTCTTTACCGTTATCAGGATTCAAGTCAAGGCTTGTCAAAGAGGGAACCTCGATTTGGGACCAAGTCTGTCCTCCGTCAATCGAGCTGATAACAATCCCGTAGTTTGCTGCCACGCCAACCATGGTCTCGCCCACTACCTTCAGTAGATGAAAATCAACCTCCCCAGTCAATCCATCGGGAGTCCAGGACTGACCACCATCATCTGATACCAAAATTCCCAGCGGGTCCGGGAGGTTTTGGCCAGGTCCTGGATGGCCGCTTCCATAGAAAGTACCCTCCGAAATTGAGAAACCCATGAGGTCCATTTCTTCCCCACGCAGGTCCCATGAGCCTCCCGCCAAAACGTATAGCCCGTGGTGGCTGGCGAGAAAAAACTGTTCCCCATCGGTGGCGACGCTGTGGACATGTTCCAGGTCGCCTAGAGACAGACCGGATTTACTTTCCGCGCAACCGCTCAACAGTGATAAGCCGAACAAGCCGATTCCAATTGCTGTCAAAGTTCTGGTTCTGACCCGTAACGATGGCATTCAGCACCCTCCTGTTGTTTAGTGGCAAGCTCCAAAAGTAAACAACCAAACTGACTTTTTCCTGGTAAATGAAAAAGACCCGCCATTTCTGACGGATCTTTCTCCATTGTGGAGACTAGGGGGTCTATTTGGCCCGCCAAACCAATGGTGGAGAGCCTACGTTGTGTGAAATCAGACTATAAATCCGTCTATTTTTTGACCCCAATAGGGTGTCTCCTGCCATTCAGCAGGGTAGAAATCAACGTGTGCCTGACGAGGAGCTTGTAACTAATTAGGCCAATGAAGATAGTCATAAGGGTGGTGAGCAAGATCGTGGGCAGGGAGCCAATGCCCAGCTGACTGAAGGAAATCAAGAAGAAAAACACCAGCGGCAAGTGAATTAGGTAGATCCAATAACTTGCGTCTGAAACGAACTTCAGTGTTTTGCCCTGCCTGGTTGCGAATCTAAGAAACAGGCCTAGCGCACCAAAGGTCCCTGAGACTACGGATGCAGCGTAAACCCAGCCAGTAACCAGAAGCTCCCAGTCTTGAATGACAAAGAACACGAAAAAAGTTGCGACGAAGAGAGTGGCCAACCCAACGGCCCTTTGCCTTAGAAATTGCAACCAGCGATCCTGTTGGAAGTAGGCAACTACGCCAGAGAAGAAAATGAGGAAGTACAAAAGCAAAAGCCCCGGATCAGGAACGATGCGGGTGCTGGTCGCAAGAGTGCCTTCCTTGTCAAAGACACCCGGAATTAGTGGAAAGACGGCGACTAGTAAGGCGAGAAACAGTGTCGGTGAGGTTGATTTGGTTAGTAGGAGTTGAAGTGGCTTAGCCAGAGCCCATGTTGCCAGAACGAACAGCGTTAGAAAATAAAGAAACCAGAGGTGTCCAAAATCAATTGGCAGTATGTCGAAAGTGTTTCTCCCGGTGAGCCAAGCACCTTGGCTGGTCCAACTATTGGCAAAAACCAGCGGGATCCAGAAAATGCTAAGAGGCAACGTGATTCGAGCCAGTCTGTTCTGGAGAAACATCGTTGTTCCCCGAGATTGCAAGAGATAGGCGGCGAAGAAGCCTGCAATGACAAAGAATGCTGGCATTCTGAATGTATGCAGTGACTGGTGAACAAAAACTACTGAGAGAAATTCGCCCAAAGTCGCAGGCTGTTGATAAAGATAGACGAACACGGCAGCATGAAATAGGACTCCGAGTAGCAATAGCGTTGCTCTCGCATTATCAAATGCCGCAATCCTCTCCATTTCCTTAGCCTAAATGGCTCACCGGGAGAAAAGCGAAACCCTCCCCGAAGGGAGGGTATCTGTGGAGACTAAGGGGATCCACATAGCCCGCCAAACCAGCGAATTAGGGTCTACCTTTTCCAAATCAGACTATAAATCAGACAATAGAAATAGTCTCGTTCCGCCTGTCGGGATGTTCGTGCCATCCTCGAAAAGCTTCTCCTCACCTTCGACGGGGCTCCAAATAAAACGACAGCTACACAGTCACCTAACCCCGTGCAAGCTAACAGTCTGCTCGTTTTGAAAAATATGGTGGAGTCTGGACTTATAGACCACGAAGAATACAAGCTGGCTAAAGCCAAGATTCTTGGGATTTAGCCGCTCCTCACTATCAGGTTGGCCAACGCAAGCCATCCCTTCTGCGAGGTGAGTCACAAGCGGATGTCTTCAAGAAATTCCCAAAGGATTTCATTTGGTGAGCGACCATTGATGTCTTGACTAAACCACTCGTGCCCGCCACCCTCGAGGGTATATAGAACAACGGCTGAGTGATCTCCCAAGTATTCATCCAGCCGAACCGCACCGCCATCAAACTCGGTCTTAATTACGTCTTGCGCAGTCAACCCATTGTGTTCTACCCAGAAGTCCACCACGTCAGGTACAGCCTGCCAACCCTGGCCTCCCTCGTAGGGCAAAACGCTGTCTCTGGTGCCATGAAAGGCAATGACCGAGGGAGTGTGGTCCTCGTTGCACCTCTCTGGAATCATGGTTGTAGCCATCCCGCCCACTGCTGCGAATGCACCTCCGGAATTGCACCCAAGGCTGAAGGCCATCATGCCGCCGTTGGAATACCCAAGTGCAAAGATTTGCTCCTCATCGATGTTGTATCTTGACTTGATATCGTCTAAGAGACGTTGGATGAAGTAGACGTCATCCAGAGCGATGTCCTCTTCTCCTGTATCGCCAGTTTGCCAGACAACACATTCATCTTTTTTTATCACGGCTTGCGGGTACGCTACAAGGAAACCATGCTGGTCTGCCAGAAGGTGGAGCCCTTTTTTCTCCCCAACCACACCTCGGTAGCTTTCAGCATCTCCGCAAGCGCCATGCATGTTCAGAATTAGCGGGGCTGGGTCATCTTCTTGGTATGCGTCTGGGACGTGAATCAAGTACTCACGAACTGTGTCTCCCTGAGCAATAGTTCTTCGATCGCTGGCAGAGGAGTCCCCGAGTTTTTCTGGGTCACCCCGCCAATAGACGCGAACTCGCAGAGCCTCTGAAATCTTGGTGCCCCAGTACTCCGCATCTGTTTTTGAAACGACACCTTTTGTGACAGCCTCACTAACCCAAGGAGTGTAGCTGTCCTCGAGAGTAAGAAGGAGGTTCTCGGGATCAAAACCAAACCTCTCGCAGACACCCGCCAGATTTAGGTTTTCCTGCTCCATGAGAGCGTGCATCTCATCGTGGGAGATACCAAGAAAAGCCTCCAGCACATTTCCAATCTCATCGTGGCCTCGGTGTAAATCCAACGAGCCGTCGCCTAACGCCGAAGTAACGAGGTCCTCTAGGTCTCTGGGGTCATCCATCACCCCATCGAAGGGGGATATGCGACCTGTTGCTGTCGCTGTCAAACCAGTAATGACTTCACCGGAAGCGGACGTAATTATGTCTGCGGCATTGATCTCCGATGAGCAGCCCGCCAGCAATGCAACCAAGCTCAAGCACGCAATACCCCTGGATTTTTTCATCGATTTATTCATTCCGACAATTTAGCGCTCTGGGCTTATAGCGCTCCGACAGAACCATGTGAATTGACTGAAAGCACAGCGCCCTTGGTCCCACAAGGTGGATAACTTGTGGAAACAGGAAATCTCCACTTAGGCAACTCTTTTTGGCTCTAGTAAGGCAGACTTTGTGAAATTCAGACGGAGTATATGTCGTTAAATGGAAAGACCCTCCCATTTCTGGGAGGGTCTTCTTCCTTGTGGAGACTAGGGGGGTCGAACCCCTGACCCCCTGCTTGCAAAGCAGGTGCTCTACCAACTGAGCTAAGTCCCCAAAGCGAGCCTTCCCTTGTGGAAAGTGCTCACCGTGGGCCTAGGAGGACTTGAACCTCCGACCTCTTCATTATCAGTGAAGCGCTCTAACCACCTGAGCTATAGGCCCGTTGAGCAAGTTGATGCTACTAGAAAAAACCAACCGCCACAAACTCTAATATCTTAGTTATTGGTAAAGGTCAGCGAAAGCCCGCCAACCAGCTTAGAAATTAGGTTGAAAATAACCGCCCAAACTGCCCAAAGTGCAGTGGTTAGCACAACGTTTAGCAGGGCCAGGGTGGTGGCAGTTGTCATAACATTCGTGAAAGAAAAGTCTTCCTCGAGGTTAATGTTGCTGCCATCTCCAAGGATGGAGCCCAGCAGGCTACCAATCGAGGAGAAGATTCCGGAGTTTGCAAGTACCGACCAGATAAGCCAGGCGCCAACGATCAGGGCTATTGATGAAGCGATAGAAATAAGGAAGCCAACCTTCACCGCTGACCAGACATCTACGGAACGTAGTTTTAGTCGGATCTGCTTCTTAGGCTCTTTAGGTTGCTTATTCCGGTTGAACAGCTGTGTCACTGGCCGCTCCTTCGGTTTCGGTTTCGATCTCGTCGTTTGTCTCTAGGTTGCGCTCTGAGTTCCGAGCTATCGAAAGCACCGAGTCGTTGTCGTCAAATCTAGCAAAGACTACGCCCATGGTGTCGCGGCCCTTGGCAGGAACCTCGGTCGCAGCCGATCGGATCACCTTTCCGGAGGAAAGCACTGCCAGCACCTCGTCGGTTTCATCAACCATTAGTGCGCCAACTAGGTCGCCACGCTTTTCATCAAGCTTGGCTACCTTGATTCCGATGCCTCCACGCTTTTGAACGCGGTATTGGTCGGCTGCGGTTCGCTTGGCATAACCCCCCTCAGTTACAACAAAGACAAATCCAGATTCACCGATAACCGAGGCCGATAGCAGCTCGTCGCCCTTACGGAACGCCATGCCAATCACACCTGAGGTGTCGCGACCCATCGGGCGCATCGAATCATTGGCGGCAGAGAACCTAATAGACATGCCCTTGCGGCTCACCAGCAGAACATCGTTGTCTTCGCTTACCAACATGGCGTTGACAAGCTCATCGTCCTCACGGAGCTTGATTGCAATGATGCCACCGGTGCGGGCGGTGTCATAAAGCTCAAGTGAGGTCTTTTTGACAAGCCCGTTTCTAGTTGCCATCACCAGATATGGCTGCTCCTGGTAGTCCTTCAGATCTAGAACCTTGACCACGCGTTCCTCGGGCTGCAGAGCCAATAGGTTTGCAACATGCTGACCCTTGGCGTCTCTGCCTGATTCTTGAATCTCATAGACCTTGGAACGGTAAACGCGACCGGTGTTTGTAAAGAACATCAACCAGTGGTGAGTGGTGGAGACGATGAAGTTCTGAACCACATCATCGGCTCGAAGGCTCGCACCTCTAACACCGCGGCCACCGCGGTGTTGAATGCGGTAGTTATC
>Ga0209659_1000628_pt1 | contig 21967 bp, 21 predicted proteins | sample SaaInlLV_10m_DNA_FD_184658 | JGI IMG/M metagenome (GOLD analysis project Ga0209659, IMG submission 184658) | Marine microbial communities from expanding oxygen minimum zones in the Saanich Inlet - SI072_LV_10m_DNA (SPAdes) (version 2) | ecosystem: Environmental > Aquatic > Marine > Intertidal... | reverse complement strand
GGCTCTGGATGGACCTGAGTTAACCGCCCAGTCAAAGACCGCCCAGTCAAGCCCTGAGGCCAGGGAGTGGCATAGGCACTTATCCCAGTAGTTCTGTAGGTATATAGGAGCGACATCCCCTACCGTGATGGCTCTCATGACCTCTTCGGTTGCATCGCCGCCATAGAACGCATCATACGTGGCTTTAGTTACACCAAGGTTGGTTTGGCCCCCGGGATCCTGAGGGTGATCCACGTAGCCACCTTCGTGCTTTAAAAGCATATCCAGGCACTTGTTAAAGTTGTCACGCATCTACTTACCCACCTTCTTGACCCGCTCGAAGCTTCGCATTCCACCCAGGCCCAAAAGTCCCATCAAGACCGGCATCATAGTCCCGGTGTCGGCCTGGGGAATGACCACACCAAACCCAGCTGCGATTGGTGAAACCAGGAAGTTTACGGCAAACCCAAGTACGCATACGTAGCCGGTAAGTGGACGCCATGACGATTGGAACCAATTGCCTTTGGCTTCTTCTTTATTGATAGCCAACTGAGCGAGGACTTGCTCCTGGGCATGTCGTTCTGAAAGTGTGGCGATGTCGTGGGCTAATTGTGCAGCCTGGTCTTTGTCCTGGACAAACTTACCTATGAGACCGCTGACCGGGCCTATGAGTGCTTCAAGCATCGGCCTTCTCCTTATTATCTTTGGCTTGTTCTTTGGTGGTTCTGTTGTGCATATCCCACACGATCATCACTTCTTTCCTTCATGGTTAATCCAGACAGCGAACATGCCGCTGAAGCACCCACAGATCGTAGATACAAAAGCTGTTTGTTGTGTGGTTGCTGCTGGACCCAATGACATAAACCAGTCAGCACAGTTCCAAGCCATTAGGGTTGAAGCTGCCATCATGATCCGTGGAAGTAGTTTTAGAGCTAGGAACTGTTCTGCTGTCATCATAACTCTGTGCCTTTAAGTTCTACACATCTAAAGCTCTGTGGCATCAGACTACCTTTGTTGATCTCGACAATAGCGTTACCCATCTCATATGCCCTTTGTTGGCATAGCTCATAGGATGAGTACGGACCTCTTGTATCGGTATATTCCCAGCAGTCATCTGGTGACGCGATTGCACACGCCAATACTAATGTCTTAAACATTGTTGGCCTCTTTTAGTATGTAGATAAAAAGAAACAACGCAGATATGCCTATGCCTATGCAAGCTGCCCAGTAGAGGCAGACAAGGATATCATCTTGGCGTTTTATAGCTAACCGTCTTGCTTCGGCTTTTGCTTCGGCTCTTTTACGTCTGGCTTCAGCGCAGAACTTAACGTAATCAGGGTACATATTCGCCCGACCGTATAACTGCATCATGCTTCTGAGTTCGTCTTCTTTGCGTTTGAGTTCGTCTAAGGCTAGAAACTCATCTAAGTCAGACTTGGAGCCATCGAGGTTTGACCCTTGCTTCTGGGCTTTCTTTTGAACTGCGTCTTTGTTAAGGGTAAAGTCTGAGATAGCTTGCCCAGCTTTTGCTAGTTCTGAGCCATTCTCGACACATTTCTTTATGATTGCGAAGGCTGCGTTTGCCGCCGCGAGTTCTGCCAGCATTTATGTACTCCCAAGGTAGCTCTCCTTGGGTTACAGCTTCATCAAAAGGCTTCCAGCGAGACCAACGACCACAATCGTTGACCCCATTATCATGGCTTCCAAACGCCAGAGACGCTTATCGAGACCAGACAGTTTGTCTTCTACAGAAGCGTACCGGACGGCACACTCCTTTTCGTGCGCTTCTAACTCAAGAGCGACACGCAATTCTGGGGTGACTGATTGCTCTAGCTTCATTCTGGTTTGGTAGGCCATACAACAGTATCAAGAGACTGATAGCTTGCTGTGATATCCCGCAGTGCCTGACGATACGCAGTTTGTTCTGCGGTCATCGTGAGGTCGCTAGATGCCCACCAGTCGGTAGCCGCAATCAAGCGGTCACGCTCTGCGCGAAGCTGCTTCAAAGGCTCTGCTGCGCGAAGTTCTGCTGCCTTTGCGTTGACGGTTGCCCAGTCAGTACCCCAGTCAGCTACGTTGCTGCTCTCGATTGCCGAACCATTGGCGTCCGCTCCTGTGACCTTCGCAAACATAGTTGCAAATTCCGCTTCTGTTGTAGGTTCGCCACGGAGTACCCATTCGGTGATGCCTAGTTCTGTTAGTGCTTGTGATATACTCATTGTGTTTACTCCTGTTATCCTGCGATTTCCATTACTACTAAAGAATTACCATTCAGACCGGCTTCTGCGTAAGTTGATGTACCACCTCCTGAATGTCCGGTAATTTTTACAGTATGTGTACCTGCTGTTACTGCGCTAGATAAATGTACTAAGCTAACACAACTTTGAAAACTAGCTGTAGCAGTAGAACTAATATTACCTGTTTGTAATACGTTATCTAAAAACACTTGATTATACTTCCAAGCACCAGCAGTGTCTGAGTTTAAGTCTGAACTAAATGCTATATATAACTTTGAATTAGCTTGAGTAGTTATATTAGTTGTTACAATAGTAGTAGGTGAAGCTGCACTAATACTAACTGCATTTGCAGTAACATTAACTGCTTGAATCACACTCCCAGCCACATTCAGCCCCAAGTCAGCCGCAGTCGGTGCTGCACCCGCCGTGTTCTGGATTGTGGAGACTTTCAATATGCTCGTCATTGTGCAATCTCCATTAGAGTGATTGATGATGTATCGCCGGGGTTTACATTGATATAAGCTGGGGCAGTTCCATACAGCGAAGCATACACAGCAAAGGTGGTTGATGATGTGCTATTAGCATTATCTAAAAAGTTTAATGCAGCAGACACAATGTTACCGCCAGCCGAGTCATACCCGGTAGCATATGCCCACCTTCCACTTGAACCAAGGGATGCGGCACTGCCATCCCTATATAGATAAAGGTTCGTCCCAGAAAAAGCATTGGCATTATGGATGCCGTTAATTGTCATCATTACCAAGAGTTTACTATTAGAATACTTAGGCGTGATAGATGCAGATAAATTACCATTTACTGGTGATGTGCTTGAGTAAGTTTGCTGTACTGCTAAAGCATTGTTTACAACCTGAACCACATGACCCGGAATCTGCACACCGTTGCCAGCGGTCTTTTCGGCGATTGTATCAACGTACAAAGTACTCATTGTGCAATCTCCATCGCTGTAATGGTTGGTAATGAGCCAGCCTCTGAACCATATACAGTTTGACCGGCCCTTGACCTGAAATAGATTTTATATGTGACTGCGCTTGTTGTCGCTGGGGCGTCCAAGTAATTCATTGAGTAAGGTGCAGTATGTACAACAGCAGCACTGTTGTAGTTTTGCTGAAGTCCAAATGTACTTCCCCCCGCCAAATCAGTGCCGTCACGAAAAATAGTCGCAATGATACCGCTTCCTGCGTCTGTGTAAGGATTTGCACCAGAAACCATAACAAGGATTTTGCTAGAGGTGCTTGAAGGTGTTATGGACACGCTAATACCAGTCACCTCTTGATATGACGTAGAGGTTGTGCCTTGGCTTCCAACATCAGTTGTAACAGACTTGACCTGAACCACATGACCCGGCATAAGCGCCTTGCCGCTGCTATCAATCGTGATAGCAGCCGTACCCGCCGCGTTGTTGATTTGGTCTACATTAAGAATACTAGCCATTTACGCCACCGTCAGGTTTCCGTTGACGGTCAGCGTAGTGCTACTGTCAATCGTTAGTGGCCCTACTGCCAATGCGTTGTCTGTAGAGCCTATGGTTACATTTGAAGTGAGTGTCTGCGAGTGAACACGGAAGATGTCACCTTTGCCATTCGTGGTATCTCCGGCTGCACCGTTGTTCCCATCGAAGTACCCTGCCCCAGCTTGGATGCCTGTCAACGCAGAGCCATCTCCAGCAAAGCTAGTGGCACTCACTGCACCACCCGCTGTTACGGTTACTTGGTCGTGGTTAGCTATGCCCAGACTGGTTAAGGTCGGGGTGGAGACAGGAAGGTTCGTCAGGTTTGCCCCAGATACCGCCGGTAGAACTGCTGGAAACCGTCCGTCCGGTAGTGTGCCTGTGCTTAGTGCAGACGCATCGTTACTTGGCGGCACGTTGTCCAATGCTGAAGACACAACATCTCCGTTGGCGTCCAGCAGTGACGCGAGATCGTTAGCTTTTGTCATTTTGGTTTACTCCGCTGCTGGGATGGCTTGCGCTTCAGCCTCTGCGTTGCGAACGGCTGCTGTCTTTACGACATCATTATCAAATGCGTAGGCAACGACAAGTTCGCGTGTCGCTGGCACTTGGATGCCGTTGTCGAGGCAGTGCTTAACGGTGATGTCTACGATTTCATCGTTAGCAATCCTAGCACGTTCAGTCACTGCGTTCTCAGCCCATTCGGTCGGAGACAATGCAGCGTATTCTAGTCCCTTGAACTGAGTGTCCGTCAGTTCGATTTGTATTGTTTGTGTCATTGTTTTTACTCCGTTTAACCTATTAGAAACCCACTGAATGTGCAGTGTTGTAGACTACCGACAATATTGCCGCTGACTGCTGCCGTATAAACTAGGTACACCGTGTCGTTTGTCGCCATATCAACAATTAGACCGCCCTTAAACTCTTGGTGTTGGTTGATACTGTTTTCTTTCGGTTCATAGTTTCTGTAGTGATACCCGCCGTTTTTATACAGATCGACATAACCCTCACCAGCGTTAGTGCTTCTGTCTGTCAAGAGATGCCAGAAAAACCAGTATCGTCCTGCGACTGGTGCAGTGAAAATGCCTGTCGAAGTGTTAAAGTGATTACCTATGTTGAAAGAAGTTCCATTAAACTGGATTGTATTTCCAACGGTTTGTCCAGTCGTAGTATAAACACCGAAGCTAGGCTGATACGGCATCGTCACACGGCCTGAACTGTCAATTCGCATATGTTCTGCTGCATAAGCTGGAGAATAAAACCTATGAGCATTAGCAGCGTGGAAATTATCAGTAGACTGACCAACAATTAATCCATTGCTACCATCTGTCACTGTCAAGACACCAGACGGACTTGCAGTACCAATGCCCACGCTGCCTGACGCATCAACCGTGATGTCATCGTGGTTAGCAATACCCAAGCTGGTCAGGGTTGGTGTCGGGATGCCTGTTAAGGCAGAGCCATCACCTGAGAAACTGGTAGCTGTAACTGCTCCTGTGAAGGTCGCACCAGTCAGCATTGCTGCCCCAGCGGCTGTTACATTGGCTGTGTCCGTTACGTCTGCGCTAGTTTCGATACCGTCTAGCTTCGTGCCGTCTGTAGCTACATCACGACCATCTACTGTTCCTGTGACCGTAATGTTGCCTGTGACATCTGCGCCAGCAGAAAAGTCTACGTTACCTTGGAAAGTGCCGCCACTGGTCGCTGAGACCATATCGGCAGTCGTAAAAGACTTGAACGCAACCACATTGACTTCATCACCGGCTGCTGCTGCTACAGCAAGGACAACGCTTGTTCCATTGGTCGCTGTGTAGTCTGTGCCATCCTCAAGCACGATACCGTTCTTGGTGACAATGAGGTTATCCACGGTGTAGCTAAGAGTATTGCTGTTGTCGTCAGAGCCTGTGAAAGCGGTCTGGGATGCTGTTGCAGTGTAGTTGTAGTTAAGTAGAGATGCACCACCGGCAGAACTTGCGGCAATGAAAGAACCACCATCGTAAACCCGCATCTCATTAGCAGTGCTATTGAAGTACAAGTCACCTTGGTCAACCGTCAGGCCAAGACCAGTAACGTGTGTCTGCGCTGCGCTGTCTGAAGCGTGAGGGCCATAGTATCTGTCTTCAAAATCATTGAATACTGCCGCCGCTGAAGCTGCACTGGCTGCTGCTGAAACCTGAGATGCAGCGGCTGCTGTTGCGCTTGTGTTGGCTGCTGACGCTGAGTTAGCTGATGCAGTGGCATCGAGGCCAGTCTGCACTCTATCGGCTGCCGTAGCGATGGCATCGTTATTTGTAGCTGTACGGTCTAACCCTGTTTGCACTCTATCGGCTGCTGTAGCAGTAGCATCCGCAGATGAAGATGCGGCTGAAGCGGCTGCGTTGGTCTCAGAAGTTGCCGCGGCGTTGCGGCTAGATAAAGCTGCCGCTGCTGAAGCACTTGATGACGTTACGTCCAAGCCAGTTTGCACACGATCTGCGGCTGTTTGGACGGCATCAGCTGCTGTGGCAACCCTATCGAGGCCAGTTTGTACTCTGTCTGCGGCTGTTTGCGTGGCATCGGCTGATGTTAAAGCCACATTTGCAGAAGATGTTGTGGCTGCTGTTTGCGAGGCTGTAGCTGAAATTGAGGCCGCTGATGCGTCTGAGTTAGCTGAAGCTGCGCTGGTCGCTGCTGCGTTCTTGCTGGCAAGGGCGGCTGCGGCACTTGCGGCGGCATTGGTTTCTGAGGTTGCCGAAGCATTTTCGCTGGCTAGGGCAGCTTGTTCTGAAGCAAGGGCTGCGGCGGCTGATGCACTTGCGGAGCCTTGTAGTTGGCTAGATGTGCCGTTGTTTTTAAAGAAACTGCTTGATGCCATATCGGAACTACCTTTTTAATAAGATACGTAAGTGGATTGGTAGTCATCATAACGTGACATTGGTTGAATACTTTGTACCCCGCCATTCAACTCCTGGTCATCTGACTGGGCTTGAAGTTCACTTAAGAACAGCCGGAACTTTTCTTCAAAGAGAGGCCCACGCTCATCCAGGTAATAGTCTGCGGCGTAGGTAAGGCCACCATAAATTATAAGGTCAGGGGCTACTGCGGCTAAGGCGTTCTCATCGGTATTGAGAACCATAGGTGCAAACTCACCATAATAGTAAAGCACCACATCACCATTGGTTGGCTGCGGGTGCAGAAGGATGTCTTGCTGTTGTCTTACGAACACCTCCGGGCTGCCAGCCATTGGGTTCTGTGCCAACGGACGGAAAGTCTCCATAGGTACACGTTTTAATTCAAAGGATTCGTAATAGATCGAAATGATCTCGAGAAAGTCATTCGGCAAAGTTAGCAAAGGTGTCTGACCACTGATGGTAAAGGTGCTAACATTCTCATTCAAAGGGGTGCGGAGTTGTCTTTGGATCCGGGCGATGCTCCGGTCAATAAACTGTGTCGTAAGTGTTGGGGTAATGTCACTGCGGTTGAGTAACTCATTGAAATGAGATTTAATATCACCATAATTCATTTCTTACGTCCACCTTTGTTCTTGTACATTAGATGCTCTTTTCTGTTGCCATGAAGCCTTCGAGGTTTTCGGACTTTAGTTTGGCTACTATCTGTTTAAGAGTGATGCTTTTGTCGGTCATGATGTCAAAACCTTCGCGTTGCCACTTTTCGACAAAGATTACCGGGATCGAGGCCACATGTTGGTAGTCACCTTCTAGGTGGTTCCTACTCGCATTTCTCTTGTCTTTAAGGTCGTCTAGGAAACCTTGACTGATGATCTGGCTATCCCGGCGAACTAGGTTCCCGGTTTCTTCTTTAAAGTCGTTGTTGATACCAGTTAGGTCGATCTTGTCTGCCATTCGTATTCTCCTTTTAGGCATAGAAAAACCCCCAGGGGCCGGAGCCTCTGAGGGTTTGGTATTAGTTTAGGTGTGAAGGGGTAGTGGTAAGGAGAGCGAAATCCACTAGGGATCCCCTCCACTCCTATTCGTTACACTTAGGTAAGGGCGTCAATCTGTCCTGAGCCAAGTGGATTCTTATGCATGAGGCCAAGCTCCCCGACCACCATATGGGTATCTGAGTCGCCGGTCTTTGCCAACAGTGTCCGGGTGAACGGACGTAGTGTAGCTGTACGCCACATTGTTGGATCCAACAGGAATGCATGTGTGGTCATCTGGTGCCGGTTAAGTACAACTTTTAGTTCGCCGAATGGGCTTACCAGCAGATTCACGACACTGGTTAGTGTTGTGTTTCCATCGTTAAACTCCCGGCTGCGACCGGCTGCACCAGTGAAACCGCCAATAATGATTGAATCAGCAGGTTTGACCATCAAAACAGAGGGGTCGCCACCTGCGTTGTAAAGATCCTGGTGACATGCAGTAATCATAGCTTCTGTGAGGGCAGCTGTACCGCCAGCAGTTGTGACTGATGCATCGATCAGCTGGTCAGCTGAATCCATCTCACGTGCTGTTGTGGCGTTACCAGCTGTACCGGCATTTGAGGCACCAACAAAGGCAAATTCCACGTCTTTCTTGATTTCTTTCAATGCTTTAGATAGCTGGTAAGCTGTCTCTTTTGCTCTGCCGTAGGCCTTAATTGAGTCAGCCGTTGCACTGACAGCAAAGGTCTTTGCCAGGATCTGAGTGTTACCACTGATCATGGTTGTTGGGATTGCTGTACCGGCTGAAGCCGTGAAGCCCTCGACCTGGGCATTGGCCCCGGCGGCGGCAAGTGAATCTGTCTGATATTGATACACACGATTGTGTACTTTCTCAGATTTGATCATGCTGTAAAAAGGCGTGTCTGAGGGTGTCACATCCGAAATTAAGTTCGAAATGTCTTCAGCGATGCCGATTTGTTGGTAGGTTTGATAAATAGCCATTTGAGTTATTCCTCTTCATTACTGGCGTTTTAAGTGGGTTCTATGCTTCCCAACGCTGTAAGATGGCTGCTGTAATGTCGTCTAAGTCTCGACCACCATTCTTGATCATCTGTTGCCGGGCCTTTTCGGCTTGGGCTTTTTTAGATGCTTGAGGGTCAGGTGAACGCTTACTGCGTAAAACCTTCTTGGTGGTTGATGCCTTTTTCTTGGTCGTGGCAACTTGTTTACCCTGGTCATAAAGTCTGGCTTTATTGATTAGGGTAATGACTGTCGGATCAACGTAGGTGTTCACCTGTTCTTCCGGCAAGCCTTGGCTAATTGCGTAACCTCGAATGTCGTTGTAGAGTTGGTTAGACCACTCAGGAATGTTTTCCTGGAGCGTCTTAACACACTGTTTAGCGGCTTCTTGTTGGGCCGCAGATTGTTGCTCTTTGATAGAGCCATAGAAGGCATCCGCTTCTTCGCTAAGGAACCTCAAGTTATCGTGGGCTTCTTGAGCTTCTTTACGAAGTTGAGCGAAGTCTTCAGTTGCCATGCTTCTGCTGGCAACCAACATATCTACTTCAGCATAAGGCTTGTAGCGTTCCTGAGCTTTCTCAAGCATCTTCTGGAACACGACATGACTTTTCTCCATTGCAGCTTCAGCATCTTTGCGTTGCTTAGCTGTTTCTTGAGACTTACGTGTGAGGGCAGCTTCTTGTCCATATAGACGCTTAAGCTCTGAAACCGATACTTTACGAGCGTCTCCATCCACCATAACTTCAACTTCAGCTTCGTCATCAAGCGTTGGACGATCTGCGTCATCCTCTTCTTCATCTTCAGCATCTGTTTCATCATCATCGGTTTCGGTTTCCTCATCTTCATCAAGGTCGGTTTCCTGACTTTCGTCTTCTAGGTCTTCTTCTGTATCCTCATCAACCTCTTGGATGTCTGTAGTCTCTTCTTGATCATCCTGAGGTGTTGCCTCTGTCGTGTCTTCGGATAGCTGTTTATCAGCGTCCTCCCACTGTGCCAGAATGGCGTCTTCGATATCTAAGGGGGCGTTTGTTTGCACGTCTGACATGGTGCTAAGCATCCTCTTGGTTGTTGTCACTGTCGCTGGCAGCTTTCGCTACGATTTCGTCTTTAATGGCTACACGTTGCTGTAGCGTACTGACGATATCGACCAACGCTCGATAATGGTGGTAGCTCTTATCCCGGGACGCTGTTTCCTCAGGTTTTGAGTTACAAAACGTCTGGAACGTGGCATCCACCATTGTATTAATTGTTTGGTTGAAGACCTCCATTTTGAGAAGTTCTTCAGCCGCATTGCCCATGTTAACAAGCTGTTCTTCGTTTTCGTTGAACATGATAGTTTGCTCTCCTTAATTAGCGTTTTATCCTGTTGGGCTAACGATGCCCCTGACGTCCTCAGTTCTCTTGAGGATTGCCAGTTCGCCTTCATCGATACGTTTCTTATGAGCAAGCTGAGCTTCCTTAAGATCCATATTGTCTGCTTGAAGGGCGTGTGATGCCTGGGCTTTCATTTGCTCCATCTGCATCTTCATCTGATCCATTTGTGCATCCATCTGAGCCTTTTGTTCTGCCAGGGCTTGTTGACGCTCTTGAAGCTCAAGTTGCTTCTGAGCCATCTGCATTTGCATCTGCTGGGCTTGGTCAGGTTCTGGTGGTGGTAGCTGATCAGGTGGTGTTAGGTAGTCTTCAACATTCAAGATACCCTGTTGCTCCAGGATCTGCTTTAACAGCTGGTAGCGGTTCTCAGGTGAGTACATTGGTTGAATGGTTGGATCCTGGCTAAACATTTGGTGAAGACCTAGAAGCTTTTGTGCTTCTTTCTCTTGTTCACCATAACCAAGCCTAAGCTCGACCATTACATCGCGTTTATCTTCCCACCGGCTAGGTGAAACGGAAATGTATTGGCCTGACAGGTCTACAATCTTTTCTTGAGATTCGTTTTCAAGACAGATCTGATAAACCATGTGGAAAAGAGGCTTGATGAACTGTGTAGCCAGATTACGTGCGATAATCTTTTGCCGCTGCTGCGACATGGTGGCGAGTTGTTCAACCATTGCGGCTGAGTTTTGCTTGCTCACTGCATCTTTTGAGAGGCCTTGTGAAAGACGGCTAGTACCTGTGTTGTCTTCTGCATTTCGATCAAGCATGTCGATGGTTTGGAAGACAAACGGATTAAGAGACGCTTGCTGCATTGGTGTGACAGCGTCAGGTCTTGTGACGTTTACAAGGCCACCTAAGCGTGATGAAATCAGTTCCCGGGGGTTGCTTAAGCCACCTTTGACAACCATGTAACGCGGGTTATTGGTTATCATAGAGTGATCCAGGATTGACCTGGTAAGGACAGTCCGGGCGTTCTGGGTTGCTATCAGCTTTTCAGCAAAGTTAGATCCGTAGAAACTATGTGGAACCGGCAGCGGCGCAAAGGTTACAAACGGTAGACGGTTGACTGGCTCGATGTCCAACAGGGCGTTACCTGCTTTGACAACCCGGTGCATTTTAGCAATGCCAGTGCCTTCAACGTCTAGTTTGATGTAGGCCTCATAGACCATGATGTTACGGATTTGATCCTGGTAGCCATGGTTTGAGTGACCACGGTCTGCGCCAATATCATCATGACGTGCAAGGATCTCCGGGTCAGTCTCTAGTTCGACATCTTCATGACCGTCCCCGATCTCCTGGAGCTTTTCTTCATCGTAGCCCATCTCACGTAACTCAGTGAGCGTCTTGCGTGTGCGGTGGGCAACAAAGTTAATGCTATCGATGTCCAGGCTAACTGCCTGGCTTTCGACTAATAGCTCCTCAGGTGGTATAGCTTCGATGACAACTTGACTGGTGTCCCGGGTTACAGCGATTGTACCGCTAAGCATTCCGAAGTCATCTGTCTCACTGTCTTCTAGCTCGATGTTTTCATCCTGGGCTAGGAGCATATCAAGTTCATCTTGTGTGATGTTCTCGAATGTCTCCATGTCAGTTTGCGTGGATTCTTGCCAAAACACTTTGGCTGTACCTACACGTGCAACCAACCCATCATGAATCACTGACCGAAGCACACCGAAGAAATCATTTTGCCGGAAGACCACGTAGTCTGTGTACAGCGAACAAATAGCCGCGTCCTGGACGTCTTCGGGGCCTTGCGGGGCAAACTTACAGATGCGGTTACCTGCACTGAAGGTTTCAAGCAGCGCAGCCTTCATTGATTCAACTTGGTTGAAGCAATCCTGGCTAACGTACTTTGAATTACCATCGTGGGCCGGTTTTGGAAGCGTACCGTTGTAATAGTCCATCACACGTTTACGCTCACGGCTGAGATCGCTATCGTAGTAGCCAATAGATTGACGGATGTTAGTGTCAACTATCGTTACGATATCGCTCTCTTCGAGCTTTTCATAATCTTCGATCTTTGCCATTGATTATACCATTTCTACATATAGTTCTTCGGGGGTCTCGACAGGTTCCCAGGCACCTTCGTGAACGTGGTTTGCCAGGGCTAAGGACATGACACAATCATCGAAGCATGAAGGCTCAGCTTCCATAGATCCGCTCTCCGTAACGATGTAAGTCATCATTTCACGGATAGTCGTTTTGTCATTTAGAGTTAACTCGCCCTCACGCATCGCGGCACGAAGTTGGTCAATGACCAGGGGCTTTGTTTTGCTTGTTGTTGTGAAACCTAACTTAACGGTCTCACGGTCTGTAATCTTGTCTACCTGGATTTCCTGATAGAACGATGGGTAGGCCATATCTTTACCCAGCCTGGTACACGTTAGGATGCCATGGCTGTTGTTCTCTACGATGATGTGGGCGGTGTTGTAGTATTCACCCAAGGCAAATAAGACCTCAGCGAAGTAGTCCGGGTGGACATGTCCTCGCCATGTGGCGACTTGCCTTTTCTTCGAGTCGAGGACCTGGGCGACTGAGTAGTCTCCGTTACGCACACCCATTGCCACATCAGCACCGATAACATACTGGCCTCCTGGATCATGTTTGAGATAGGTTGTAAGCTCACCTCGAGCATTGTTGACGAACTCATCACCCTCGAGGGCCAGTCGTTCTTTCACATCTTTTGCTTCGGTAAGGCATTTCTGAAGTTGCTCTGGATTAAACACCGGGCGTCCGGTAGTTAGGAAAGCCTCTTCTGGGTAGGCAGGGTACTCCTGTCGAAATAGATCTATGCCGTTCTGTGCAATCTTACGGCGTCTAAACATTAGCTGTTCATCGGTAAGGTTGTATTCTTCGGCTAGGTCTTCTTCATCAGGAGTACGCTCGAAGTTCTCCGGGACATCCTCTACGTATGTGGGGTCCACATACCAAGGAATAAACACAGGTACGAAACCATTGGTGCCGTTTACTGCGCCTTCCCATAAGGAATGATAAATACCGGTTACACCGTTTGCCGTACTCTCGACAAATACAGCAGTTTTAGGAGCATTCGGTACTGCTTGCAGCAGACCGTTCCAAATGTCTTGAGCCGTTGATTTAGGCCAGAACGCGAGTTCTGAGGCATGTACGTGTGTGAGCGTTTCGCCCCGACCGACTGAGTCACCACCGGCAGTGGCAACGACATAGCTGCTATCAAGTGCATCAAAAGACAATTCCCTTCTTGAGCTATACTTCGTATGAGGTTTAAGGATCTCAGGGCAATGTTCGTGAAAGCGTTTCGTTAGGTCAAACAACGCCCTGGTACTGTCGGCATGGTGTGTAATAACCATGGCCTTACGTGCCTTTTCTTGGGACACGGCATAATAAAGGTAACCGCCAGTGTAGGTGCTAAGACCTTGCTGCCGGGCTTTAAGGATGATGATCCTTATCTTACCTTCGTTTTGGAGTTGTTTTTGGACGGCATCGTCCAGGATCTGTTGGGCGGGATTTAGCTTTAGGGGAGCAATCTCGCCTTCTTTAGTTCGTATTGAGAGTGCCGCTTTGGCATAAAAAGGAAAGTCAGTGTAAAGGCGTTTACGAACCGCTTTGAGTTTCGGGTCCATTATCGTCTTCGGTCAGTAAGCTTGCGAGGAAGTCCTCTGCTTTTGCGACAGCCACTTCTGACTTTGCTACCGGCTTTTGCTTGGTGAAGTCCAGGACAAGCCGGGCGGCTGCTAGACGTTCTCTGGTTTCACCAGGGACACGCATAACCTCTACGGCTGTCGTTAGTGCTTCCTTTGCATATTCATCTTCTACGCCATACTTTTCTGACATAATCTTTACTACCTTCTCTGCTTCCTTTTGAATCTTCTCTCTAATCGGGTCTATCTCATGTTTTCGATAGCCGTCTGGTACTCCCCTTGGACGTCCTGGGTTCTTACGCTTCTTGGTAGACCATTGACGCCGCAGTTCCCGACCCTCTGGGGTTTCCATGAGGGTCGAGAAATAGTTTCGTTTAGGTGCTTTGTGGGGTTCTGGACCATTTCCTACTTTGGGCTTTGACTTGGCCCGAGGTACTTTTGGTGATCCCATTGGATACTCCTATATCGATAATGCCCCTGGTGCTTGTCCTAAGGATAAAGCTCCTGGAGGTGGCATCTTCTTTTCTTCTTCTTCACGTTCAGCAATAAGCATGTTTGCCATGATTACAGCCAACACTGATGCAAACGGTAATGAGAACAACTGCACAGTCGGGTTACCTTCAAACAACACTTGTAAAATAGCTGTTGTTTTCGGCATCTCCCGCTTTGCCATTCTTGGATCGAATAAATAGGCCGCAATAACATCAGCTGCCATTTCGTAGGGCATGTGGAGATATTCGTTTTCATAGTCCGTAATACTATCTTGTGCTTCGGATAGTGTTAAAGCACCCTCGCTAACAGCTTGCTGCGCCTGGGCATACCCTTCTCGAACAGGAACTGTTTCCCCAACTTTATAAAACCGTTGGAAGTTCGTTATCTCCTCGATAATGGCATCAGCTTGTTTTGTGTCTTTATCTTTAATTCGACCAGACCGAAAGGCAGCTGCCCCATCTTGTAGGGTGGCGACAAAGTCCCGGATAGTTCCTTTGTAAGTCTTGAAACCACCGCCCAAACCGTCAGATGTATCGATTTCACCGCGCCGCTCTAAACCATCATTTGGGGACGTATAGTAGTTACGCTCCACCATAGGTTCTGACCGGGCGTAGGCAGGGCTATAATCCGCTTCTAATGGGTGACCGACTTCATGAAGGGCTAGGAATAGGTTTTGTAAGGCATCCCCGGTATCGAGTACCGCAATCTGACCACCTTGACCTGGACCATCCCCATCAGGCATACGAAATGCTCTGGTTGATCCAGCTGGACCACCAAGTGCTTCTTCAAAGGACTTTTTATCTTTGTATAAGGTTAGAGAGTGGAACAAAGCTTTGGCTAGTTTTCGAGCCTCTGCCATGTCTTTTATGCCAAACTCATATGGCGACCCTTTTTTACCTATCTCAAAAAGAGCTTTGACTGGCTCTTGTTGGGCTTTGGATTCAGTTGGAGTGGCGGGTCTGCTGCCAGCTATGGACGTTTGATAAACGGTGCCAGGGTCGGACCTGCGTCCATTATTGGTCCCCGGGGTTGGGGTGTCGGGGCCACGGTTGTATGTGACACCTTCTTTTGCCGCATCAACTCCCCCATCTCTTTGACGAATAACGCCATCTTGTCCTGGGGAACCTGGCTCAGGATTGATTCCATCTCGCTCTGCTGCGGGGAGTGCTTCTTGGATTTGGTCATAGGACTTTCCTTCCTTCTCCGCTAAAAGCTTTGCGGCATCTAAATAATCGTTGTCGGCACCTCTTCCTGGAGCGACACCTAACAGTCTAAATAACTGTTTCTCTGGATACCACATTAACGCCTGAAAGTCAGCAGTATTTATGTCATATCCCTGCTCTTGAAGCAGTTCAATGGCACGTTTTGTTGCTTTCCTCATGTAACTACGTTCACCAGGGCCTTTAGGCTGCGCCTGTAGCTGTTCACTCATGTTTTTAATATGAGTTCCAACAGCTTTGAACAACGCTGGTTTAGTGTGATTAACGCCATTTTCAGCTTTATAGTTCTTATAGAACTTTTGATATGTCTTGTTTAGTTGTGTAATGAACTGATCGAACTTTGCGGGGTCTTTATAGAGACCGGTGCGGTTAACTCCAGCTGCTTTTAAGGCGTCATTGATGACCTTCTTCATGGCTTGATCTGAGGTGTCTTTCATACCTCTTTCGATCTTATCACGGTTCTTCTGCATCACCTCTTCTGTCTTGGGATCCTCAAATGGACGACCAACAAGACGGTTCCACATACGCATCCACCAAATATCCATTGTGAGTGGGTCATAATTACCCCGGATGTTCTGATAGAACCCCTGCCCGATCTTAGGGCCAAGGATGTATGAGGCTTTGATGTTTTCAGCCATGCCTTCACTTGAAGGAACACTGATCTCAGTGCCATTAGCTTCGTTAAACCGGGCAATAAAGTCTGTTAGTTGCTTTACGGTGAAATCTGTGTTTAAGAAATCACCAATTGTTTCGTTTTGACCACTTTCGTTCCAGCGATTGAAGAAATCAAAAGCTGCAACCATTGATGCGTTACGTTCCCCACCTTTTTTAAAGGTAGTTGTAGGCATAACACCTGTGTCCATGAATTGACGAAACACCTCGAGGGCATAAGCAAAGTTATCCGCAACAGCCTGACCGTTTGAGGTAACAGCTAGGGCAAAGTCGAAAGCTTGTTCTGCTTCTGGCGATTGCATCACTCTAGGCTCAACCAAAGTGACTACGGCTTTTGCGGCTTTCAGTTTACGATCATACCAACCAATGGCATTACCATCTTGATCGAGGTTAAATGCGGCTTCAGTAGCCATGAGACTGGCAATACGCTCAATGTTGTCTTCGGATAAGTCCAAAGGTTGGTTTGAGCCGGTAGCTGCTTCGTAGCGGTCTTGTAAAAGCTGGGCAGCCTCGACCAGGCTACGTTTAGTCTCAGGTGCGAAGGTTCCATTACGCATATCTGCGACCTGGTCCGGTGATGGCCTAATGTCTAAGTTTGTCATGGCGTAATCGTTGCCAATGTTGAAGACATCATTTGTTGCTAAAGCTGGAGAGTCAAAGTTTGGACCAGACATCCGGTTGACTTGGGCGTTAGGCTCAATCCGAACAGTTTCATATATAGGGTGTTCTTTACCCGATGATTTTATTTTTATGGTGCCGATCTGACGACCGGGGACCACGTTACCAAAGCCTCGAGGACGCATAGTGGGTTCATCAGCTTTGGTTCCATCAGCTTTTAAAGGCTTGCGGTAAAGCTCTGTTGGTACATCGGCTTCATACTGTAAGGCATAAAAATGATCAGGGCCTTGCTCGACAGTCACAATAAACGACTGTTGGCGGTTGCCTGGATTAGAGGTCCACTCATAAAGGTTTGGTCTGACTAGGTTTGAGTTCCAACGCTTACCATCAGCCTTATTTGGAGATGCAGCTTGGTTTGGATCGACCTCAAGGCGTCCACGACCATTATCACCAATATAAACCCTGGCACCGCCATAAGTGTTTCCAGTGACGTCATTAGGACCAGCCTGGTAGTTACCCTGGTCAACATCGATGCCATCAATCTTTGAATAAAGAGCCTTTGTCTTTGGGAAGATGCTCAGACCTTCGCCAAAGTCTGGGACAGCCATTCTGTTGATTGGGCCAGGTGACGATGGGGCCTCAGTCGCCGCAGGTTGCTCTGTGGCGGCCTGTTGTTGTTGCTGGGCCATTACCCTCTCCACATACGGCATTATGTACTGGTCGGCGTACTGTGGGTTCTTGGCGCGGGTAGCTACATCGAGGTAAATTGCTTCGACAGCTTCGACTGGATTACCGGCAAAAGTTTTAAGGGCCTTATTAAGACCTGCTAGGACCAAAGCCTTGGTTTGTGGGTCAATAGTTGTGTCAGCATTTACAGCTGCTTGTAGCTCTTTGTTAAAAGCTTGGTTATCCGCACGTCCTTGCTCACGCTGCATGGCAGCCCGGGTCATAATAGTTGGACCACCGCCTCCAGCTGCCTGGATGGCTAACTGGTTTTGCGGGTTAGCACGTGGGTAGTTATCTGGATCTGAATCAGCCAGGCGGTTCATCAATCGGATGAGAGATGATAGACCATTCTCGCCTTTTTTACCGACATTACCGCCCTGGCGAACACTAGCAATGTAGTCAGTAGCAAACCTACGGATTGCTTCCGGGTAGAAGTTGCTGTTGCCAATCATGGCCGCAACATCGATAGCTGTCTGCTTGTCGAAACCGGTAGCATCCTCAAGCCTAGCTTGTGGGCTAGGGTTGTCAGGGTTAGCAGATGGTGGTGCGTCAATGGAATCCAAGAACTCAGCTGTCTGACGTTCTTCATTGTTTACCCGGAGTGCATCACGCTCTGCGTTTGCTGTAGCTTCCTGGTCCATATCCCGGAGGCTAGGCTCTGTTGGGACCTGGATACCTGGGTTGCCTTGGTTCTCACGCACGTACCGCGCAACACGGCTTCTACGGCCTGTCATGGCGTCTACAGCGCGACCTGCGACCGCTGGGAGGATAGATAAACCGGATGTACCAAATGCTCCTAAAGTAGAGATAGGTGCGGCAACGGTTCTTCCAATGTTATAACGTCCGTCTGTATCTAAAGGGTTGAGGACGTCAAAGTATTGTGACAGACCACCTTTTAGCGACTTATTCGCAAGTGCAGATAGTTCGTTAGATTTACGCATCAAGGAAAGTAGGCTGGCACCTTCTTCAGTACCCGCTGTTAACTCTTCGATGACTTCAAAATCACGCGGGTCTACACGGCTTTTTACCTTATTTTTGGCCTTGCGCTTCGCATTGTTTGCTTGAACCTTCTTTAAGGCTTCGATACGTGGGTCACTGTCATCTATCTTAAGCCGTGATTTTAACTCATCAATTTCAAAGTCAATCTTACTTCCATAGTCTAAGTGTAAATCATCAATAGCGGCTCTGGCACCTACCTCTGACCCAGTATTTACATCGTTGATGTCGTAGCCTTGGGTATTAGAGAGTTCCTTTAGATCTCTCGCAAAGTCAGCAGCTGCTTCGGAATCATTAGAGATCTTTGGGGCTGTTGCTACGTTCTTAATACCTTGGGCTGCGGCAGTGGTTGTATCTATCGCTGCCCGGGTGCCTCCACCCATAGAAGATCCTAGAGCGAATGAATCTGTAAGACGATCAGCAACTTCTGTTCCAGTAAAGTCTCCACCTTGGACAGCTGTACCAGCCATAACTGCTGCGTCCTGGGCTGTTTCTGTGAGGCCCTCACCACCAGCTGCTTTTCCAACACGTTTTGTGAAAGCTTTAGCTGCTTCACCAAAACCCTGTTTGGTAAGCTCTTCAGCTACTTCTGTGCCTGTCATAGTGGCAAGCTTATTGACTGGAATAACTTTACCGGCACCAAACTTATCCAAGAAACCAACTAATGCGCCGATAGATGCTGCAATCTTTGGATCATATGACCCGGTTTTCTCTTCTGTGTCTAAAGCTGATTCACCAGTAGCCATAACCATGGTGCCGCCTGTTACAGCTGCGCCAGCACCAAATGTCAGCCATGCAGGTGCGCCTAAAATAGCCCCTGCGGCAACAGCTGCGCCACCGGCAATAGCGGCCCCACCGGTTGGTGCGGTTTCAAGTAACTTTTCACCTAATGCTGGTAAGAATGTACCTTGGTTGTAGTTTTCACGAAGTGAACCAGGGTACTGTGGTTGATAACCACCTTGGGCAATATCACGTTCCTGGTTTTGAACTTGACGTGTGCCATAATCTTCAATGGTATCTGAGCCTATCAGGCGTCCACCAGCTTCAATACCCTTACCAACCATTTTCTGCATATTATCGATGCCATATGCAAAAGCACCATCGCGGTCCTGGTTTTGATTATCTAACTCAGAAAAGGCTTTTGCTACCGTGTCATATTCCGGTGTGCCTTTTTTAGACTGGTTAGCAACTAGCCAATCAGCGAAGGCATTCAGATCTTGCTGAGACATTGGTTCTCCAATCTTTGAGGATTATCGTTGTGAGATAATGGCGCGGGCTGCGTCTAAGTTACTGGAAGCAGCTTGGTTACCTGCGGCAGCTTGTCCCGACACGGTCATGGCTGGGATTGGTAAGCCGTTGATACGTGCGTATTCAATTTGCTGTTCACGAATAGCTTGCACAGATGCTTGATAATGATCTTTGACACGGCGTAAGTTCTTTAAGAACTGCTCTCGAGATTGTGACTGACGTAAAGATCCTAAAGCTGAGTTCAAAAGGGCCAATTCCTTTTCAGAGATGGCACCTAACGCACCGCCAGTAGGGCTATCGTCTCGCATCTTTTGCAAACGCTCAAAACCGATACTCGATACAATTGTATCAATGTTAGAGGCAACATCGTGGGCTGGTGACCCTGGTATGTAAGACATGGCCTTACCAATACCCCCGGTAACATTATCGAAGGGCCACAACATATCGTTACCACCCTCTTCAACTTGAGCGAAGATAGTGTCGATGGTGTCTAGGACAACACCTGTGTATGGGGACTGTTGTGGGACTGCGTTTGTCTTACCTTTTTTAGCTTTCAATTCAGCTAAACGATACTTCTCAAGACTAGCTCTTTGCATGTCATCGATATTGGCACTTTCCATGCCCATGGCAGCCATCTGTGCAGCTGGGCCTTTATTCATAGCACCAAGACCGGCGGCACCCATGCGAACCATACGTTCTGCAAAGTCGATGTTTTGGTTAGGCGGGGTGATGGACAAAGGTGTCTGAGACCGTGTGTTATTCGTGTAGTTACCTGCGTTTGCAAGGATGCCTGGTGTATCATCGCCGGGCATGGTCAAAGCAGGGTTAGTGGCTGCTGTGTACTGGTCCTGGAAAGATTGACGTGCGTTACCCTGCCGGGCCATGACGTCATCAAAGGTTAATGCCGGGCCATCAGATGCGGCGACAGGGTATGGGTTAACTCCAAGACGCTGCATGTCAACTAGAGGGATTTGATCAGCATAAAAACCATCAGGAGCAATGGCACGGTTTGCCTGGTCAGTAAGATCTTTGATTGATAGGTTGCCGTCTGCTAGAGGACCTGCGATTGATGGGTAACCACCAGGAGGCATTTGTTGATTAGGCATATCGGGACTTTCTCCATCTGCTGCCGCTATGGCCTGAGCAATCATATCGTCAGACAGGATGTCGCGGTTCTTGTTCTCGAACTTGGTGATTGACCGCATGAGCTTTGGACGCATGTTTGCGATGTCAATCTCTTGATCTGGGTCCACGCCAAGATCGTTTGCTACATAGTCAATGTAGCTACCAGTGGGGTTGTTGTCGGAAGGTGGCGCATAGCCGGTCATAAGGTCCCGGACAGTCTTGACGCCACGCTTGGACTTTGTGTGGAGATCCCTGGCTAAAGCCCTGGCTCCATTGTCCAAGGTGTCGTAGATGTCATAACCGCCTTTGCCTTGCCCGGTTTTACCTTGGAAGGCATCAAAGGATCTGAGATTGCCTGGGTTGTTGTTACGCTGCCCTACAGTAGGCTTTACGCCTATCCATTGAGGCGAGTTAACCATTTGTATGAGGGGCATCGGCTTTGTTGGATCATATAAGACACCAGCCATATCAATCATGCACCCTTTCTATTAGAACGATGGGTCGTAGCCCGGTCCATAAGGGGCATAAGTAGCCCCATTTGCGCCATACATCATTTGTTGTGGTTGGGTTTGAGGTCGGTTCTGCATGAAGTTGGCAAACTGGTTACCCCAACCACCGCCCATCATTGCGCCGTTGATGGCAGACATCGTTGGGTCAACATAGTTAGGCGTGATTTGACCAGGGCCTTGAGGGGCGTTGTTAAGGATCGAGGAATTAAACTTACCGTACTGATTCATCATAAAGTCACGGTCTTCGTTAAAGTTGGCTTTACCGTCATTGTACTGGTTCTGAAGATCTTTCTGGAAAGCAGATCCAGAGTTCAGCATGTTGCTGATGCCATTGAAGCCGGTAGACATACCAGTACCAAACGCACCCGCCATGCCAGCATTTGCACCCATAGCGTTGCTGAAGTCAGTGTTTGACTGACCAAGAGAACGCCGCATAAGGTTGTCTTCAACACTCGCTCTTGTGTCGGCCTCCAACTCTGAGTTACTACGGCGTAATAGAGCTTCAGCGACACCTGCCCTCGAGCTATTCATGTTACCAGAGCCTGATGCGCGGTTGTTGTTACCGGTAAGCTGGACTTCGTTTAGGTTACGGTTTGCACCACGCATGGCGGCATTGACCAAGGGGTCGCTATTGTTTGCCGCATAATTCATTGCGGTGTTCATAGCGTTACCAGAAGATGCCTGGTTAAATAGGTTATTGTAGTTGTTACCGAAGCCAGCGGCACCCGCTGCCAGGTTGCTACCGTAGCCGAAACCAGTGTTGCCGAAGTTCTGCTGGGCGTTTAAGGCCGCAACCTG
>Ga0209659_1000621_pt1 | contig 22086 bp, 23 predicted proteins | sample SaaInlLV_10m_DNA_FD_184658 | JGI IMG/M metagenome (GOLD analysis project Ga0209659, IMG submission 184658) | Marine microbial communities from expanding oxygen minimum zones in the Saanich Inlet - SI072_LV_10m_DNA (SPAdes) (version 2) | ecosystem: Environmental > Aquatic > Marine > Intertidal... | reverse complement strand
CGCTTTTGGGACCACTTTTATGTTTTAGAACTAAAATAAGTATCTGTAATTAAAACAAAATATATAAAGTTTGGCGTCCTCTTCTGGGCACCAACTTAATCAAAAAATCTCTATTTTGCAATGAATTAGGCGCAAGCCATCTAATTTTATCCCCCCGAATATCCACCCCGAGCGCATCGCACCCCGAAGGCCAGACCATTACTTCATTGTGCCGTAACAACCAGCCAGCTTAATCTTGGACACTCCCATCTCTTCGATAGTCAAACTCACCTAAAGTTTTGGGGTTAAGGCGTGGTGTTTGGTCAGCTAATAAAGTTGGTCACTATTAGTTTAAGCTTGCTCTGAACTGTTCATTAATAGATGCATATTAGTATGAAGCTAAAACTGCATCACATTAATCTTTGCTCCACTAACGTTAAGGCGATGGATCGCTTTTACAGAGATGTGCTAACGCTGGGCGATGAGAAACCTTCTGAGTTACCGCCACTGAACCAAGATAAAGGCTTAGTGGGCGATGTGTCATTCGTCACTGATGGCGCAATTCAAATGCACTTGACACCTAAGGATGTACTTAACAGCTTCAAGTCTGGTCAGGTAGTGAACCCCCTAGAGCGAGGTCACATCGCCTACAGAACTGATGATATTGAAGCCTTTATGAAGCACCTGGACGAGCAAGGTATTCCCTATTCTGATTGGGGAAGTGATGCGGTAAAAGGATGGCATCAGGTGTTCTTTTATGATCCAGATGGAAATGTGATTGAAGTACATCAAATAGTTGACAAGTGATTATGAGCAACCTGCCATTAAGAATAACCATGCAGTTTTCATCTGTTAGCCGTCTAATAGCTAACCGTTACGAGTATAGGGGAACTGGAGAGAGAGGCATCAGCTTTGGTATGCCCAGCGCTAACGACCTTCAAACTTATTAAGCCATTCTTTCGCTAACTCAGGGTTGTAGTTATCGAAGCTGAAATCTTCGTAGAGGATCGCTAGTCCACGAGCCGCCCACGTAACGCCATTACTGTATGCGGCCTCATAAAGAGAAGCGGCCCTCTCGAGGTCTTGCGGCATAGCATCGCCAAAATGATAAAGCGTAGCGAGTGCAAATGTTGCCGCCGGGTACCCCATATCGTGAGAACGCCTTATATCGCTCATCGCTTGTTTGTAGGACCCACCACGTAAATGGCCTCTAGCCCTCAGCAGATAATATCTTGCAATATTATCGTTTTGTTCCTCGATGGCTTGAGTGCAGGCATTTACAAGCTTTGAACTTTGTATGTCTTGGAAGTCCACAGGTTCAGAAATTGAGAGTGGGTCCGCCTCTAAAGATCCGAGAAGGTCACAGTCCCCAGCGGCATAAGCCTTATTAGCGAGTAAAGTACATATCGCTATGATAATGGTACGCATTGCGTCAGTCCAAGCGAAACACTTTTCGCCTCTTTGTATCGGTATTGTACGCAACGAATTCTCCACTTCCTACAGATGCCCCAGTGACCGCATTGATAATCACCTGATGTGTCACCATCAAAGTCACACCTTTGGTGAGCGCCTCAAGCTTGCGACTTAACATTTCAAGTGTATCTTGCCTGTCCGCATGCCCCTGAAAAAAAGAGTTCAAACCCGGAAAGACTCTCCACTTGTCCAGTTTCATAAGTTCAGTTGTTTCTTTGCAGCGGCACCACTCACTGGAGAATACTTGCGTAAAACGAAACCCACTCTGCTGGATGGCGGCGCCAATATCACTGGCTTGCTGTCTACCCTTGGCGTCCAAGTTTCTCTGAGTATCACAATCACTCAAAGAGAAATTATCTGGATCTCCATAGCCAGGCGCTAATGCATGCCTCATGAAAACGACATTGGCATCAACCGCTGCTATTGCGCTTACGAGATTTTTTCCGCTTTCAGCTGTGACATGGCTGACTTGCATTACAAGAAATGCTAGGATTGGGACGAGACGCATGAGCATAGCTGCACTTTAACCTCAGCCCCATCCATCGCAATGTCAAAATTACGCCTGCAAACGATCTGATGAGTGTTGTGTCCCTTTACGCCGAAGTTATGGCATCTGGCACTCCAGCGTTTTTCGTGGGCTGGGTCAGAGCGTAACGCGAGCTATAAAGCTCACCTAATTGTATGAAAATATTCAAGTTCAAATGTATTCAATTGTATTCGTTTTCTTTTTTGACATTCTGACCTATGTTTTTTGCAAAGGGAGAATCACTCATGCAAGTAATTTTATTTAACACAAGCAACGGGAGTGCATTCGAAATGCAATTCTCAAACGCAAAACAAATGAAAAACTATCTGGAGAAGAATGCTGAGGTTGAGTTCTTAAGCGACGCCAATAGTTATTTACCAACCCGTCACCAACGAATGCAGCAGTCGGGTTGAGAAGTTGAAGTAGCACTGCATGTGAAGGGGTAAATCAGCCTAACCCCAACGCTATCTATAGCAATATTTGAGGTATCTGTGTCAGCTATCTGGTACATTTTTTTACCTTTAACTCATAAGTTATGGCATCTGGCTCTGTGAAGTACCTCGTGGGCTGTAGCGTGGCCTCCACCGACCGATGTAAGGTTTCAGCGTGTGGTTCCTATAGAGGCCAGAGGTGATGCTGAGTTGGTGCTGTGGGATGGTTCAGAGTTTGGTCACATTTATGTGACCAAATCATCTAAATTCAGAGTTCACGCATCATTAAAACCGTGGATATTAAGTACCGCCTAAATAATAAAATTCGCCAAGTTTGTACCACCCACGTTTAAAAAATAGTCCCACAGCAACGTCAGAACTTAAAATATTGATTTCGGATCGAGGAGATAAGTCAAATTCTTTCAAGTCATAAGGAACACCATCGACAAAGCTATCAACAGTTTTAAATAAAACTTCGTTGCGGGTATCGTTGCTTATCGTTATTTTAAAATCAACATTGGCGGCATCAAGAGACGCAAAGATCAAAGCGTTTTCAATAGAAGAAATGGCTAGATCTAATTGGTCGTTTTTTACGATGTAAACCACAAAATTTCCATCACCAACGGGTTCAAGGAACATACCGATCAGTCCGCTTGGCGATTGGTTGCCGTTCTCATTTAGAAGCACAACACTTGTTTTAAACTCGACATTAGCCTTTGCAAAAAAGCCACCTTCGTCCTGAACGCAAGATTGGAGTTCACCTTCCATTCCAAATGTATTTAATATTCCAAGCACCTGACCAATCTCGGACTGACATTCGTCAATACTGGACGTGGGAACACTCATGAATAATGGCAGTTCGATAGGGGCATCCCCATCAATTACATCTTGCATATCACGAATATAAAAAGTTGGGGTTACGTCCAATTGGCATCCAGAAATTGCAAAAAGGCAAATCGCCAAAATAGCATTTCTCATTTCAGAAACTCCCAAATACCTGATATATTTTGCCAAAGAAAAACCCGACCTGCAAGTAAATCTTTACCTTAGACATCCACCTGCAATAAGGGCCAACCCAATTCGTTTGGCTATAAATCCAGGTGTTCCCTTGAGCCTCACAGAGGTTCGCACAAGCGCGGTAGCCTAGGTTTAAACAGTATGAGTTAGGGAGTTTGGTGCATCAGGCAGAATTTCTTAGTACCCTGTAAACCGACATTTTATGCATTGACATGCAAACAGTATCTGAACCCACCGTTCATCTTTGCATTAGCAGCACCCATAAGCGCATCAATGCTTACCGTTATTAGTATAGGGAAGCTAATGGTTTGGTAGCTATTATAGTTTAATTCCACTCAACTCTTAAGATTAAAAAACAAAATACCTAACTGAGGATAGGCACGTTCAACGCTCTAAGAACCGCTTCTTGAACGCTACAGCGAGGTATTCTTTCGATGCTCTAATGTAATCCTTTGGGCCTGCTCAGCTGATTGGATTTGCTCGGGAGTGGCCCCATCGGCCGCAAACACCTCGCTAGTTAAAATCTGCCAGGCATCATCAACCAAGGTTCGCACTGCTACACGGCAATAAGGTTTGACCTCAGTAAGCAAATGACGCTTGCAAAGGCCAGTGGTGATGTCGCGTTGGCCCCGTCTTAGGGCGATAGGATACTATCCTCTGTCGTTCTGGCTCGGTCCAGTTTGCGGCTCCCGCCATCCTAGCGAAAGTACAACCGCAACCAGCGTTGCAACAGCAGCACCCACGACCAAGCTTTGGCCAAAAGAAAATTCAAAAACAACAAAGGAAACGCCCATGGACACGATGCTAAACAATGCGGCTACGGCAATGATTCCGGAGGACTTAGGTGCGGTATCTTTCATTTTATAACTCCATCGATTTGATTTCATGGACTCAGAAAACAGCATTTAAAGTCATAAAACAAGAAATTTAGGTAAAGTAGGATTAAGGTCTCTTGAGACTGATACGGCCAATTTAAGGCGCCGCGATATGACACAACATCTCTTCAACGCCATTCCAAAGCAAACCCAGAAATCATCTATTTGACCGCAGTTCTTCACATTGGTTTTCTAAACTCTCTACAAACTGCACGAGAATGGCTTATCCAGCTATGCTGGATGCCACGATCACATAGACCTTAGCCACGAAGGCAGTAACGATTATCAATAGGCAAACTTGTGTTGTTCGATTTCGCATAGCTGCATTTTAGCACAGTCAAACGCGCCGCCAACCCGTTTGAAAGCTTTGCTGTACTTATCCCTCAATATTGGCTAGCGTTTAAAAAAATATCCTAACGACTATTTCATTAATCCAATGTTCGCATTTATGCGTACCACTCAAACAACCGGTAGACTGGGATGATATACGATGGATACGCATGACGAGTTTCTGAGGTTCTCAGCAGTTTTAAGCCACTGCTACCAGAAAGCTCAGACCAATAAGCTGGGCCTCACCGTAGCCTATGGTCGGAAGGCAGGATTGCTGAACGAAAGTAATAGACTGTCGCCACTCGGCTCCGTTGTGGGGAATGTCCTAATGCTCAAGCAATCCTGAGCCCTGAAGGTAAGCTGCCAATAATTAAGGCCATCGCGCAACCCGCTCGGCCGGTGTCCGATTGTGGCTACCGCGGGGGTGAGATCTGCGTGGTGCGGGTGAGAATGTCGACACCGAGACCTTTCCAAAAATGCAACAGGTCAATGAAGATCCAATTTTCGCTGAGTTTTTCACCCTCGCGACGGTAGATGTCGATGACTCGCATTTCGCCGCGCATGTTGCTGGCGGGCATGCCCATAAAGCCGCCTGAATGAATGGCGGTAAAATTTGGCCAGCCGAAGAATCCACCAAAATTGCCCTCAGCCAGACGGCAGATGTGGTTGGTTTTGGAGCGGTCGGTGAAAGCGGCGCGGAAGGGGCCGGAATGCTGCTTGGCGTAGCGCTCTATGGTGTAAGTCGCGCCAATACCGGCGGGACCCCACCAAATCATATCGTCGTTCCAAGACCGCGCCAGTTCCTCTTCCAAAGGCAGTCCCAGCTGCCAAGTCCCCAAGTCGCTGATCATTGCATTGATGGACGCAAGCGTGGCGGTGCCTTGGGCTTCGGGTTGGTCGTCATAGAGCAACCCATCATGGGTCATTGGTCCAGGCTGGAGCACATGTGCGGCGGTTTGGGGCGGGAAGGGATTAACCCCCGCCTGTGTCATCAGATGGGGAATGTCAAAATACATGGCGGTTTCAGTAATTTTTCCCTGTTCAACCCGGTTAAATTCACAATACCGCAGAAAAGCCATTTTTCCGGTTGGGGGTATGCCAAGCCAGTCTTGATCAAACAGCCCCATCAAATGCCCCATGGACACCACCCATGTGGATTGAAACCCATCCATTTCATTCTTGCCCGCGAAAAAGATATCCATGCGCCGCTGCATGCGGGTGAGGGAGGACCGCAGGGGCTGCCAAAAGCCCTCGGCCACTGCTTGCGCTGAGGTTTGTTCATTGAAGGGATGAAAGCCGCGCCAAAGATAATCTGGAGCGCAATAGCCCTGCATGACCTTTGCAATTTCCGCGCCCTCGGCCCGGTCCAGTTCTGCGTAATAATCTCTAACAACCTGTTTTTCGGTCTGAAAGCCCATAAGTCACCTTTTTGCATACGCTTGCAAAAAACTCTTGCCTAAATCAGGGGGCGCTGTCTAGTGTAATTTGAATACGTTTGCAAAATGATTCTGGCTGCGGGAGTGTATCAAGCAATGGCTGAAATTCAGCTGAGGAACCTTTCCAAAAGATGGGGCACTTTCGTCGGTGTCGACAAGTTTGATTTGACCATCGCAGATAAGGAATTTTTGGTTCTGCTCGGCCCCTCGGGCTGTGGTAAGACCACGACCATGCGCATGATTGCCGGGCTAGAGGATGCGACGGAAGGCGATATTTTGATTGGCGGCAAAGTGGTGAACGATTTGCCGCCGAAGGATCGTGATGTCGCTATGGTTTTTCAATCCTATGCGCTTTATCCAAATATGAATGTCTATGAAAACATCCGTTTTCCATTGAAGGTGCGCGGGGTTGATCCCAAGACACATGACGCCAAGGTCCGCCGCGCCAGTGCAATGGTTGAGCTGGACCCCTTCTTGCACCGCAAGCCGGCCGAGCTGTCCGGGGGGCAGCGCCAAAGGGTGGCTCTGGCCCGCGCGATCGTGCGTGAACCAAATGTGTTTTTGATGGATGAACCTCTGTCCAATCTGGACGCAAAATTGCGGGTCTCGACGCGGGCGCAGATCAAAAATCTCAGCCATGAGTTGGCAGTCACCACTGTCTATGTGACCCACGATCAAATTGAGGCCATGACCTTGGCAGATCGTGTGGTTGTGATGGAAAAAGGCATTGTCCAGCAGGTGGGCAGCCCTACAGAAATTTATGATCGTCCGGCCAATAGTTTTGTTGCCAGCTTTATCGGCAGCCCCGCCATGAACTTGATTGAGGGCCACTTACAAAATGGCCGTTTCACGGCACCAGGGGTGGGGATTGACGGGTTGCGCGCTGCGGATGGCCAGGTCACCTTGGGGTTTCGCGCGGAAGATGCCCAAATTTCACAGGCGCAGAGCGGTGATATTCGGGCGCCCATCTATTCCATCGAGCTTTTGGGCGATGCAACGATGGTTACGATCCGCATCAATGAGGCTTTGGTCAGCGTGAAGGCCGACAAGAGCTTTCGAGCCGCGATTCACGATGAGGTCTTCATCAAAGTGCCAACAGAAATTTGTCATCTGTTTGATCGTCAAACAGGGGCGCGCATTGGAGAGTAATCTCCGTTCATACCTTCGGCCAAAATATGCCGCGGGACACTAGATGCCAAATTGCAGAGCGCATCAAAACACAGGGAGAATGAAATGTTTTTAAAAAAACTAGCACTCGCGGGAGCGGTGACCGTGCTGTCAGGCACAACGGCCCTTGCCGGTTGCGGTCTTTCCGCAGGAAATGTGAGTATACTGGGCAATGATTTTGCGGCGATCCAAGCAGTGGTCGCCGGTGCGCGCGAATGCGCGGGCGATGGTGTGTCTGTCAGCGCAAACCTCACCACCGAACACCGAGATCTCCAGGTGGCCGCATTAACCGCCAATCCGGCGCAGTATTCCTCGGCTATTGTCGCCAATAGCTCGATTGTGCCCTTGCTCAATGATGGGCTTATCCGGCCTTTAGATGATCTTGTGGCCAAACATGGGCAAGCTCTTCAGCCCTCCCAGTTGATTACCATTGATGGCAAGGTCATGGCCGTGGCCTTTATGGCCAACGCGCAGCATCTGTTCTACAGATCAGATGTTCTTGCTGCCGCCGGTGTGCAGCCGCCCAGCAGCTATGACGATGTTCTGGCCGCAGCCGCGAAGATCAAATCCGCGGGCCTCATGGATCACCCGGTGATCCTGAACACCAAGACCGGCTGGAATCTGGGCGAGGAATTTGTGAACATGTATATGGGCACTGGTGCGCCATTCTTCAAAGCCGGAACCGCAGAGGTGGCGATCAATAATGAGCACGGGGTTGCGGCGCTTAATATGCTCAAATCTTTGACCGAATATTCCAACCCGGATTATTTGACCTATGATTCAAACGCCACCGCCGCAGTATGGGAAGCCGGCCAGGCCGCGCTGGGGATCATGTGGGGATCGCGCGGCGGCCCGATTTTGGATGATGAAGGCTCGACCGAAGAGGTGACAGGCTCCACTGTTCTGACCGGCGCGCCAACATTGATGGGCGATAATGTGGCCTCAACGCTCTGGTGGGACGGCTTCACCATTGCGGCCAATGTCAGCGATGCCGATGCGGAGGCGACCTTTGTGGCCTTGGTCAACGGCATTTCAGATGACGTGGTGCGCGCCAATAATGACGCCGCCGTTTGGCTCAGCGCCGCCTATAAGCCCAGCGCGGCCTCCGCCGGTGTATCGGCAACGGCCATGTCTGGCGCGAGCCCCTATCCAATGCTGCCCTATATGGGCTTGCTGCACGGTGCTTTGGGCGCGGAAATAACCGAATTTCTGCAAGGTTCAGAAAGTGCCGAGCAAGCCTTGGCTGATGTTGAAGCGGCCTATACCGCAGCGGCAAAGGAAAAGGGTTTCTTGCAGTAAGACCTGCCACATATTTGGGTGAAGCCTCTTGTGGCTTCGCCCGCTTCACCACCGAACTTGGATCCAAACCCACGCATGGCACATCGCACCTTCTTTTGGTTTATTTTGCCCTCTTTGGCCGCAATGCTCCTGTTCATTGCTCTGCCACTCGTTTCTGTGGCGGTGCAATCTTTGCATATTGAACATGAGCAAGTGCTGAAGGTGACGAAAAATTGCGGCCCCTTTGGGTGCAAAGAGGAAACAACTGTAGACGCCGAAGCGACGCAATCGCTGCGCGCCGAAAAGCCTTTGGGGCGGTTCAATGGTTTGAAAACCTATTTTGACCGCGGCCATCTGGCGACAGCGGAGGTTGCGCAAGCCTGGCAGGCGCGAAGCTCATTGGGCGGTTTCTTGTCGGACCTTTACAATTTGCCACTCTATAAGGCCATTGGCTTTACTTTGGTTTATACCTTCGTTGTCACGCCGCTGGTCATCCTGCTGGGTCTCGCGATTGCCTTGGGTGTGAACCGGGTCACTCCGATCCTGAAGGGGCCAACGATCTTTGTGTCCCTCTTGCCCATGATCGTCACCCCATTGATCGGGTCTCTCATATTGTTCTGGATGATTGATGCGCAGGGTATCATTGGCAAATCCTTGCAATATCTCTTCGCCGATCATGAGCTGTCGCTCAAAGCCTCCCCAGCTCTGACCTGGATGACCTTGATCGTTTATGGCATATGGCATTCAGCTCCTTTTGCCTTTGTGGTGTTTTATGCCGGCTTGCAAACTGTCAATTCAGACTCCTTAGAGGCTGCGCAGATTGACGGGGCCAACCGTTGGCAGCAATTGCGCTATGTGGTGATCCCACATCTGATGCCCTTGGTTATTTTTATCTCATTGATCCAGCTTATGGATAATTTTCGCGTATTTGAGCCAATCGTCGGCTTTTCCGCCCAGGCGAATGCAACCTCATTGTCCTTTATAATTTTCAATGATTTACGAGGAGATGTCATGCGCTTTAACTCTGCTGCGGCAACCTCGGTTTTGACAATTTTGGGCGTGACGATTTTGCTTTTGCCGGTTCTGATCCGCACATGGCGGGACTTCAAAGGGAAGGTGATTTAATGACCAGCCGCGCAAGCAAAGCCTCAAAGCCGCTGATGATCGCCTCAACCAGCTTTGTGCTGATCTGGATTTTCGTTGCGGCATTTCCATTTGTCTGGACGCTTTGGGGGTCCTTCAAAGTCCAGGGTGACTTTTTCTCAAAAGCAGATTGGCGCTATGCGCTCAATGGGACTCGCACGGCAATCGAAACCGGCGGGTTGTTCACCGGCGCAGGGTACGAGGGCGCATGGGTGCAGCAGGAATTCTGGCGCGCAGCGCTCAACACTGCGATCGTGGTGCTTTTCACAGTGGTCATTTCACTCACTCTTGGGACATTGGGCGGCTATGCCTTGGCCCGCTCTGGCCGTAATTATGCGTTTTGGCTTTTGATGATTGCTCTGGTGTTTCGCGCTATGCCGCATATCACCTTGGTCTCGGGCTACCTTTTGCCGTTTTTTGAATGGAACCTTTGGGGGCATTTGCCAACCACCATCATCGTGCTGGTCGCAATAAACCAACCCTTCACTCTGTGGATGCTGCATTCGTTCTTTCTCAATATCCCAAAAGATTTGGATGAAAGCGCCAAGGTGGATGGGTGCACCCAGTTCCAAGCCTTCCGCCATGTGATCATTCCGGTCATGTGGCCCGGCGTCATCACAACCGGGCTGTTCAGCTTCCTTCTCGCCTATAACGATTTTGCGGTGACCTCGATGCTCTTGTCAAAAGACAACCAAACGATGGTGCCTGCCATTGCGGGATTCCTAGGATCTACTTTTGAAGAAGGTAATGTGATGTTCGCTGTGGCTGCGGTGGTGTCGGCCACTGCACCGCTCTTTGTCTTGGTCATGTTTTTTCAAAGACAAATCGTTTCGGGTTTAACGGCCGGCGCTGTGAAAGGATGATCCTGACATGACAAACAGCCGGGGTCGCTCACTATTTTAGAGGTTAAAAATGGCTATAGAATATCTCAAACGCGGCAAATCAGATGCTGCTCGTGCTGAAGAAGATGCAAAAACGGCGGCCGTGGTCACCGCAACATTGCAAGATATTGAGGCACGGGGAGATGTGGCCGTTCGGGAGTTGGCCAATAAATTCGATGGCTATGATCGCGAGAGCTACCGGCTCAGCGCCTCAGAAATCGCGGCCCTGATGGCTGAAGTCAGCCCCGAAGATATGGCCGACATCAAATTCGCCCAAGAACAGGTGCGCAGATTTGCCCAAGCCCAGCGCGACAGTCTGAAAGACATCGAGGTTGAGACTCTGCCGGGTGTGATCTTGGGGCACAAGAATATTCCGGTGCAATCTGTGGGCTGCTATGTGCCCGGGGGCAAGTTTCCAATGGTCGCCTCAGCGCATATGTCCGTGGCCACGGCCAGCGTTGCCGGGGTGCCGCGGATCATTGCCGCCACACCGCCCTTTAACGGCAAGCCCAATCCGGCCGTCATCGCTGCGATGCACCTGGGCGGGGCGCATGAGATTTATGTGCTGGGCGGCATTCAGGCCGTTGGCGCCATGGCGCTGGGCACGCAGAGCATTGAACCGGTTCACCTGCTGGTCGGTCCTGGAAATGCCTTTGTGGCCGAAGCCAAGCGCCAGCTCTTTGGCCGAGTTGGGATTGATCTTTTCGCAGGTCCCACTGAAACCATGGTGATTGCCGATGAGACAGTCGATGCCGAGCTCTGTGCCACAGATCTGCTCGGGCAAGCAGAGCATGGCTATAATTCCCCAGCCATTTTAGTGACCAACTCGCGCAAATTGGCGGTGGAGACGCTGGGGGAGATTGACCGCCTACTCACGATCTTGCCGACCGCTCCGACCGCAGGCGTCAGTTGGCGGGACTATGGCGAGGTGATCTGCTGCGACACCTATCAGGAAATGCTGGAAGTCGCAGATGATATCGCCTCTGAACATGTGCAGGTCATGACCGATCGCGATGATTGGTTCTTGGAGCATATGACCTGCTATGGCGCGCTTTTTCTGGGCCCGCGCACAAATGTCTCCAACGGAGATAAGGTTATCGGCACCAATCACACGCTGCCAACAAAGAAAGCGGGACGCTATACCGGGGGGCTTTGGGTCGGAAAGTTCCTTAAAACTCACAGCTATCAAAGGATTCTCACCGACGAGGCCGCTGCGATGATTGGCGCCTATGGTTCGCGGCTTTGTCTGCTTGAAGGATTTGTCGGCCACGCCGAACAATGCAACATCCGAGTGCGCCGCTATGGCGGGCAGAATGTGCCTTATGGAGGGGCTGCCAAGTGACCCCTGCCGCTGCAAAAGCCTGCCTTGCGCCGCTTCAATCTGCCATGGCCAATTTCGCTGAGGCCCCCGTCCGGACCTGCCTCAACGCCCTGTTTTCTCAGAAGGCCGATATTCAGCTCTGTCACCCCTTCGGCAGGCTATCTGGGCCTGAAGCGCTCTATGAAACGGCCTATGCGCCGCTGTTCTCCGCCTTTCCTGATCTGGAGCGCCGCGAGATGGTCGTGATGGCCGGCACAACGCCGCAGGGACAAGACTGGGTCGGCATCATGGGCAATTATATGGGCAGCTTTCTGGCGCCCTGGCTGGATATCCCGCCAACGGGCCATCTCACACATATGCGCTTTCACGAATTCTACCGCCTTGAGGCGGGAAAGATCACCGAAATGCAGGCAATCTGGGATATTCCGGAGGTCATGGTGCAGGCCAATGCCTGGCCTATGGCGCCGCAGCTTGGGGCATTTCTATGTACGCCCGGGCCGATGACCCAAGATGGGTTGCGCCTATCGGGCAATGGTGACGCGGCGATGGATCGTGTTGTCTCAATGCTGACCGATCTATGCCGCCACCCGGCAGAAGGTGGACCGGAGATCATGCAGCTCGAGACCCATTGGCACCCGCGTTTCAACTGGTATGGCCCAACCGGCATCGGCACAGGACGCGGCATTGCTGGCTTTCGGCATTGGCATCAAATTCCCTTCCTGCGGGGAATGCCGGACCGAAAACTTGATGCAATGGGGGATTTGATGTCGCATTGGATCGGTGAGGGAAATTATGTCTGCGAGACCGGCTGGCCGAATATGCGTCTGACCCTTAGCGGCGATGGTTGGATGGGCTTGCCACCGCTGGATCGGGAAGTGCTGATGCGCAGTTTAGATTTTTGGCGCATTGAAGATGGGCTTATTCGCGAAAATTGGGTCTTGGTCGATCTGCTAGATATTTACCGGCAGATTGGTATTGATGTCTTCGCGCGGCTCGTGGAATTCAACAAGGCCAGGCCCGGCGGAAACATCTCCTTAAGCAATGGAATACCCACATGAATTTACCCCAAACCCCAAGTTTTCACCTCACCGGCAAAAGAGCGCTGATCACCGGGGCGTCCTCGGGCATTGGCCAGGCCTGCGCTGTGGCGCTTGCCGATCACGGAGCAGAGGTTACATTGGCCGCGCGGCGCGCCGATCAACTGGAGCAAACAGCCGCGCAATTGCGGGAAGCTGGCAAAACAGCTGATGTGCTCGTGCTCGATGTGGCGGATGTCGAGGCCTCAGCAGATGCGGTTGAGCGCCATGGTCCCTTTGATATCTTGATCAACTCCGCCGGCACGGCCCGCCATTCCAAAGCCACAGAGACCACGCCCGAAGATTTCGACGCTGTGATGAATGTCAATCTGCGCGGAGCCTATTTTCTGTCTCAAGCTGTGGCGAAGGGGTTGATCGCGGCGGGGCGGCCGGGATCCTTGATCAATATCTCCAGCCAAATGGGCCATGTCGGCGGTACCGACCGCGCGGTCTACTGCGCTTCCAAATTCGCGGTGGAAGGTTTCACCAAAGCCATGGCGATTGAATTTGGGCCCCATAATATTCGGATCAACACCATTTGCCCCACCTTTATCTTAACAGAGCTTACACAACCGACCTTTGACGATCCCGCCAAGCGCGCCTGGGTTTTGGATAAAATCAAATTGGGCCGTGTTGGAAAAGTGGAAGATATCATGGGGGCGGCCGTTTACCTGGCCTCAGATGCTGCGGCTTTGGTGACCGGCACGGCCGTGATGATTGATGGAGGTTGGACAGCAGACTGATGTCGCAAGTTAAAGTCACCTCTGCCGAAGTCGCCGCCCTGGCCGGGGTGAGCCAATCCGCCGTCAGCCGAGTCTTCACGCCCGGCGCGTCAGCCTCGGCAAAAACCGCGCTGAAAGTTCGGCAAGCCGCGGTGAAATTGGGCTATCGGCCCAATAGCATCGCGCGCGCCATGGTCAGTGGCAAGAGCCGGATTATTGGTTTGGTGGTGGCCTATTTGGAAAACCAATTCTATCCGGAGGCCTTAGAAAAACTCTCGGCCATGCTGCAAGACCGCGGCTATCATGTGCTGATTTTCATGGCCAATACCGCCACGGACAATCTCGATGAAATCCTTGGTGAGATATTAGACTATCAGGTAGACGGAATTGTTGCCGCCTCGGTGGCGCTCTCCTCGCAGCTGCTCGATCGGTGTCAAAACGCCGGGGTCCCGGTGGTCTTGTTCAACCGCAGCCAAGATTTGCAATCCTTGTCCTCCGTCACCTCGGACAATATCCAAGGCGGTCGAAAAGTCGCCGAATTTCTATTGGCCACGGCGCCAAATCGCATCGGCTATATTGCCGGTTGGGAGGGAGCCTCGACGCAGCGCGACCGGGAATTTGGCTTTCGCCAAAGGCTCGCAGAGTCTGGGCGCGACATAGATGTGCGCAGCATTGGCAATTTTCATATGGACAGCGCCCGCCAAGCCACGCTGGAGATGTTTGATCGCAAGGCCCCGCCAGATGCGGTCTTTGTCGCAAATGATCATATGGCCTTTGCGGTGATGGACACCCTGCGTTTTGAACTTGGGGTCGATGTGCCCAATGATGTTTCTGTCGTTGGCTATGACGATGTGCCGACGGCGGCCTGGCGGGCCTATGATCTGACAACTGTGCGCCAACCGGTCAATCAAATGGTGGCCAGAACCGTAGACACCCTACTGCGGCAAATTGATGATCCCAGCAGCAGACCCAGCCGGGTCGCGCTGGATGGACCGCTTATAATTCGCCGCTCGGCGCGACTTCCAGAAGGATGGACAAATGAAACCCTATGCAAATAATTGGCAAGATTTTCCCGATTACATCATCGGAATTACCAAGCAAATCTGGGAAGACCGCGGTGTTGAGAGCCTCAATCATTATTATGCCCCCGATATCGTCGTGCGCAGCCCCATGGGCATTCAAAGAGGCAATGAAGCTGTAAAAGCCTCAACGATGACCACGATTCACGAGTTCCCAGATCGGCAACTCTTTGGCGAGGATGTCATTTGGTCGGAAACGCCAGAGCATGGCCATCTGTCGTCGCATCGATTGATCACCAAAGCGACCCATTTGCAGGACGGGCAATTTGGCAAGGCCACGGGCAAGACATGGACCGTTCGGGTCATTGCCGATTGTGCCGCCAAAGGGGAAACCATCTATGACGAATGGCTGGTGCGCGATTATGGCGGAATTGTGCGCCAACTTGGATATGATCCCGCAGAATTTGCAGCCCAACTTATTGAAAAAGAGGGCGGGCCGCAGGCGGCGCAGCCGGCTTTTTTGCCTGAATATGATATGGACGGAGGCTATCACGGCCGGGGAAATGACAACCCCTGGGGTCAGAAATATGCCGATATTCTAAACCGAATAATGGCGCAGGACTTCAACCATATTTTCAAAAGCTATGACCGGGCCGTGATCGGAGACTATGCCGGGGGCAAAACCACATTGGGCCGCGACGACAGCATTGGCTTTTGGCTGGGTCTGCGGGCTTCTTTTCCCAAGGCGGAATTTAAAATTCACCACCAAATTGGCATGGATGGCGGCATGCTCAGCCCGCGCGCTGCAATCCGCTGGTCACTGGACGGTCTGCATGAGGGTTGGGGCAGCTTTGGCGCCCCCACAGGCAAACCCGTTCATGTCTTTGGCATGTGTCATGCAGAGTTTGGGCCCTGGGGCCTGCGCCGTGAATATGCGCTTTATGACGAAATCGCGATCTGGAAACAAATTTTGATGGCAGGCCGTTAGGCTGCGTTTTGGATCTAGCAAAAAGGAACATAGGATGACCCCAGAAGAGATGGAAAAACGCATTGTCCGCTATGGCGATCTCATTCCATGCAAAACAGCCTTTATCGATGCGCACACGCCCGGCAGCGACCAAAAAGAGAATTTCACGATCATTGGCGGAGGGGTGTCTGAATCGCCAGATCAACATGTGCATATTGCCTTGCCGCATGGGTTTAACATTGGTGCGGCCGGACAGCCTCCAAAATGTCGAAATTCATTGCACAATCATCGCACGGCAGAAGTTTTCTTTGTGCTCTCGGGGCGCTGGCGCTTTTTCTGGGGCGAAAAGGGCGATGCCGGCGAGGTGATTTTGCAAGAGGGGGATATCATCAATATCCCCACCAATATGTTCCGAGGTTTTGAGAATATCGGCACAGATTATGGGATGATCATGGCGGTTTTGGGCGGTGATGACGCCGGCGGCGGCGTTATCTGGGCACCGCATGTCATTGAAGATGCCAAAGACCATGGGTTGATCCTTGGCGAAAATGGCAAGCTTTATGACACAAAGAAAGGGGAGCGTCTGCCCGATGGGCTTGCGCCGATGCCGGTCTTGAGTGATGCGCAGTTGCAGCAAGTCAATGAACCGACCCCTATGGAGGTGGTGGGCGGCTATGTCCGACGCTATCTTGATATGGTTGCATTGGCTCACAGCGGCTCTGTCAAAGTCATTGGGGAGAAAGGGTTGATCCGAGACCGCCCTGGGTTCGAGATTGATTTTATCACCCGTCATTGCGCGACCGAAAAGCCCCATGCCCATGATCGGCCCAGCGTCTTGATGCCGGTGAAAGGCCATTGGCGGGTTATGTGGGAGGGTGGTGCCACAACGCTGGCTCCGGGAGATACGATGTCCGTGCCGGAACATCTGTCACATAGCGCCGTGCCCTCCATGACAGGGGAAGCCGCGCTCTACCATATCATTGCCACCGATGACCCTGCTGGCCCCACTTGGGTGGCTTGATCCTTGGCCGGCTCTCTCGTTCTATTGCCGGGCCTGATGTGCGACGCGCGGCTCTTTGCGCCGCAGATCGCGGCGTTTTCTGCCGACCGAGCAGTTTTAGTGCCGCCATTGACGGGCGCCAATACAATCGCCGGCATGGCCTATTCGGTCTTGCAATGCGCCCCGCCGCAATTTGCGCTCGCGGGGCTGTCGATGGGGGGGATCGTGGCGATGGAGATCATGCGCCGCGCACCTGAGCGCGTCACACATTTGGCCTTGATGGCCACCAATCCCAGAGCCGAAGATCCAGCCGTAAGCGCCACTCGTGAGCGCCAAAAAGCACAGGTGCGGCAAGGCCACCTCCGCGCGGTGCTGCGCGATGAGATGAAGCCAAATTACCTTGCCGATAGCGCGCAAAGGGGCGATATATTGGATCTCTGCATGACCATGGGCCTACAGCTTGGGCCCGAGGTCTTTGTCAGTCAATCAGAAGCGCTTGCCACCCGCCCAGATCAACAAGACAGTCTCAAGCAGGTGACGGTGCCGAGCCTGATCCTCTGCGGCAAGGAGGATCGTTTATGTCCGCTGGATCGCCATGTTTTATTGGCGCAGCTCATTTCTGGCGCGCGGCTTGAGATCATTGACGGGGCTGGTCACTTGCCAACGCTTGAACAGCCCGAGGCCACCAATACCGCGCTGCGCATTTGGCTCGATGGGGCCAAGAGCGTCCCGCCCCTGCCCCCTAAGGAGATCGAACATGTCTAAAGTGTTGACCACGCACACAGGATCATTGCCCCGCTCGCAGGAGGTTGTCGATTTCATCTTTGCGCGCGAAAAAGGAACCCCTTACGATCAAGCCGGGTTTGATGACACCATGTCCGCTGCTGTTGCCCAAACCGTGACGCGGCAAAAAGAGGTTGGCATCGATATTGTAAGCGATGGCGAGACGTCCAAGATCTCCTATGCCACCTATGTCAAAGACCGCTACACCGGGTTTGCCGGTGACAGCGAACGCAATGCGCCGGCCGATTTGGCCATGTTCCCGAGCTTTTTAAAGCGTTTGGCCGATGGCGGCGGAACCCCCACCTATGCGCGTCCCATGTGCGTGGGAGAGGTCAGATCAAAAGGGCAAGGTGAGTTGGGAAAGGATATCGCCAATCTCAAATCCGCCATGGCTGCGCAGGGGATCGAAAGAGGTTTCATGAATGCCGCCAGCCCCGGTGTGATCTCCTTATTCTTGCAAAATAGCTTCTACCCAAATCGCGAAGCCTATCTGGCCGCTTTGGCCGATGCGATGAAGCAAGAATATGAAACCATAATCGCCGCCGGCCTCGATCTGCAATTGGATTGCCCCGATCTTGCGCTCTCGCGGCACATGCTCTTCACGGATATGAGCGATGATGAATTTCTGAAGGTTGCCGCCACCCATGTGGAGGCGCTCAACCATGCGCTGTCGGATGTGCCCGAAGACCGTGTGAGAATTCATATTTGCTGGGGCAATTACGAAGGGCCGCATGTCTGTGACATTCCCATGTCGAAAATGTTTGACACGCTGATGTCCGCTAAGGCGCGCTATGTGTTGTTCGAAACCTCAAACCCGCGCCACGGGCATGAATGGACCGTTTTTCGGGACCGGAAGGCCGATATTCCTGATACAAAGATTTTGGTGCCTGGCGTGGTCGACACGACGACGAATTTTGTCGAGCATCCCGAACTGGTGGCGCAGCGGATCGAAAGATTTGTCGATATTGTCGGGCATGAACGGGTGATCGCTGGCAGTGACTGCGGCTTTGGCACCTTCGCCGGCTTTGGCACGGTTGACCCCAATATCGCCTATGCCAAGCTGAGCGCTCTGGCCGAAGGCGCAGCCCTGGTCAAATAACCTCGCGCCCCTGAAGCCTGCAAGGTGAGGATGCCGCAAGCACAGAGCGGCCCCCACTCAAAGCGGACTGAAGGTTTTGCAGTTGGCTTTCCCGTTCAAATGCGGGCAAGCCGCCAATCGGCAAAAAGGCCCGATTGCATCGAAAACTCAGTGGTGTCCTGTCCTGCGAACAATCCATCTTGGGTCACCAGCACCGTACGCCAACCTCGGGCAGCGGCCCCTAAGATATCTGTGTGTAACGTGTCGCCGCACATTGCGATGCGGTTTGATTGTACGCCGCTTAAAGAGCCTTCGATCAAATCATAAACCTCTGGGAAGGGTTTGCCAAAGAATTGAACGTATTGAGGAAATTGATCCGCGATCAGATGTCCAAAATGACCGGGTTCATAGGACAAACTCTTGTCCCGTGGCGCGGCCAAATCGGCGTTTCCAACCAATAGAGGGCGGGGGTTGCGTTGCATTGACTTAAGCAAAAGCTCTTGTTTTTGGGCCGTCCAATCTGCGGTTGACAGAAATAAAAATTTGTCGGCCGCGTCATAGTCTTCCAACCGGTTGCCAAGCCGGGTTACGGGCTTTGGGAGGTCCAGCAGCGCGTCGCTATCTGCGCAGATAACGCCCCAATGTGCGTCCCCGACATGGTGTAGAGTGGCTTCACGGCTGGTTATTATTTCGTCATCCTGAATGTGAATGCCAAGTCGTTTGAATTTCGCGATTGCGCCGCTCCGATCATAGCTTGCGGCATTGGTTAGAATTCGGATGGCACATCCGAGTTGACGAAGTTGATCCAGTCGCTTGTCCGCACCAGGAATCAAGGTTTCACCCACATTCAAAACGCCAAAAGCATCAAAAACGAAAGCGTCAACATCCTGTGCAATATCCAAAAGCGAGTCGATATCACGCGTGAGTGGCGCGACATTTACCGACGGAAATCGGTGCCTTATCTCCTGATATCGTTCGAATACTTCCTGTGTCGTTGGCATTGGTCCCCACTAATTTGAACAGTTTCGCGCCGCCTCTACCATACCGTGAAAAACGAAACAAAAAAGATTAAAACAACAAAATAAAATGTTGTTTTGTTGTTTTTAGGGGTCTAACCTACGGACGACTCAATGTTGTGAGGCGAAATGGCACCAAAAAAACGAACGCGGCGGGAAGCGATAACCCAGCTTGTCTTAGAGCAAGGCGCTGTGTCCGTTGGCGCCTTGGCGGAGTTATTTGATGTCTCAATGCAAACAATTCGCCGTGATGTGGATGCGCTGTGCGAAGGGGATATGCTGCACCGGGTTCATGGTCGTATTGAGCTGAGCAAAGAGTTTCTGAACACCCCTTTTGATCAACGTGTCGGCACAAATTTTGGTGGCAAGCGCGCGATTGGCGAAGCGAATGCGCGTCTCATCCCAGACGGCGCCACCTTGTTTATTTCGATTGGCTCAACCCCTTTGAGCGTTGCAAAAGCGCTGCGCTGCCGGAAGGATTTAACCGTCATTACCAATAATCTGAGCGTGGCTATGGCGCTCAGCGAAGAGGTCTCGAACCGGATCATTCTCCCTGGCGGTGAAGTGCGTTTGCCAGATCGCGACATACTCGGAAATGAGGTCTTGGATTTTTTTGGCCGCTATCGCGCCGACTTTGCAATTTTTGGCGTGGCGGGCGTCGCTGAGGACGGAAGATTGATGGATTTTCATACGACCGAGGTGAATGTCAGACAAAAGATTTGCGAGAATGCGCAAAAATCCATCTTGGTCCTGGATGCTTCCAAATTTGGGCGCCAAGCCCCCGCCTTGGGCGGTAACATCGTCGATATGGACGCAGTGATCATTGACCGCACTCCAGACGGCGTCTTCAGACCGCTCATTGATAATATTAAAGACCGCCTATTCGTGGCGGAAGGAGAATTGAAATGACATCCGCCCCTTTTGTCTTGCTGAAAGATTTGGAAAAGCGCTGGAATGGGAAGCTCGGTGTTGAGGAGATTTCGCTCGAAATTCCAGAGGGCAGCTTTACGGCTTTGCTGGGCCCGTCGGGCTGTGGCAAGTCGACCACGCTTCGCCTGATCGCAGGTCTTGAACTGCCCGATTCAGGTCAAATCTTCATTGATGGGAAAGAGGTGACCACCAGTGCCGCCTCTGATCGCAACCTATCCATGGTGTTCCAGTCCTACGCTCTTTTTCCGCATTTATCCGTAACGGAAAACGTGGTTTTCGGGCTCAAGGTGCGCCGCGTTCCGAAAAAGGAGCGGCAAGAAAAACTTCACCGTGCGTTAGAGATCACTGGGCTTGTTGGCTATGAAAACCGCAAACCCGGCGAATTGTCAGGGGGTCAACGCCAACGTGTCGCCTTGGCCCGCGCGATTGTCGCCGGACAGCGCCTTTGCTTAATGGATGAGCCGCTCTCCAATCTTGATGCCAAGCTGCGCAATTCAGTGCGCAAGGACATCAAGAAATTGCAGCGCAATCTGGGCATCACCGTTGTTTATGTGACCCACGATCAAACCGAAGCGATGAGCATGGCCGATACTGTGGTGCTGATGAAGGATGGGCGTATTCAGCAAGTCGGGTCGCCGGAGGATCTCTATAGCCGTCCCAATAATACCTTTGTGGCGGAGTTTGTTGGTTCGCCGCCTATGGCTTTGATCAATTCAAACGCGCTTCCGGGCTTTGGAGACAACCGGACCATTGGGGTGCGTGCGGAGAATATCCAAATCGTTCCAAAGGGGCAGGGTCGGTTGAGCTGTGTGGTGAATGAGAGCGAATTTTTGGGCTCTGATACGTTGATTGGCCTTACTCATGAAGCAACTTCGGGCCTGTGTGTGCTGAAGCCTGGCCTGGCTATGCTGGCCGAAGGGGAGAGTGTCGACATAACGTTTCTTGATGAAAACCTGCATGTTTTTGACAGCGCAGGACAACGTGTTGCAACGTAAAACTTGCAATGCAAACCGAAACCTAGGGAGGAAAACATGAAACTATTTACCAAAACCGGGCTTGGACTGGCTGCTGCAATGACTGCGGGTCTTGCGGTTCCAGCACAGGCCGAGACAGAGCTAACAATGTACTACCCGATTGCCGTCGGTGGTAAATTGACAGAGGTTGTCGATGGGATTGTGGCACAATTTGAGGCTGCAAATCCTGATATCAGCGTCAACGCGGTTTACTCGGGCAACTACGATGACACCCGCGTAAGAGCCTTGTCAGCTCTGGCCTCTGGCGAGCCGGCGCAATTGGCGGTTATGTTCTCAATCGATGCCTATGACTTAATCGAGCAGGACTTGGTCGTTCCATTCGACGATGTGGCGACATCAAGCGAAGATCAAGCTTGGTTGAACAGCTTTTACCCCGCTTTGATGGCCAATGGGCGCATTGAGGGCAAAACATGGGGAATCCCGTTCCAGCGTTCAACAATTGTTGCCTATTACAACAAAGATATGTTCCGCGCCGCGGGATTGGATCCAGACTCCCCGCCAAAGACTTGGGATGAAATGGTGTCCATGGGCAAAGCTTTGACCAACGGGGACACCTATGGCCTGATGATCCCCTCAACGGGCTATCCATATTGGATGTTCCAAG
>Ga0209659_1000620_pt1 | contig 22108 bp, 18 predicted proteins | sample SaaInlLV_10m_DNA_FD_184658 | JGI IMG/M metagenome (GOLD analysis project Ga0209659, IMG submission 184658) | Marine microbial communities from expanding oxygen minimum zones in the Saanich Inlet - SI072_LV_10m_DNA (SPAdes) (version 2) | ecosystem: Environmental > Aquatic > Marine > Intertidal... | reverse complement strand
AGGCCGCAATAGCGTTTGCTCCAGAACGACTTCCAATAAGTGTAAAATCATCGCCTTGAATATAACTGGCTTCTTTGGTATGAATGTTTTCCATATAACCTTTCCGAATAAGAAAAATACCTGTACCATAAGGTGCTTGAGCCATCTTGTGAGCGTCAAGTGTAAAAGACGAAATATGCGGATTTTGAAAGTTCAATTCACTATTATTATTCGTAAACGGATAATAAAAGCCACCAAAGGCAGCGTCAATATGCAGTTTAAAGGTGCAATTCAAACGAAACAGCTCATCCGTTAAGTAAGTGATATTATCAACCGAACCAAACATTGTTGTCATCATATTAGCAAGAACAATAAAATAGGACTTCCCTTCACTTTTGGCTTTATTAATGGTAACATCAATATCCATTAACCCCCTATCATCTTCGTCAACATTTATCTTGTAAATGTCTAGGGTCAGTAGATTGGATGCTTTATCTACAGAATAATGGCTGTCGACACTACAAAGAATAGCTATTTCCTCATTTTTTGCAGCATGTACATTCTTAAAGTAGTTTCTGTATGTCCAAATAGCTTGTAGGTTAGCCTCAGTACCTCCAGATGCAACATAGCCATCGTATTTACCTTGTTCGCCTTTCAATATATCAACCGCACAAATATCAAGTAAGTCCATCTCTATTTCCTGAGTGCCTTTGTAGTAAGGTTCAGAATTTCCCAAAGTATGGCAACCAATATGGTTTGGATTCTGTATGAGTGTAGACATATATGGTGCTTCTTTTAGAAATGAAGTATCTTGATTAAATACCTTATCGTCTAGAAAAGAGGCAGGAATACCCAAAACATTTTCCTTATCGTAATCCACATTATTTTCTAGAGCACTAAAGACTTTTTTCCTAATGTCCTTTTCTGATAATTTTTTCCAAAATTGAGCCATATGCTATAAGTTCATGCAATTAATAAAAGCTGTAAATAGGCTTACTAGCTTTGTCAAAGATTGCACCTATTTGCCTTGAAAAAGCTGATTCAAATCATATTTAAAAAATTATAAAGTAAGGAGAAAATTAAAAATATATACTCTATCAATATTTGTATTATCTTTGCCCTTTAATGGAATTCTTGTACTCAACCTTTTTGTACGCTTTAGCTCTAGTAGCTGTCCCCATTATTATCCATTTATTCAATTTTAGAAAATTCAAAACTGTCTATTTTAGTAATGTACAGTTCCTAAAGTCTGTTAAAGAAAAAACAAAATCTCAATCTCAACTCAAGCACCTTCTCATTTTATTATCGAGAATACTAACGATTGCTTTTATTGTTTTTGCCTTTGCACAACCCTACCTAAAAAGTGAAGAATCTGATGAAGTAGCCAAAAAGCACGCCGTCAGTGTGTATATTGATAATTCCTTCAGTATGGATGCCGAAAATGAATCTGGTAGATTATTGCAAAGTGCCAAGCAACAAGCACAAGCCATATTTGATGCCTATTCTCCAAATGATGATTTCTATTTTTTAGAGAACAACTTCAAGCCTATCCATCAACGAAAATTAGCCAAAGAACAATTGTTTGAAGAGATTAACGCTATTGAGACAAGTTCAAATGTTCATTCACTCAATAAAGTTTTCAAACGCCAAAAGTACAGCCTAGAAAACAGCACTGCCGAAAAGAAAGACATTTATATTATCTCTGATTTTCAGAAGACCATAGCCGATTTGGATTTGGAAGCTGCGGACTCTGCTTATTCCGTTCGACTCATTCAAGCCAATCCTTATGAAAATGGAAACGTTTATATCGATAGCTGTTGGCTAAGCAAACCCAACCCACAGGTGCAAAGTAATATCAGCCTCTTTGCACGATTAAAAGCTGACAACATTGAAGAACGCGATGTGAGTATTAAATTAACTGTTGACAATCAGCAACGTGCTATAGCCAACACTAGTTTGCAAGAGGAAAGCATAGTGGAGCTTAATTTCAACATCAATGAATTGGGCTGGCACAATGGCACCTTGAGCCTACAAGATTACCCCATTACCTTTGACGATGAATTCCATTTTAGTTTTGAGATAAAACCCCAAATAAATGTCCAACACATTTATGATACTAAGGCTCATCCATCACTAGTAAAACTGTTCGATGAAGACGATTATTTCAACTACAGTTCTCAGTCTATAAACCAAATCAATTACACCGATTTAGTACAAAATCAACTGATTATTTTAGAAGGAGTTGAAGGCATATCGTCTGGTTTGGAACAAAGTATACTAAATGCTCTAAAAGACGGGCAAAGCGTCATGGTATTTCCTTCTGAACAAATGGATTTTGAAAGTTACAAATCCTTTGCGACTGCTTTGGGTATTGACTTTTACAAATCTCTAGAAAAAACAGAAAGTGCCATTAGTAAGATAGACTACAAAAATGCATTGTTTGATGGGGTTTTTGAAGAAAAAGAAGAACGCTTAAACTTCCCCAAAGTAGACAGTTACTATTCCATAAGTCAGTTGAGTACTACCAACGCCACTTCCATATTGACTTTAGACAACAAATCCAGCTTTTTAAGCGAATATAAAGTGCAAGAAGGAACTATCTACCTTTCAGCGGTAGGATTAGACAAATCCTTCAGTAACTTTAGTAAACACGCTCTATTTGTCCCAATACTATACAATATCGCTTCCTATTCTGGCGGCAAACAACAACTGTATTATACCATTGGTGACGAAAGTATTCCTTTAATCAATAGCGGCTTCAGTAAACCTTTCTCTATTCAGCAAGGCGAATTTGAATGCATTCCTAATGCACGAGCCAAAAGCTTGTTTATAGGTAAGCAAATTAATACTGCTGGGCATTACAATTTAGTAGATAATAACAACAGCCTAATCAGTCGTTTGGCATTTAACTACGACCGACTGGAAAGCCAACTTAACACACTAGAAAAAGACGACTTAACGGCCTTAAGTCAACGTTACAGTAATATCTTATTAATCGACAAAAACAGCGATAGCATCAGTAACTATTTAAAGACCTTAAATACAGGAACTCCTCTTTGGATTTACTGCATTATGCTAGCCCTGTTGTTCTTGATAATTGAAACCCTATTAATCCGACTATTATGAGCATTTTATTCAAATCCGTAAAAGTAATTGACACACGCTCACCCTTCCACAATAAAGTGGTAGATGTACTCGTGAAAAATGGTAAAATAGAATCCATTAAATCCTCCATAAAAGCTGACAAAGGCTATAAAGTTGTAGAGGGTGAAAACCTACACCTCTCTTCTGGTTTGTTTGATATGCAGGTGAACTTTAGAGACCCTGGCTTTGATTGGAAAGAAGATTTAAATACAGGTATAAAAGCCTCTGCCAAAGGGGGTTTTACAGGCGTCTTGTACATGCCAAGCAACTTACCAAGTACAGACAATAAAGTTCAAGTAGAGTATTTACTTAACAACACCAAAAATGCTCTAGTAAACATTGTCCCTGCAGGAAATATTACCAAAGAAAATAAAGGGCAAGAGCTGACCGAGATGTTTGAAATGAATCAGGCAGGTGCCAAAGCCTTTACAGATGATCGTAGAAGCGTACAGAAAACCGATATTATGAAATTGGCACTTCTTTACACTAAAAACTTCGATGGGGTGATAATGAATCAACCCAATGACGCTACCATTAGCAATAATGGTAAGATGAACGAAGGCATTACCAGCACAACACTAGGTTTGAAAGGTATTCCTGCCTTAGCTGAGGAAGTTATGCTTTCCAGAGACATTGAACTTACCGAATACACTGGCGGAAAGCTACACGCCAACAGAGTATCCACGGCTAAAAGTGTGGAAATGGTTCGTGCTGCTAAAAAACGTGGCGTAAACATCAGCTGCGATGTGGCAATACATAATCTTATCTTAAAAGACGAAGACTGTGCCACTTTCGATAGCAATTACAAGGTGTTTCCTCCTTTACGAACAGAAAGCGATATAAAAGCGCTTAAAAAAGGTCTGAAGGACGGTACCATAGATGCCATTTGCTCTGACCACAACCCAGAAGACGCTGAACACAAGGTACTGACCTTCGACCACGCTAACTTTGGAATTATAGGAACACAAACGGCCTTTCCCCTAGCCTGTGAGTTAGAGAAGGAAATTGGACTAGAGACTATTGTCAACGCACTGTCCAAAAATCCTAGAAAACTATTAGGAATTGAAAGTTCTTCGATTGAAGAAGGACAAACAGCAAACCTTTGCTGCTTCTCTATGGGCAATGAATGGGTATTTGATGAAGAGGCTATTGAGTCTAAATCCAAAAACAGTCCCTTTATTGGCAAAACCTTTAGCACTAAAGTTATAGGGACAGTAAACGGTAAGCAATCCAGTTTCTAAAACTCTATTTGCAAACCATCATAGGCTATTTGCACATGCTTAGGCAAGTCATTACTGACCTCCTTGTGCTTACCCATAAGATGACTAATGTGCGTTAGGTATATACGCTCGGCACCAACGGATTTACCCACCTCTAAAGCCTCCTCTAAAGTATAATGAGAAAGGTGTTTTTCTTTTCTTAATGCATTGATAACGAGTATTTTACACCCTTTTACCTTTTTAAATTGCTCGTCACTAATAAAATTAGCATCAGTAATGTAAACCAAGTCCTTAATGCGGTAGGCAAAGACCTTCATTTTGTAGTGCAAGACCTCAATAGATTGGAAAGGAATATCGCCAATGGTAAATTGGGATTCTGAATCTATAGTATTAAAATATACTTTGGGTGTACCTGGATACCTATTAGCTCCAAACACATAATGAAATTCGTTTTTTAAAGCCACCTGAACTTGTTCTGAAGCATAAATGGGCATATCGGTTTTGAATTTAAAATTAAAGGCTCTTACATCGTCCATACCAGCAACGTGGTCTTTGTGCTCGTGGGTGTAGACCAAAGCATCTACCTTTTTAACCTTATTGTTCAACATCTGCTGACGAAAATCAGGACCTGTATCGATAACTACCGATGTGGTATCGCTTTCGATAAGCACAGAGCAACGTAGGCGATTATCCTTAGAATCTTTAGATAAGCAGATCGCACACTCACAAGCAATAACCGGGACACCTTGAGAAGTGCCTGTACCTAAAAAGGTTAATTTCATCCTCGTCAAAAATTTTACCAAAAATAAGATTATTATAGTTGTTATTTAACATACAGTTTTTACATTTGTTGAAAGAATCTGAAAAATGACAAAACCAGTTATTCTATCGCCCACCCAAAAGGCTCTCCAAGTAAACCTGGACAGTACCATCTACGGAACATTTGCAGAAATTGGAGCAGGACAGGAAGTCGTTAGGCATTTTTTTAGAGCTGGTGGTGCTTCTGGCACCATTGCCAAAACCATGTCCGCATACGACAAAGATTTTAGCGACGCCATCTACGGCAAGGAGATTGACGGCAGATACGTTTCTAAATCGCGATTAAAAAAGATTCTAAAGCAAGAGTACGGCCTAATAGAAAACCGACTCCGCAGAGAAGAACACCCCGATAAAAAGTACTTTTCATATGCTAATACCCTAGCCACCATTAACTACACCAAAACGGTAAAAGGTCACGGATGGATGGGTTGTCGTTTTCAGACGGCAGCAGACAAAGAGTTTAACGAGGTTATTTTTCACGTTAGACTGAATGACTCAGATGCAAAATTGCAGCAAGAAACCATAGGTATTATGGGTACTAACCTCATATACGCTTGCTTTAATCACTACTACCAACCAAAGACCTTCATTAAGTCCTTGTACGACAACCTCACCAGAGATAATGTGGAGATGGACATGATACACATGGAAGGTCCTGATTTTAAAGATGTAGATAACCGTCTGCTTAGTTTAATCCTTGTCAAAGAAGGTATGACCGATGCCGTTATCTTTGGTCCTGACGGGAAAAACCAACAGCCTTCGGATGTACTTTACAAGAAAAATATACTGACCATCAGAGGGAGCTTTCGCCCAGTTACCAAAGTGAATTTGGACATGATGGAAAATGGCTACAAAGCCTTTGTAGAAGAAAATAGAGTGGACAAAGAAAATGTGCAATTGCTCTTTGAAATTACGCTCTCTAACCTAAAAATGGAAGGCGATATTGACGAAAACGACTTCCTAGACAGAGCCGATATTTTATGCTCTTTAGGACATACCGTACTGATTTCCAATTACAGAAAGTACTACAAACTCATTGAATATTTCTCTAACTACACCAAAGCTCGAATGGGGCTTATCATTGGGGTGAACAACCTTTTAGAGATATTTGACGATAAGTATTACCGCAACCTCAATGGCGGCATACTTGAAGCTTTTGGAATTCTATTTACCAGAGATTTAAAGATTTACCTCTACCCTTATCAGGCGGATGCTAAAGACGAACTGCTAAACAGCAAGAACATCCCTATCCATCGCCGATTGAGACCTTTGTACGACTACCTCCTCAAAAATGGCAGGATAAAAGACTTGAAGTTCAACGACAACGTCTTGCAGATATTCTCTAGAGATATACTCCATAAAATCAAGAAGAAAGAAGACGGTTGGCAAGATGGTGTGCCTGAAGGAGTTAGTGAAATTATCAGCAAAAAGAAATTATTTGGCATGAAATAAAAAAAGCGACTTCGGTCGCTTTTTTAGTGTTGCAACAGCAAGATGCTCGCGCTAGTCGAGATTCTATTTGTATTTACGACGATATTGAGTAGGATATTGTGAGCGAAAATTATATGTTTTATTCATATTCCAAATGCTTGAATCTAAATAAAATTTAGAATCTCTACAATTACTTATTAATGTATCCAGCTTTAATTCTTCATTATTAAAAATGTACTTTCCAATAAAACAATGACCTTCATCGGAAATTAGTTTCATTAAAATTAAAGAGTTTTTAAATGATAAACTATCCTCCCAATCATAAATATTATAGGGTTTCGGCTTAAAATTTATCGAAGAATCTAAAAAATTAAAAGTTGAAGTATCATTAAGAGATTGAATTACTCTACCTTCTTTTTTAAGAATAAAATTTATATCATTAAAGTTCAACTCATCAGTTATGACAGAATCATTTCTTAAAATCTGAAAAATGTCATCAAAAAGTATATCTAATGACCACAATTCCAAAACATTAACTACTCGTGGACTAATTTGTGTTTTGTTATAAACTTGTGGCATACAAGCACTTAGCAAAGTGGTTGAAATTAATATTAAAATATTTTTTTTTATGATTCATGGGCTAATAAGGCAAAAAAAAAGCGACTAAAAAGTCGCTTTTTGGTATTCAATAATTTAGTAACTCAATCCTGCAGAGAATTGAATCATTACTCTTGCTTTTTCACCATTCTGATAGCCTGGTGACTTAAAACGTAGTTCTTTGGCTTTTGCCAATACCTTAGCATTAAGCGACTCTTCCAATTCACTCTTGGCTGCAGCATCGTCCATATTTACGAAAACACCTCTTGGCATCTGTACATCAGAAACCGAACCGTCTTTTTCTACTACAAGAGAAATAACGCATTTTGTAACTTTTCCTACTGGGTTTTCTACTTGTATAGCTTTCTTAAAGTAAGTAGATAACTGATTTATAGTACAAGGATAAGGAGCATCCGCAAAACGCTCGTCTTGGCACTCTTGCAATACAGGCATTACTTCAGCACGTCTTAAAACGTCATCAGAACTGCTTTGAGCAAAAGTACTCAAGGTCATAATGGCTAGGCAAAAAACTAATATCTTTTTCATAAGTGTTTGTTTATTTAAATGATTTGACAATTTACAAATTAAATCAATAGCTCAAAAGCTCTTTTAATTTTTGTTCAAAGCTATTCTTAGCTAAAAAATTATCTTCTAAGTTTTTAGCAAAAGGAACAGCCGTATTTAAACTGGCTGAACGCCTTACAGGAGCATCCAAATACTCGAAGCAATGCTCAGCGATAAGTGCCGAAATATCGGCTCCAAAACCTCCTACTTCGCAATCTTCGTGTAAGATAATGACCTTGCCCGTCTTCTTTACCGACTCAAAAATAGTAGCCGTATCTAAAGGCACAAGGGTTCTTAGGTCAATCAAATCGGCTGAAATATCAGGGTTATTCTCCAAAACATCCAATGCCCAATGCACACCAGCACCATAGCTTATTATGGTCACCTCTTTCCCCTCTTTCAATCGCTTGGCTTTGCCTAACTCTAGTGTATAATAATCGTCTGGCACATCTTGGTAAACGCTTCTGTACAGTGCTTTATGCTCAAAAAACATTACCGGATTAGGGTCTTCAATGGATGCCGCTAGCAAGCCCTTAGCATCGGCAGGAAATGCTGGATAAACAACCTTCAGCCCTGGTGTATGGGTAAACCATGCCTCATTGGATTGAGAATGGAATGGCCCTGCTCCTACGCCTGCACCTGTTGGCATTCGCACAACTACATCGGCAGCTTGTCCCCAACGGTAATGCACCTTAGCTAGATAGTTAACAATGGGGTTAAATCCTGAACTGGCAAAATCGGCAAACTGCATTTCCATAATGGCTTTGTAACCGTTAATTGCTAAACCCATAGAGGCACTCACAATAGCCGATTCACAAATGGGAGTATTGCGTACCCTTTCCTTTCCAAATTCTTCTACAAAACCATCGGTAATCTTAAATACGCCGCCATATTCTGCTATATCTTGCCCCATCACCACAGAATTAGGAAAACGCTGCATGGATTGTTTCAGTCCGTCCGAAATGGCATCTACCAAGCGTATATTAGAAACAGCATCGCTTTGTGGGGCTTGCGGCTGTAAGTCGTAGGACACAAATACATCTTCTAGCTCTTGCTCAATACTAGAGCTAATCTCCTCTTCTGCAAAGGCGGTTTCTAGTGCTTGGTTAATCTCTGCTTTTATATCCGCCTTAGTACTAGCTATATGGTCTTCAGTTAATACTTTTTCCTTCAAAAGGTAAGCCTCAAAATTACTAACTGGGTCTTTTGGTGCCCATTCGTCAAATTTTTCTTGAGGAACGTACTTAGTCCCTGAAGCCTCCTCATGTCCTCTCATTCTGAAGGTCATACACTCTAGCAATACGGGTTTCGGATTGGCTTGCATGTCTTTTTTAAGTTGGCTAATGGTTCGGTACACTTCCAAAATATTATTACCGTCTATGGAATAGGATTCCATGCCGAAGCCTTTACCTTTATCGGCTATGTTTTCGCAGCGAAATTGTTCGTTTATAGGTGTAGATAAACCGTAACCGTTGTTTTCTACTACAAATATTACAGGTAAATCCCATACGGCTGCAACGTTCAGAGCTTCGTGAAAATCACCTTCGGATGTACCGCCTTCTCCACTAAAAACTGCTGTAACTTGCTTATTGTCTTTAAGTTTATTAGCAAGGGCAATACCGTCTGCCACCCCTAGCTGAGGACCTAAATGGGATATCATCCCAACAATATTATAGTCTTGCGTGCCAAAGTGAAAAGAACGGTCTCTACCCTTAGTAAAGCCATTCATCTTACCCTGAAACTGAGAGAATAAACGATGTAAAGGAACGCCTTTGGTGGTAAACACACCCAAATTTCGGTGCATGGGTAATATGTATTCTTCTTGATCTAAAGCAGAGGTAACACCTACAGCAATTGCTTCCTGACCAATGCCAGAAAACCACTTTGATATTTTTCCCTGACGAAGAAGAATAAGCATTTTTTCTTCTATCATTCTAGGTTTAAGGGTGGAGGTGTACAGCTCTAACAACTGCTCATCACTAATTCCTTTACGATTATAGTTCATAAACTAATACCTTCGTTAGGTGGTAAAAATATAATAATTCGTTACTTTGTGCAATAAATTAAGAGCAATGAATTGGGAAGATATCATCATTAGTATTTTAGTCGGTGCTGCCGTCCTTTATCTGTTTAAAACACTACGCAAACCTAAGTCTAACTGTGGTGACAACAACTGTGACTGTGGATAAAATATGGGCATAAAACACTTGATTAGCTTTTTAAAACGAATTCTTTCCTTATGTGCCATTTATGCCATTAGTCGAATGGCGTTTTTCTTCTACAATTATTCGTTTAATCAAATTGATGAACTAGTGCTAGCCCTCGTGGAAGGTCTTCGCTTTGATATTTCGGCACTACTTTATATAAACCTTCCTGTCTTTGTATTGTGGATTATCCACTTCTTCATCCCTCATAAAAAAGGCTTCAATCGCCTGATTAATATCATCTTCTACGGCATAAATATTCCCTTTATTTTACTGAATAATGTCGATATTGTATTTTACGCCTTTAACCTCAAGCGTTCTACGGCTGACTTTTTCAATTTCATTACCTATACCGATGTTAAAAACGTTTACCTAAAGTATATAATTGACTACTGGCAAGTAAGTCTGTTAAGTGGTGTTCAGATAGGTTTCCTGCTGTCCCTCAAAAGCATAGCCCCTTCACCAAAAAGAAAGCTATACGCCTTTGCTACATTAATTATTAGCCTTGGTGTTCTAGTAATCGGACTTAGAGGCGGTACGCAGCTAAAACCTATAAAACCCATTAATGCCGGAGTACTAAGCAATTGTAGTTTATCCGACTTAGTACTCAATACGCCCTTTACAATTCTACACTCTTACAATCAAGAAAACCTCAGTCCTTTCAATTACATTCAACATATTGACAAGACTATCTACAATCCTATACATCACTACCCTTCGGACTCTTTTTCTAGAGAAAATGTGGTAATAATCATTCTAGAAAGTTTTTCAAAGGAATTTGTAGGCTATCACAATAATAGCAAAGGCTATACTCCTTTCTTGGACAGCATCATGTCTAGTGGTTTAGTTGTAGGAAACGCCTATGCCAATGGGGTGCGTTCCATAGAAGCATTGCCAGCTATTACGGCGTCCATTCCCTCTTTAATGACCGAGCCTTTCATCACTACATCATACGCCAACAATAGCTTTGAAAGTATTGCTAGACTCTTACAAAACGAGGGCTATTCTACCTCCTTTTTCCATGGAGGAGAAAGAGGGACTATGGGCTTTTACGAATTCACTAAAAAATCTGCTTTTCAAGACTATTACGGAAGAGAAGAATACAATAATGATGCCGATTACGACAACAATTGGGGAATATACGACGAGCCCTTTTTACAATTTTTCGCCCAAAAACTGAGTCAGACAAAAGAACCCTTTATAAGTACGTTTTTCTCACTCACCTCTCATCCACCCTATCAAATTCCAGAACAGCACATAGGCAAGTTTCCAAAAGGCACTCTTGACATCCACGAAAGTATTGGCTACACCGACTATGCACTGGAGCAGTTTTTTACTACCGCCCAGCAAATGGATTGGTTTGATAATACGCTATTCGTCATTACTGCCGACCATACCTCTCCCTTGTCTTCAAATTCAGAGTATAAAAATAAGCTTGGACGTTATTCTGTTCCACTTGTCTTTTGGAAAGCCGACCACTCATTAAAAGGAAACACAAAAACCATCAGTCAGCACACCGATATAATGCCCTCAATTTTGGATATCATTAACTATGACAAAGAATTTTTTAGCTTTGGGAAATCAATATTCGACAATAGGTCTTGGGCAGTCTCCTTTTTAAAAGGGCAATACCTTTTCATTTCTGATCAAAACTACCTGTTGAATAGAGAAGAAAAATACTCTTCTTTTACAGATAAAGCGTTAAAAAACAAAAGTGAAACTAGCGATAGTTTAAAGCTTTTGTTGCAGTCTGTAAAACAGGATTTTAACAACAGAATGATCAAGAACCAAATGCGTGTCAATGAAAATTAGATTTATCATAAATCCTATTTCTGGTGGTGGAAAGCATAAAAACATACTAGATTTACTAGAGAAAAATATAGATGCAAAGCGTTTTGACTACGACTACCTATTTACGGAACGAAGCAAACACGCTACCGAACTTTCCAAAAAAGCTACTGATGAAAACATTGATGTTCTTGTAGCCGTAGGTGGAGATGGCACCATGCACGAATGTGCAAAAGGTGTATTAGGTAGTAATACGGCTTTAGCGGTTTTGCCATGCGGCTCTGGTAATGGCTTTGCCTTACATTTTAAAATGGAATCGGAACTGGAAAAGGCCATAATTCAGCTCAATAGCTGTGAGTTTAGAACTATTGATAGTTGTACTGCCAACGGTATGCCCTTCTTTAATGTTTCTGGCGTTGGCTTTGATGCACATATTGCCAACTTATTTGCCACAACTAAGGTCAGAGGGTTTATGACATATGTTAAACTAGTACTTCGCGAATGTGCCTTTTATCCCGCACAACAGTATACGCTAGAATACGATGGTAAAACAGAAACACATAAAGCGGTTATTATCTCATGGGCAAATGCTACTCAGTTTGGCAACAATGCTCAAATATCTCCTGAAAGCAAAGTCGATGATGGACTTGTAGATATTTGCGTTCTAAAAGACTTTAACCGACTCAGAGTTCCCTTACTTTTATACCGCTTGTTTACAGAACGTATTCAGCATTCCAAATACATGAAAATTATACGCGCAAAAAGCGTGAAAATCAGTTGTCAGAACGGGATTAGTCACCTCGATGGTGAGAGTGTAGACTTAGGCTCTAGCATATTGATAAATACCGTACCAAAATCATTAAACATATTTGTTCCTCATGGCTAAGAAGAAAAATAAAATAGGTGTAATGTATTCCACCAATTCAAACTACGAATACGAATACGAAAGCGAACAAGAAACTCTACCTATTCCCGAGCAACGCTTGGAAGCTTGGATAGACAAAAAAAATAGAGGTGGAAAAATAGCTACTATAGTCAAAGGCTTTGTAGGTACAGAGTCTGACTTAAAAGACTTAGGGAAAATGCTAAAGTCTGCTTGTGGCGTGGGTGGTAGTGCCAAAAATGGAGAGATAATAATTCAAGGAAATGTTCGTGACAAAGTCATGAAATTGTTAGAAGATAAAGGGTATTTCTGCAAACGTGTAGGAGGCTAAACTAAGGAACGGTACAAGTCTTCATACAATGGAACGATAGTATCCAAATCAAAGGTTTTGGCGTGTTCTAAGGCATTTTTCTTAAACTGATTTAAGCTTGTTTCATCTTTCAAAATAGTTAAAGCTGCGGAGGTCATACTATCAACATCACCTACTGGACGTAAGAAACCTGTTTTACCTTCTATATTTACTTCTGGTAAACCACCAACATTTGATGATACTACTGGAACACTCGATGCCATAGCTTCTAAAGCGACTAATCCAAAACTCTCTGTTTCCGAAGGCAATAGAAATAAATCAGATATTTGTGTGATTTGCTCTATGCGTTTGGACTTACCCAAAAAGAAGATTTTATCTTCAAGACCTTTACTTTTTGCCAATGCCCTCACTCCTTCCAATTCTGGACCCTCTCCAACCATCAATAATTTTGCAGGAACGTGCTGTTGTATGCCTTCAAAAATGTGAATAACATCATCCACTCGCTTGAGTTTTCTAAAATTAGAAATGTGCGTAATGATTCGTTCATCTTCACTTGCAAAACTGCTTCTGAGATTAGCATCTACACCATTCTTATAGAGTAAAAAATCTACAAAATTTGGAATGACTTTAATGTTTTTGTCAACCTTAAAAAAGCGGTAGGTATCTTCTTTTAAACTCTCTGACACAGCCGTTACCGCATCGGATTGATTAATAGCAAATTCAATAACTGGCTGATAGGATTTATCCTTTCCCAATAGCGTAATGTCAGTTCCGTGTAGGGTGGTAATGAAGGGTAAATCTATATCTCGGCTTTTTAGTATTTGCTTTGCGGAATAGGCTGCTGAAGCATGAGGAATGGCATAATGAACATGCAGTAAATCCAATTGTTGAGATATGGCTACATCGACTAATTTGCTAGAAAGTAACAACTCATATGGTGCGTATTCAAACAGAGGATAATCGGACACCGAAACCTCATGGTAAAACATGTTTTCAGTAAACATATCCATACGCACTGGCTTACTATAGGTAATGAAATGCACTTCGTGACCACGCTCTGCAAAAGCCTTGCCCAGTTCTGTGGCTACAATTCCACTACCACCAAATGTGGGGTAACACACTACTCCTATCTTTAACTGCTTTTGCATCTACTCAGTGGTTCGTATGGCATCATAAAAGACTTCCATAATTTTTGTGCGGACATCCATCTTTAGCAACTTTTTGTTTTCAGAGGTTGGATGTATCCTATTGGACAAAAATACATAAACTAATTGCTCAACTGGGTCAGCCCATACTAATGTGCCCGTAAAGCCCGAATGCCCGAATGCTGTAGAGGATGGACTGCAATCGCATGCAGGACCTCCCTCTTGTCCTTCTAATACGGCTTTATCAAATCCTGCTCCTCTTCTATTCTCCAATTTACAATATTGACAGTCTGTAAATTTATTGACTGTTTTGGCTTCAAAATAGCGTTTATCGGCATACTGTCCGCCTTGCAATAGCATTTGCATAAAAACACCCAAATCATTAGCGTTTGAGAATAAACCAGCATGTCCACCAACACCGCCTAACATTGCTGCTCCCATATCATGTACATCGCCTTTCAGCAACTGACTTCTAAAGTAATAATCAAACTCTGTGGGTACAATGCGTGTGGAGTCAATACGCTCTGCAGGCAAATAGCCCATAGTACTAAGTCCCAATGGTTCATAAAAGGTATTTTGAACGAATGCTTCCAATGACATATTGGTTTTTTGTTCAATAATTTCTTTGAAGATATAAAAGCCCATATCACTGTACTTGTATTCTTTCTCTTTTAATTCGGAAACCAAAATACGTTCCATTATACTATCAGGATATTCGCGGTGCAAATAAATATTATCTGCAACTCGAACACTAAATGTATCCGAATAAGTAGTGCTGTATAATGCATCTCTCAAACTGCCATCTTCTTCGAGAGTTTCTATGTAAAAAGGAATCCATGCCGCTAATCCCGACTGATGGGCTAAAATCTCTCTAATTTTCAAATCCTTTTTATCTGAAGTATCGTCAAGCTCAATGTAGTTAGAAAGGGTTTTATCTAAATCAATGGTTTTGTTTTCTTCGAGGTACATTAAAGAAGGAACAGAGGCTATAATCTTCGTTAATGAAGCTAAATCATAAACATCAGTATTCTTAACTTTTTGCTTTTTCTTATAGGTATGGTATCCAAAACTCTTTTGATAAAAAACCGCTCCATTTTTAATGGCTAAAATTTGGCAACCTGGAGTAGCTTCTTTTTCAATAGCATCTTGTGCAATACTGTCTACTTGTAGGAGTATTTTTGGCGATATACCCAAATTCTCAGGAGATGTGTAGCGTATTCTGTTAGCAGTTAAATTTAACCCATCTCCTACTTTGAAGTGAGTATTGGAAACTGGCAATTTACCGTTTGCTCCTATACCACCAAATATAAGTTGAGCTACAGATTCTTGGGCAATTTTAGAGTTTTGATATCCCAAAATAAGTCCATCAAAAGAATAGGTCATCAATAAATCACTAATAGAGTATGGATTAGCAAATACATTCAGAATAACCTTTGATTGAAGGGCTAAGGTTTGCAAAAACAAATCTGTATTCTTGTGTATGTGGTAAGATTTCCAAGCGTTCTTGTTGGATTTATGAACGGATGCAATGACTAAATTATACTTCTGAAGTTCACGCAATAAAGTGTTACGTTCCTCTTCTGAATGCTCTTCTGAAATATGATATATTTTTAAAGGAGCATATTGCGCTACCATTTCTTCAAATGGCTTGGAGTTTTCACCAATACATACCACAGCTAAATTTAGGGTGTCTAAATGCCCGAGTGGCAATAAATCGTCTGTGTTTTGCAATACTGTAAGTGATTTTTCTATCAAGTCTTGGTTTAATCGTCTAGATTCTTTTGAATTTAAGTCTTCAACAAGGTTTCCTTCATTCAAATGAATGCTTTCATCTAAGCCAAACCACTGTTTTGCCATAAGTATCTTTCTACATCTTTCATCAACATACTCCTGTGAAATGATATTCTTTTCAATGGCTTCTTTTATTTTAACAATAGCCTTCGGTACATCTTGAGCGAAAAGTAATACGTCATTGCCTGCTAATAATGCTTTTAAATCAACCTCTCCTGGCTCATAAAATTTACTCACCCCTTTCATATTTAAAGCATCGGTGAATACGAGTCCATCAAAAGCAAGCTCTTCTTTGAGTAAATCTGTTACTACTTTTTTGGATAATGTGGAAGCAAGTGAGTCCGTATCATCTAGAGATGGAATATTTAAATGGGCCACCATAACGCTTCCTAAACCTTTATCAAAAAGATACTTAAAAGGAATAAGCTCCATACTGTCAAGTCGTTCTTTAGAATGATTGATAGTGGGTAATGTTTTGTGAGAATCCGAATCTGTATCACCATGACCAGGGAAGTGTTTAGCACAAGCCAAAACACCTTCGTCTTGTAATCCTTGCATATAGGCTAAGGATAATTGAGCCACACGCTGTGGGTCTTCTCCGAAAGATCGGTTATTAATAATGGGGTTGTTTGGGTTGGAATTTACATCTACAACAGGTGCAAAATTCACATGAACACCCAAACGTTTACATTCTTTTCCTATTTGTCTTCCCATCTGATAAATCAGTGAATCGTCTTGAATTGCTCCCAATGTCATTTGCCAAGGAAAACGAATAGTGCTATCTATTCGCATAGACACGCCCCACTCCGCATCTTGTGCTATCATTAAAGGAACTTGACTAAGCGACTGATAATGATTGCTTAGTCGTAATTGACGAACAGGGCCACCTTGTAAAAACATCAGTCCACCTATGTGGTAGTTTTCAATTAAAAATTCAATTTCTTTTTGGTGCTTTTCTCCTTTATTAGAATAAGCTGCTACCATAAATAATTGAGCTATTTTCTGCTCTTGTGTTAGAGAAGTTAATACACTATCTACCCAAAGTGTATCGGCATGGTAAATGGGGGCTGAGATAGGTATAACATCAGTTGATTCCTCGTTTAGGATAGAGGTAAAAAGAAGTAATATAACACCAATTATTGCCGACAAAAATTTCATATCAAGTAATGAGTTAACAAAACTAACAAATGAACATCGCTTTCAAGAAGATTGCATAAAAACTTTATGAACAATAAATAAGCGTCTCACTAGACCATGAACGAGCTAGTGTCTTTTTTAGGAATAGGACGTATACTCATCACCGGTATATCTGATTTATTAATCACTTTCCGAGCGTTAGAACCAAGGAAATTTAATTCTAAATTATCCTCCTCCTTTGTCATTATCATTAAAAAGTCAGCACCTATACTTTGAGTGTACTCGACTATTGAGCCTGAAAAACTCTTAGAAGAACTTATTTCGACATATTCCATTGAACACTCAACACCTTTAGTCTGAATAAATTCATTTACTTGAGATAGGTTTCTTTTAAGTTTATTCTTAACAGTATCATCGTTATTATCAAAGGAAACTGAGAACACTCTAACTGCCGAATTAAATAATCGAGCAAACTTAATAGCATGAGTTACCTTTTCTCTGGTTTCTTTATTCAAATCTAAAGGCAATGCGATAAGGTCACATTGATTTTTGATCTCTTTTCCTTTAAGTGTAATTACTGGGCATGAAGCTGAACGAACTACCTTATTGGCGTTAGAACCAATAAACTTCTTCTTCATGTCTTTTGGTGTACCATCTGTACCCATAATGATCAAACTAGCGTCAATCATTTCGGCAGTTTCGGTAATTTTATCATAAATCTTACCCGCAACAACCATACATTCAACATCATTTACACCTCCGCAATGTTCACTAACTAGGTCGTTTAAATTATCTCTCACTTTTAATTTAAATTCCTTTTGCTTTTCTTCATAATCAGAGAATAACTTCTGAAGTGCTGAGGGCATTTCAACAACAGATAAAAGAACCAAATCAGAATTGGTGTGCTTGGCAACTATAACCGCTTGTTGAAGAGCTAGTATAGATTGATTAGTAAAACCTATTGGAACAAGAATTTTTTCATTAGTAGAACTCATAATTTTGAATAGCTTTGTATATGTGCAAAAGTAATAAAAATGAGTATGAAATCGATTAATAGCGAGATAAAAGGTGTGTATCATTTAAATTTACTAGCCGAGCACATAGCTAAAGATGTTTTTTTAGTTGGTGACCAAGGCAGAGTAAGCGAGATATCAAAACGATTTGATTCCATTGAACACAAGATTTCAAATAGAGAATTTACAACACATACAGGCTATATTGGTAGTAAAAGGGTAAGTGCATTATCAACAGGTATTGGCACAGACAATATTGACATTGTATTAAATGAACTTGATTCTCTAGTTCCTGAGAGTGAATCGCTTAACCTCATTAGATTGGGAACGTCAGGAACTATTCAGAAAGATATTGATATTGATTCACTTGTAGTTTCAACTCATGGCCTGGGTATTGACAATCTTATGCATTTCTATGCTAACAATCAGTTTGATGACGATTTACAAAAGGCTATTAATGAACAGCTAGAATGGCCAAAAGAGCTTTCTGTTCCTTACATCTATGCCGCAAATAAGCAATTACTTTCAAAATTTAGTGATTTAAGAAGTGGGATTACAGTTACTGCTCCAGGCTTTTATGCTCCGCAAGGAAGAAAATTGCGATTACCTTTTGCTATTGAAGATTTACACGAGCGATTGAAGTCATTTGAACATAAAGGGTTAAGAATTACCAATTTTGAAATGGAAACCTCTGCTCTTTATGGATTAGGAAAGCTTATGGGGCATAATTGCCTAACTATTTGCACCATATTGGCAAACAGAGCAACGGGTGGAAAATCTACAGATTATAAATCGGCTATTGACAATATGATTGATACCGTATTAGCTAAACTGTATTAGCATGAATCCAAAAGTTCTTTCAGCACTTATTGAATTACTTGAAGATCCTGACAAGGAGGTTTATAAAACCGTAAAAAATGAACTGGTAGATTTAGGAACAAATATAATTCCAAACCTTGAAGAAGCCTGGGAAAAGAACTTTGACTCTCTCATTCAAGACAGAGTTGAAGAAATCATTCATGAAATTCAATTCAAAAGTTTACTTAATGAGCTCAAACTATGGATATCATCACCCAAAGATATTCTAGAAGGATGGATGATAATTAGTAGATATCAGTATCCAGAACTTAAAAAAGAATCCTTTGAAAGCACACTTACCAATATCATAAACGAGGCTCATCTTGCTATTGAAAATTGCAATAGTGATTTGGAGAAAATATCTGCTTTAAACACAATTATTTTTAGTAGATATCGATTTAGAGGAAATGTGAAAAATTTTCATTCTCCAGAAAACTCTTTTATTAATGATGTTATAGAAAACAGAAAAGGAAATCCCTTATCGCTGAGTATTATTTACATGCATATTTCACGAAAAATTGGTCTTCCTGTTTGTGGAATTAATATGCCAAAGCATTTCATCGTTGGCTTTGAAAGCGAACATCATTTTGATATTGACTCTATTAAGTTTTACATCAACCCTTTTAGTAAAGGAACAATACTGAACAGACAAGATTTAGAAACCTTCCTTAAAAGAGAAAAAATTAAAGAGTCTTCTAAATACTTTTCTCCGTGTGGAAATAAGGAAATATTGAAACGCTTAATCAATAACCTATTACATTCGTACACCTATCGTAGTAAAAAAGAAAAAGCCGAAGAAATGGTAAAATTCCTTCAGCTTTTCAAATCAATATAACAGCCAATCTACTTCGCGAAGTTAACTGCTCTTGTTTCTCTGATAACCGTTACTTTCACCTGACCAGGATAGGTCATTTCAGTCTCAATTTTTTGTGATATTTCAAAAGATAATTTTTCAGCATCTGCATCTGAAATCTTTTCGCTTTCTACAATAACTCTCAACTCTCTACCAGCTTGAATAGCATATGATTTTACCACTCCTGGATAGGAAAGCGCAGTACTTTCTAACTCCTTAATTCTTTTGATATACGATTCAACAATCTCGCGACGTGCTCCTGGTCTAGAACCTGAAATAGCATCACAAACCTGAACGATAGGCGAAATCATAGAAGTCATTTCAATTTCATCGTGGTGAGCACCAATAGCATTACAGATATGCTCTTTCTCGCCGTATTTTTGTGCAATTTTCATTCCTAAAATAGCGTGAGGCAATTCTGGCTCATCATCAGGCACTTTACCGATATCGTGAAGTAATCCAGCTCTTTTAGCAGCCTTAGCGTTTAGGCCTAGCTCTGAAGCCATTGTGGCACACATATTCGCAACTTCTCTTGAGTGCTGCAATAGATTCTGACCATAAGAGGAACGGTACTTCATACGCCCTACCATTCGAATAATTTCAGGGTGTAAACCGTGAATTCCTAAGTCAATTGATGTTCGTTTACCAATGTCTATAATCTCTTCCTCAATTTGTTTTTTGGTTTGCTTAACTACTTCTTCAATTCGAGCAGGATGAATTCGTCCGTCAGTAACTAATTTATGTAAAGCTAAACGGGCAATCTCCCTTCTAACTGGATCAAAACAAGATAGCAATATAGCGTCTGGCGTATCATCTACAATAATTTCAACACCAGTTGCGGCTTCCAAAGAACGAATGTTTCTTCCCTCTCGTCCAATGATTCGTCCTTTTACATCATCGCTATCGATATTGAATACAGAAACCGAATTTTCAATGGCTTGTTCAGTTGCCGTTCGTTGAATTGTTTGAATGATTATTTTCTTAGCATCTTTAGTGGCTGTTAACTTGGCCTCCTCAACAATTTCTTGAACGTAAGCCAAAGAATTTGTCTTTGCCTCATCTTGTAAGGCTTGTATAAGTTCTTTCTTAGCCTCTTCAGCAGAAAGACCGGAAATAGTTTCCAGAGCTTCCACTTGTTTTTGTAGTAACTTTTCTGATTTACCCTCTTTGTCTTTTAGGATTGAAAGTTGTCTATCTACATTTTTACGGGCATCGTCAAGTTGCTTTTCCTTATTATTTACCTGACCAAGTTTTTGGGAAAGTTTACTTTCTTTTTCTTTTATTCTACTTTCCGCAGAGGAAATCTTTTGATTTCGTTGGTTTATGACTTTCTCATGTTCGGACTTAAGTTCAATAAACTTTTCCTTAGCTTGAAGAATTTTATCTTTCTTTATTTGTTCAGCTTCTTTTTGAGCCTCAGACAATAATGAATTTGACTTTTTCTTGAGGTTATTTTTGAATATAAAATAAGACACTCCTCCTCCTACAATTAGGCCAAAAATTGTCAGTAAAATTAAAATGGATACATTCATAGTTTTCAGTTTTATAATTAAAAAAAACCCACATCAATCATTGAGCTAATAAACTCCTTAAAAATATGATTGGGGTTGCTACACAATCGCAAAAGTCCACTGTCCTATAAATAGAAACCACGAGGGTTGAGGCCGGTTTTTGAAAACATAAGTCATTCCCCAGATTAAAACGTGTTGAGTTTAAAAACTGGATTGATGCGGGTTAAAATGTAAAGAACGTTTTTTATAAATGTTTGTCGATAATAGACTCCATTGCCAATAATTTATCTTCCAAGCTACTGTCAACTTTCACTTTTTGCTCATCGCCTAGCACTTTCACAGCCATTTCTAAAAGACACATACTTAATAAGTCTTGTGTATCTCTCGCTTCAAACCTTGATTCATAGATTTTCAATCTATCTTCAATGGTTTTTACAGCCTTACGCACGCCTTCTTCATCTTCCCTTCTAATAGTAAGTGGGTAAACTCTGTTTGCGACTGTTACTTTTATCTTTAACTCTTTCATAGAGCAATTAAAATCATTTGTTCAATAAAGCGATGCATTTGTCTATCTCCCGCACCAACTCATTTATTTTCTTTCTCGCTGCTTTATTATCTCCCTGTTCTGATTGAATAGAAGTAGAAAGCTTTAAGATTTTGTTTTTTTCTTCCAATTGTTTGATAGCTTGTTCATGAAGTTCTATCTCTTTAGAAAGTTCTTCAATTCTACTGAGCGACAGATGATGCTGCTCGTTCACAGCTTCGTATTTAGCAATCAAAGATTCCATTTTGCTATATAATCTTTGAATAGTTGCTTTCATAATTTTCGCGAAATTACGTTCAATTGAAACGAATAAGCAA
>Ga0209659_1000615_pt1 | contig 22244 bp, 18 predicted proteins | sample SaaInlLV_10m_DNA_FD_184658 | JGI IMG/M metagenome (GOLD analysis project Ga0209659, IMG submission 184658) | Marine microbial communities from expanding oxygen minimum zones in the Saanich Inlet - SI072_LV_10m_DNA (SPAdes) (version 2) | ecosystem: Environmental > Aquatic > Marine > Intertidal... | reverse complement strand
TAGTGTTGACGAAATGAGACTTAATGTATGGTGCTTTGGGTTAAATCACCCAGAGTAGCCTCATCTGACTGCGCCAGCAATCCGATGCGAGTTCTCATTCGTCTGACAGCACCATTTGCACGCCTGATCAACGCCGGCGTCAGACTCAAGACCTACAAAACAGCTGTTTCACTTGATTTTTGAAATCGATGGATTTCAAACGCGGCCAACCCTGAAGCCCAGTGATAAATGAGTGCGCATCGCAAAGAGCAAAACGGCGCCTGGCATCATTGCTGCCGTTGTAACGGCCATGACCAGGCCGATGTCGGTATGAAATCCGAAAAGTGAATTGATCGCCATACTGATGGGTTTGCCGTTGGTAGTTGTTAGAATGCGCGCAAAAACAACTTCTACCCAGGAGAACATGAAGCAAAAGAACGCTGTCACAGCGATACCCGGAGCAATTTGCGGCAGCAGGAACTTCCAAATAAAACGCGGGTGGGAATAACCGTCCAGAAAGGCGGTTTCGTCAAGTTCTTTGGGGATAGCCGAGATAAATCCTTGCAAAATCCAAATGGAGATCGGCAGATTAAACAGGCAATGCGCCAGGGCGATCCCAAAGACTGAATTCACGATCCCAAGCGCCGAAAACAGCTGAAAAATGGGCAACGTCAGAACCACAGGCGGCGTGATCCGAAAGGCGATGAAAGCCAGAAAAAGGTGCTTGTCGCCTGAAAAGGACATGCGCGAAAACGCATAAGCGGCAGGTATCGCTACGGGAACGGTGATGCAGATATTGATCAGCACATAGGCAATCGAATTGACAAAAGAGGAACGCAGATTGGGACTGTTCCAGATATTTGTGTAGTTGGTGAAAGTGAGGCTGCCCACCTCAGCACTGGGTTTTGGCAGCGTCACGGTGAAGCTGATGAGTGTCATCTGAACCAACGGCAGGCACGCAAAGAGGATGAAAGCCAGCAAGGCCGTGACTTTCAATGCAGGCAAGTATCGGTATACGAAGGTCATGACCTTTCCCCGCAATCAAGCATGTCCTGCGCTTTGCTGAACATCCATGCTACCGTCAAAATGATCATGAAATAGATCACGGATCGCGCAGCGGAAGGACCATAGTTGAACGCCCTTATTTCTTCACCCAAATCCACGGCAAGAAATGTCGTTGCCCCGTCAGGGCCACCTGCATTGATGGGAAACGCTTCGGTGTAAATCATGAAGGAATCCATGAACCTCAGCAGGATCGCCATTAGCAGAACATGGTGCAATTTTGGCAGTTGGATGTGGCGAAACACCTGCCAGGGGCTGGCCCCGTCAATTGCCGCAGCTTGATAGTAAGCTGCTGGAACTGTTGTTAAAGCGCTGTAGCAAAGGATCACAACAAGGCTGGTCCAATGCCAGACATCCATCACAATGATCACCGCCCAAGTGTGCGGCGTCGAGAGTTTCCAGTCCGACGCCCAACCCAGATTTGGCAATATGCGACCCAATATTCCTGTCTCGGAATTCAACAAACTGAGCCATAGCGATGGGATCATGTTCCAAGGAACCAGTAAGGGCAAAGCAACGAGCGCGAGTGTGATGCCGACCCAGATTTTGCGTTTTGGAATGCAAAGCGCAATTGCGATGCCTAGGGGGATCTGGATGGTGAGGACGAATGCGGAAAACAACGTGCTGCGGCCAAAGCTGGCCCAAAAGCGCTCCGACCCGATAATTTCGGCGTACCATTCCGTACCAACCCAAAAACGTGCGTCCAGAATGAAAATTTCGAAAAAAGAATAGTTCACCACTGTGATCAAGGGCACCAGCCCGACAAGCGATATGATCAGCGCGGCAGGGGCCACGAACAACCAGCCAATTTCGGTCCGATACTTCATACGACTCTGACGTCCGATAGCGCCAAAGACAGGCTCATACGGTCACAATTCGACAGCCCCAGCTCTCACAATTGGCTGTTAGCTGTGGAGAAAGTTTGTCGTCTGTCAGCAGCACATCAACATCACTCAAGGAGCATATTGTCAGCGGTGCCTTGCGCGTAAACTTGAGGTGGTCGGCCACAATCATGATTTTGCGTGACCGCTGAATCGCGATTTTGCTGACCACCACTTCTTGCCCGTCGAAATCCAGCAGATCTCCGTCTGCATCAATGGCCGAGCAGCCCAGAACCGAGTAGTCAAACTTGAACTGTTTGACCATTTCGACTGTCAAACCTCCCACGATGCCGCCATCTGCGCGGCGCAAAACTCCGCCTGCCAGAATGATTTCGCAGTTGTGATTGTTTGCCAGAATGTTCGCGATATTCAGATTGTTTGTGACAACCAGAAGATTTTCATGATCCAGTAACTCATGCGCGACAGCTTCGGTCGTTGTGCCGATGTTCATGAAAACCGAGGCCCCATCTGGAATGGCGCGCGCGCATTCGACAGCAATCTCTCTTTTGCCCACATCATTCAGGCGACGGCGCTCTTCATAGAGGATGTTCACGACGCCTGAAGGCACAACCGCACCTCCGTGCACTCTTTCAAGCCGACCACTTTCTGCAAGATCGGAGAGATCGCGCCTGATTGTTTGAACAGTAACGTCGTAGAGATCCGCGAGGCCGTCCACCGTGACCTTTCCCTCCTTGCGGGCAAGATCAAGGATTTCTTTCTGTCTGAAATTTGACGCCATCACTTACTCCACTACAGCGCCGATCCAACCACATGAAAGCTGGGCGCTTGTCCTCCCTTATCAGCCAATAAACCTGACGAATCGTCAAGAGTGCGTATTACTTAAACATCCAAAAGATCGAGAAGTCGTGTAACTTCGAAAATAAAAATACGTATTTCCAACGTTATATCCAATAGCGAATAAAAACGAACATTCGTTATTGCAACATTTTGTGTTGTGGTGTTGACTGACGTAACGTCGTGAGCTGGGAGGCTGCGTCAAAAAAATGAGTGCGGGGACGCTTCTTTGGATCAACATAAAAATCAGGACATCGTTGATCTGTTCGTCATTGGGGGCGGCATCAATGGATGTGGAATTGCACGTGACGCTGTCGGCCGTGGATTGAGCGTTGAGTTGGCTGAAATGAACGATCTTGCCTCTGCCACATCCTCCGCCTCGACCAAGCTGTTTCATGGTGGCCTTCGGTATCTTGAATATTGGGAAATCCGCCTCGTCCGGGAAGCACTGATAGAGCGCGAAACCCTGCTCAAGGCGATGCCACATATTGCTTGGCCCATGCGTTTTGTACTGCCCTACCACAAAGACATGCGGTTTGAGAGTGACACACCAACTTCGAAGGTGCTGAATGTCGTGATGCCTTGGATGAAGGGCCGCAGACCTGCATGGCTCATCCGGTTTGGCCTTTTCATGTATGACAATCTGGGCGGCCGGAAAATTCTGAAAGGGACAACCTCGCTGAAATTGAAGGGGACACCGGTGGGTGCGCCGCTGCAAGACCGGTTCGAGCAGGCCTATGAGTACTCTGATTGCTGGATCGAAGACAGCCGTCTGGTAGTTCTGAACGCTCGAGATGCACAAGCCCGTGGGGCTCGTATCAATGTGCGCACCAAGGTCGTTTCAGCCACGCAAGTGGGTGGTATGTGGCAGATTACACTAGAGGCGCAGGGTGGTGAGCGACGCATTGTGACGGCACGAATGATAGTGAATGCAAGTGGCCCTTGGGTTGAGGACATCATTCGCAGCACGATGCGGATCAATTCGAACGAAGGCGTTCGTCTGGTGCGGGGCAGTCATATCGTAACACGCAAATTGTATGACCACGACAAGTGCTATTTCTTTCAGGGCGAAGATGGGCGGATCATTTTCACGATTCCGTACGAAACCGATTTCACCCTGATTGGCACCACCGACGCGGACCATGTTGACGTGCATGAAAAACCAGTTTGCACGCCACAAGAGCAGGACTATCTGTTGGATTTCGCTTCGAAGTACTTGAAACAGCCCGTCACGCGTGATGATATCGTTTTTACCTATTCCGGCGTGCGCCCACTCTATAATGATGGGGCCACCTCTGCGACGGCAGCGACACGCGATTATGTTCTAAAGTTGGACCAGTCTGCAGGTGGACCTATCCTGAATGTCTTTGGTGGCAAGATCACGACTTACCGTAAGCTTGCGGAAAGCGCTCTTGCGGAAATAGCGCCATTCTTTGCCCAGACAGGGCCGCAATGGACAGCGGGTGTCGCCCTTCCGGGGGGTGATTTTCCGGTTGATGGTGTCGCGGCGCTCACAGAAAAATTGAAGACGAAATACTCGTTTTTGACGGAACGCTGGCTTAATCGTCTGGTCAAGGCCTATGGTTCAGAAGTTTTTGATCTACTGGGCGACGCAAAAACAGAGGGCGATCTGGGGCAAAACTTCGGGTCCAATCTGACGGAACGCGAAGTAAACTGGTTGATTGAGCGTGAATTCGCCAATACCGCCGAAGATATCATCTGGCGGCGCTCGAAGTTGGGGCTCAGAATGACGTCAAAGGAAATCGATGCTTTGGACAGTTGGATGGTTAATTCCGCCGCCAATCTGCCCGAGCAACACGCAGTGTGAACTGCGAAAGGGAGAGAGAAATGTCACTTGTTCTTGAGGGTGTGTCTACGGTCATTAATGGCCAAGCACATATCTATCCAACAGATCTGGAGCTGTCATCAGGAACGATGAATGTTTTGCTTGGCCCAACATCGTCGGGAAAGACATCATTGATGCGCGTCATGGCGGGGCTTGATGTGCCCACAACAGGTAAAGTCATCTGGGGCGGAAAAGACGTGACGGGGATGCGGGTGCAGGACCGGGGCGTAGCGATGGTGTATCAGCAGTTCATCAACTACCCGTCAATGACAGTGTACGAGAACATCGCAAGCCCGATGCGGCTGTTGGGCCAATCCAAAGGCCAGATTGATGAGGCTGTCAAAAAAGCGGCTGACCTGATGAAATTATCGCCCTTTCTGGATCGCAAGCCACTTGAACTATCGGGCGGGCAACAGCAGCGGTGCGCCCTTGCCCGTGCGCTTGTCAAAGATGCGGGACTGGTGCTGTTGGACGAACCTCTAGCGAACCTTGACTATAAATTGCGCGAAGAATTGCGCGCAGAAATCCCTAAGATATTCGAAGAAGCGGGGTCCATCTTCGTTTATGCCACGACAGAACCTGAAGAAGCGCTGCTGCTGGGCGGTAACACCGCTGCGATGTGGGAAGGCACGATTACGCAGTTTGGCAAGACACCAACGGTTTACCGCCAGCCTGTCAACGCCACTACGGCGCGGGTGTTTTCCGATCCACCAATGAACTTTTTAGATATCCAAAAAACCGGTGACCGCTTGCTATTCGGCGATGAACAATCTGCACCTGCATCCGGCACTTTTGAAGAGTTGAAAGATGGCAGTTATATCGCAGGATTTCGTCCCAACCATCTTGAGTTGAAGCAACAAGCTCCCGGTGCGCTCGAATTCACCGGCAAATTGAACGTGACCGAGATCACCGGATCTGAGACTTTCATCCACCTGGATCACCACGGCGAAAACTGGGTCGGTCTGGTGCACGGCGTAAAAGCCTTGGAAATCGGCGCATCGCTGAACGTCTACCTAGACCCCAAACACGTCTACATCTTTGCCCAAGACGGCACATCGGTAGCACCCGCTGCCTATGCAGTTGCGGCCTGAGGGATAAAAATCATGGCAAAAATCACTCTCGAAAATCTGGCACATTCCTATCTGCCAAATCCGACGAGCGAAGATGACTTTGCGCTTAAAGAACTGAACCACGACTGGGTCGATGGCGAAGCTTATGCGCTGCTAGGGGCCTCTGGCTGTGGTAAATCTACATTGCTCAATATCATTTCGGGTCTGCTGCACCCGTCTCAAGGGCGTATCCTGTTCAATGACCGTGACGTGACGATGGCCCCGACAACCGAGCGCAACATCGCACAGGTTTTCCAGTTTCCCGTGGTGTATGATACGATGACGGTACGCGATAATCTGGCATTTCCGCTGCGCAATCGTAGGGCTGATCCAGCCTATATCAAAGAGCGCGTGCAACAGATTGCCGCAATGATCGGGATGGAAGATACCCTGAATCAGAAGGCAAGGGGCCTGACGGCGGATGCCAAACAAAAGATATCGCTGGGCCGTGGCATGGTGCGCGAAGACGTGAATGCGCTGTTGTTTGACGAGCCGCTGACCGTGATCGACCCGCATATGAAATGGGAATTGCGCACGCAGTTGAAGTCCCTGCACCATGAGTTTGGGCACACGATGATCTACGTGACGCATGACCAGACCGAAGCGCTGACGTTTGCGGATAAGGTCGTGGTGATGTTTGATGGCCGTGTTGTCCAGATGGGGACACCCCAACAACTTTTTGAACAACCAGAGCATACATTTGTTGGCTATTTTATCGGCTCGCCCGGGATGAATGTGTTGACCGCGCAGGTGGACGGTGACAAGGCGATGCTTGAAGGCACGCAGATTTCACTGGGCAAAGGCTACGGGTCGCTTGACGGTAAGGTTGAATTGGGAGTTCGACCCGAATTCACATCACTGAGTGCGGGCGACGAAGGTCTGCCTGTGACGATCAAACGGGTCGAAGACGTGGGCCGCCATAAAATCGTGCGCGCCGATTTCCACGGCACCGAGATTAACGTCCTTGCTGCTGAAGGTGCTAAAATTTCGCCCGATATGAACCGCGTGGTCTTTGATCCGGCAGGTATCAACGTCTATTCAGATAGCTGGCGCGTCGCGCCGAAGGCGGCCTGACATGAACAAAACAGTTAATCAAAAAGCATGGTTCCTCATCTTGCCGGTGCTTTTGCTGGTGGCATTTTCTGCGGTCATCCCGCTGATGACCGTCGTAAACTACTCGGTGCAGGATACATTCGGGAACAACAAGTTCTTCTGGGCTGGCCTTGAATGGTTCGAAGAGATGTTGGCATCTGAGCGCATGTGGAATGCCCTTGGGCGACAGATCACGTTTTCCGCAATCATTTTGGCCATAGAAATCCCACTCGGCATTTTTGTCGCGTTGAACATGCCAAAGAAGGGCTTTTGGGCCTCGTTTTGCTTGGTCCTAATGTCGCTACCATTGCTCATTCCTTGGAATGTCGTTGGCACAATTTGGCAGATGTTCGGCCGTGTTGATATTGGCCTTCTTGGGTATACGCTGGCTGCCTTGGGGATCGACTATAACTATACCCAAGATTTCTATGCTGCTTGGATCACTGTAATTGTCATGGACGTTTGGCACTGGACTTCTCTGGTCGCCCTTTTGGCCTACGCTGGTTTGCAGTCCATCCCGGACGCCTATTATCAAGCAGCCAAGATTGATCAGGCCAGCCGTTGGAAAGTTTTCCGCTTTATCGAGTTACCCAAGATCATGGGCGTGCTGATGATCGCGATCCTGTTGCGTTTTATGGACAGCTTCATGATCTACACCGAACCGTTTGTGGTGACGGGTGGGGGACCGGGCAACTCAACGACCTTCTTGTCGATTGATCTGGTCAAGATGGCGCTGGGGCAGTTTGACCTTGGTCCGGCTGCGGCGTTCTCGATCATGTATTACCTTGTGATCCTGCTGGTGTCTTACGTGTTCTACACGGTGATGACGAACCTCGATAAAAGGGATGGCCACTGATGTCTGACTTCACAATCACCCCGACCAAGCGCAGTTTGGGCCTGCCCAAAATCAGGGGCAATGCCATTGTTATGGGCCTGTACCTGCTGTTCCTGCTGTTGCCGATCTACTGGCTGGTGATGATGAGCCTCAAAACCAACTCGGAGATCCTCAACAGCTTTACCCTGTGGCCCCGTGACCTGACCTTTGACAACTACCTGACGATCCTGACGGATGCGTCTTGGTATACAGGCTATCTCAACTCCATGGCTTATGTGGTGATGAACATGGTCATCTCGCTGCTGGTGGCGCTCCCTGCGGCTTATGCCTTCAGCCGCTATACTTTTAAGGGCGACAAGCACCTGTTCTTTTGGCTACTGACCAACCGGATGGCACCTCCCGCGGTCTTTGCCCTGCCGTTTTTCCAGCTCTACAGCTCAGTAGGGTTGTTTGACACGCATATTGCCGTCGCTCTGGCGCATTGCCTGTTCAACGTGCCGCTGGCGGTTTGGATATTAGAAGGTTTCATGCGTGGCGTGCCAAAGGAAATCGACGAGACAGCTTATATCGACGGCTATTCATTCCCGCGCTTTTTTATTCGTATTTTCACTCCGCTGGTGGCCTCTGGTATCGGTGTGACGGCGTTCTTTCTATTCATGTTCAGCTGGGTCGAACTGCTGCTCAGCCGCACGCTCACATCGGTAAACGCAAAACCAATCGCCGCCACAATGACACGTACGGTGGGTGCTGCTGGCATCGACTGGGGGGTGTTGGCTGCGGCTGGGGTTCTCACGATCCTGCCGGGTGCTTTGGTGATCTACTTTGTCCGCAATTACATCGCCAAGGGCTTTGCCCTGGGCCGCGTCTAAGCGAGGAGAAATAACTATGGAATGGATGGCATGGACTTGGCCGACCGCCGTTTTCTTCGGCATCATCACAATAACGCTGGTCACGTTCACAGTGCTTGCGATCAAGTTTCCGGAGGTCCCGCGCAACGGCATCCTCAGGATTGAGACGACCCGTGGTGACAGACTATTCATCACGCTGCTGGGCTCTGCCTTTATCAATCTGGCTTGGCTTGGACTACTCAGTGCGCCGCAATGGGGTGCGCTGATCGTCTGCTTCTTTTACGCTTTAGCGGTCTTCCGCTGGGTTTAATCGATCGGGTGATCCGGCGTGCAAGAACCGGACCACCTTAACTGTTCACATCTAGGGAGGAACAAAAATGAACTTGCGACTTAAAGGAACCACTGCGTTAGGCCTTGCTGCTTGCATGCTTGCCGCACCTGCGTTCGCTGATATGGAGGCCGCCAAGGCATTCCTTGATAGCGAAATCGGGGAACTTTCGACGCTGTCACGTGCCGATCAAGAGGCTGAAATGCAGTTTTTTGTCGATGCGGCAGCCCCTTACACTGGTATGTCGATCAATGTTGTGTCCGAGACGATTGGTACGCACACATACGAGTCCACCGTTCTGGCACCTGCGTTTGAGGCCATAACCGGCATCAAGGTGACGCATGATCTGATCGGAGAAGGCGACGTTGTTGAAAAACTGCAAACGCAAATGCAGTCAGGCGAAAACATCTATGACGCCTATATCAATGACAGTGACCTGATCGGCACCCACTGGCGTTACAAGCAAGCGCGTAACCTGACCGACTGGATGGCTGGTGAAGGCGCTGCAGTGACCAACCCCAATCTTGATCTGGCCGATTTTATCGGCCTGTCTTTTACCACGGGTCCGGATGGTAAGGTCTATCAACTGCCCGACCAACAGTTCGCGAATTTGTATTGGTTCCGGTATGATTGGTTCAACGACGAGCAGAACAAAGCGGACTTCAAAGCCAAATATGGCTACGATCTGGGTGTTCCGGTCAACTGGTCTGCCTACGAGGACATCGCTGAATTCTTTACCGGTCGTGACCTATCACGCCTTGGTGTAGAAGGCGAAGTCTTTGGCAACATGGACTATGGCAAGAAAGATCCATCCTTGGGTTGGCGCTATACTGATGCGTGGCTTTCCATGGCTGGCGCTGGCGACATAGGTGAGCCGAATGGCCTGCCTGTTGACGAATGGGGTATCCGCGTCAACGACAAGTCGCAGCCGGTCGGCTCTTGTGTCGCGCGTGGCGGTGCCACAAACGGTCCAGCGGCAGTCTATGCTGTAACCAAGGCAATCGAATGGCTGGAAAAATACTCTCCTCCGGCTGCTGCTGGTATGACATTCTCTGAGGCAGGCCCAATTCCTGCGCAGGGTAACGTTGCACAGCAGATGTTCTGGTACACGGCGTTTACTGCGGCATCAGTAGAACCTGATCTGCCCGTAATGAACGAAGATGGCACGCCAAAATGGCGCATGGCACCTTCGCCACACGGCGCATATTGGACCAAAGGCACCAAGATCGGCTACCAAGATGCCGGTTCGTGGACGCTGATGGAATCCACACCTGTAGATCGTGCTCAGGCTGCGTGGCTCTATGCGCAGTTCGTGACGTCCAAGACTGTCGACGTGAAGAAAAGCCATGTTGGTCTGACATTCATTCGTGAATCTACGATCCAGCATGAAAGCTTTACCGAGCGTGCGCCAAAACTGGGTGGTTTGATCGAATTCTACCGCTCACCAGCACGGGTTCAATGGTCGCCAACCGGCACCAACGTTCCTGACTATCCAAAGCTGGCTCAGCTGTGGTGGCAGAACATCGGCGACGCAATGTCCGGTGCCAAGACACCTCAGGAAGCACTCGACTCACTTTGCGCAGATCAGGAAAAAGTTCTGATCCGTCTGGAGCGTTCCGGTGTTCAGGGCGACCTTGGTCCAGTTATGAACGAAGAGAAAGATCCCGATTACTGGTTGTCTCAATCAGGTTCGCCCAAAGCGAAACTGGCCAATGAAGACGAAGCACCGGTAACGATCTCTTATGACGAGCTGATCAAATCCTGGCAGTAAACCCTTGCTTTGGAACCAAGTGATTGGCTCCAATTCAAATGGTTTTATGAACACGTCCAAGATCAGCGGCCCTATAAGAAGGGCCGCTGATCTCACCTCGAACCACCGGCGGCCCTTCATGAATTATGTCCTAGCAATTGACCAAGGCACGACATCAACCCGAGCGATATTGTTCGACGCGACGATGGCTGCATGTGCCAGTGCGCAGGAAGAATTCGCGCAACATTTTCCCCAATCCGGCTGGGTTGAACACAATCCTCAAGACTTGTGGGATACGACGCTATCTACCTGTCGTGAAGTCGTCAGCCTCGCAGGCATATCGCCTTCGCAAATTGTCTCAATCGGCATCACTAATCAGCGCGAAACCGTCATCGTTTGGGACAAGCAAACTGGCGAGCCGCTGCATAACGCGATCGTCTGGCAGGACCGCCGCAGTGCTGACACCTGCGCAGCACTGCGAGATGCGGGTCATGAGCCGATGATCACGGAGCGCACGGGGCTTTTGCTCGACCCCTATTTCTCAAGCACCAAACTGAAATGGATATTGGATCACGTAGACGGCGCGCGAGCCCGCGCGCAAAACGGCGAGTTGCTGTTTGGCACTGTTGATGCCTTTCTCATTTGGAAACTGACCGGCGGGAAAACCCACGCCACGGATGCTACCAACGCCGCACGCACAATGCTTTATGATATTCGGAAAGGCCGGTGGAGCAGCACGATATGTGAGCTCCTTGATATTCCCATGCAGATGCTGCCGCAGGTCAAAGACTGTGCCGCTGATTTTGGCAACACCCGGTCGGATTTGTTTGGCGTTAAAATTCCCATCAATGGCGTTGCCGGAGATCAGCAAGCCGCCACAATTGGGCAGGCTTGTTTTGAACCTGGTATGATAAAATCGACCTATGGCACGGGGTGCTTTGCGCTTTTGAACACTGGCGATACGCCTGTCATGTCGAGCAACCGTTTACTCACCACAATCGCCTATCAGCTCGATGGCAACCCGACTTATGCGCTTGAAGGCTCGATTTTCGTCGCGGGCGCGGTCGTACAATGGCTGCGGGATGGGCTGCAGATTATTCAGGACGCGTCTGAGACGCAGGCCTTGGCCGAACAGGCAGATCCACAACAAAACGTGATCCTCGTTCCGGCCTTTGTTGGTCTGGGTGCCCCTTATTGGAACCCTGATTGCAGAGGGGCTGCTTTCGGCCTGACTCGCGCAACAGGACCCGCTGAAATGACAAAGGCCGCGCTCGAATGCATTGGCTACCAGACACGGGATCTGCTGCAAGCGATGGCGGCGGACTGGCAAGCACCTGGCGTACAACCTACGTTGCGAGTCGATGGCGGCATGTCTGCCAACGATTGGGCGATGCAGTTTTTGTCTGATATCATTTCAGCTGCCGTCGACAGACCTTCGAGCCAAGAAACCACAGCCCTTGGCGTGGCGTGGTTGGCAGGAATGCACGCCGGCGTCTATCCCGACCAAGTTGAATTCGCCAAGACATGGGCCTGTGAAACACAATTTATACCCGCAATGGACGACAGCCTCCGTGCCAAAAAATACGCGGCATGGGGCAGAGCCGTCCATGCCACAATGAGCGTTTAGGCGATGTTTTCCTTTTTCAGCCCGCAAGCGATCCACTTTGGACGGGGTCAAAGCCAGAAGACGGCGGCACTGGCCGCAACTTTCGGCACTTCTGTTCTGTTGGTACATGGCGCAAATGTTGGGCGCGCGCAGTGGTTGATTGATGCGTGTCATGCGGCGGGTTTGACGATCGAAAGGGTCAGTTGCGCGAATGAGCCCAGCTTGCCCGATATTGAACGCGCGCTGCGCCAGTTGAACGGGGTCTTACCGGATATTGTGATAGGGCTTGGCGGCGGTTCCGTCCTCGATTTTGCCAAAGCGCTGGCAGCGTTGATTCCCTGTAAAGGCGATCCCATGACTTACCTCGAAGTCGTTGGCGACGGTCGCCCCCTAGATCACGCACCCTTGCCGATGATCGCCCTGCCAACAACGGCAGGGACCGGTGCGGAAGTCACAAAAAATGCGGTTATCTTGGTACCTGATCATAGTATCAAGGTTAGCCTCCGCGACCCAAGGATGGTGCCCAACGTTGCCATCGTTGACCCCTCCCTCATGCAGGGTGCGCCTAAACAGGTGGCTCTTGCGGCCGGGCTCGACGCGGTCACTCAGGTAATTGAGCCGTATCTTTCGATCAAAGCCAATCCGATGACCGACGCCTTGTGCCATGAGGCCATTTCGAATGGCCTCAGTGCGCTGAGAGATTTGGTGGAATATGACACGCCCGAAGCGTGGGACGGCATGGCTTGGGTCAGTACATGTGGTGGGTTGGCCTTAGCGAATGCGGGCCTTGGCGCCATACATGGTTTCGCAGGCGTTATTGGCGGAGAAACCAATGCTCCCCATGGCGAAATTTGCGGTGCACTGCTTCCCGCTGTCCTTGAATCGCATCTACGCAAAGCAGAGGAACATACGGAAGTATCTGTTCGCTTGCATTGGGTTTTACATCAAATTGACACCTATTTTGCAAAGGGTGAAAAAGGGATGGGTATTACTGCGTTGCGTAGCTGGTCCCGGAGAATGGGTCTTCCCGGCTTGGAAGGGTTGGGATTATCCTTGGCGGACTATTCTAAAGTTGCCGAAGCTGCGTCTAAAGCATCATCGATGAGCGGAAATCCTTTCGTTCTTTCGCAACACGAGCTTATGGAGATACTACTTTCTGCGAAGTGAGATGTCCAAACGACATTTCATATTGCCAGTTGTCTAAATTGCTTGACCTGCGGTTCGTCGCGAACCAGCATTACCTACTGGGGCGGTCAATAAAGTGCTTCGTTTCATTCAAGTCTAGATGCAAAAGTTTCCTGATTTGGATCTTCGTACTTAACCGGTTCCATTGCTGCCAGTGAAATTTATGGTACTGTCAGACAAAACGAGCTTGAGACGGGGCGGGCGGTTTCGTAGCCTCGCCGTGTGACAAAACACTTCCCATTCAGATCCTTTAAAACGAGCCCTGAGATCATCCGGTTGGCGATGATGCTGTCCCCCCTTTGGTTGGCCATACCCGCTATTTCCGCCACGCGCCCGCACGCCTACGCGTCGATGCACACATGTTTGATTTGGCGCTTGGTTACGCAGCTGTTTGCCTGCTGACGCGGCTGTGGCTCGGTTAAGGCGCTACGGGGGCTGGGTGTGGGGTAATGTTGGCTGTGAGGCTGTTGCAATGCACCTTTACGCACGCATCAATTTCAAGCTCAATCGAGAACGGCCGATCTTACTGAGTGGCGCCAACTATTGAGCGCATAGGTTCAGGCTGCGCTAGAAATCCGATGCGAGTTCTCATTAGTCTGACAGCACCTCCTCACGGCCATCGTCAACGGCCATAAGCAAAAGCACATCGATCAGCTGCTACCGTGGAAATTTAGAGCCTGAAGCAGCGCTTACAGGTCAGCCAACGTTAGTCACATTGCATTTAAAAGCGCTCGGGCGAGAAATCGTTAATATTGCACAATGCGGTGCGTCCTTGCACGAGATCCGTTACGATTTTGCCAGTCACTCCGCCTAGGGTCAGACCTATATGTTGATGCCCAAAGGCAAAAATTATACGGCTCGACTGCGGCGAAAATCCTATGACAGGCAATGCATCTGGCAGGGTAGGACGATGTCCTATCCATGTGGTGTCTGGTGTTCCAATGTTGCCAAACATTTCGTGCGATTTCCGGCGCAGATACTCGGTCCGATTGGTGTTGAATGGAGCGTCGATGGCGTTGATTTCGACCGTCCCCGCAATGCGTAGGCCCTCAGCCATTGGCGTTGCATAAAAGCCTGCTTCGGCCCATCCGACGGGTCTCGCAATAGATGCACCGTGGTTGCGATAGATGATGTGATAGCCGCGCTCTGTCCCTAGTGGCGTATGCTCTGCACCGCTGCCCTTGATTTGACCCGAGCGGGCGCCCGCGGTCAACGCGAGGCGCTTTCCACGGATTTGTGTTCCGTCGCCAAGAAAAGCTGTGACACCAGTGTCGTCCGCTTGCGTGCGGTCAATTTTTTGCGGCAGATACGTACCCCCCAGAGCCTCAAACCGCACTTGCATCCGGCGAACCAGCTCTTGCGGGTCCGTGATATGCCGAGCGCCTTTGAAGCGTAGTCCGCGATGCATCGGCCGTTGCAGGTTCGGCTCCAACGCGCGGATTTCATCGGGGCCAAGTTCGTCAAAAACGACACCTTGCTCCGCTCGCATAGCATTGCTAGTGGCGGCATTCTCAAAACCTGACCTGCTAGACCAAACATAAAGGCAGTCATTGCTGACAATGAGATCCTGCGCATTGGCCTCGGTTATCAGAGGGTCAAGGCCTCCATCTGCATGCCTCAGGAAATTCCCAAGCGCCTGCGTGATGTGTTTGACGCGGGAGTGTCGACAGTTGTTGAGGAAAGACAGCATCCAGCGAGGGTTCTTGAGCCCGTGCGTGAGATTGAAGCTGAGCGGACTGTCTTTGCTTGTGAGCAAATGCGGAAGTGATTTGAAAATGGTCGAGGAATTCACAGGGATGCAGGCGTAAGTGGCGATGGTGCAAGCCGACCCATAGGTCGTACCCGATCCCGGAGGGGCAGGGTCGCAGATCAGGGTTTTAAGCCCTTCTTTCTGCGCCCAGAGCGCTGTTGACATGCCGACTATGCCAGCGCCCGCGACGATAAGATCAAAATCAGTTGTGGGCATAGTCGGCTTTCTTACGCTTGGCGTTTAGACAATTTCGAGAAGCAGTTTTGTGGTGTTCTCTTTTGTCATTTCAACGGGGTTCCCGCCAGTGCTTGGATCAAGCAAGGCACCTGCTACGATACGGTCGATATCTGGATTTTCAACGCCAAGACCAGAGAGCTTGCGCGGGATACCTAACGAGGCGTTGAGTGTGTCGACGTAGTCGCAGAACCCGTCAAACCCACCCGCGATGCCAAGGTAATCGGCGGCGTGCCCAATCAGATCGGTAATCGCAGGACGGTTGAACTGGAGAACTGCAGGCATACAGATCGCGTTCGTTGTGCCGTGATGAGTGTGATAAATGGCGCCAATGGGATGCGACAGAGCGTGAATTGCGCCGAGCCCTTTTTGAAACGCAGTGGCTCCCATTGTCGCAGCCGACATCATCTGCGCGCGCGCCTCGATATCGGTGCCGTCGGCATAGGCTCGTGGGAGGTATTCCTTGACCAAGCGCATACCTTCGAGCGCGATGCCCTGTGACATGGGGTGGTAGTGCGGCGAGCAATAGGCCTCGACGCAATGTGCGAAGGCGTCAAGGCCTGTGCCTGCCGTGATCATTTTTGGCATGCCGACGGTGAGTTCAGGATCGCAGATCACGACTGTGGGCAAGAACTTAGGATGGAAAATGATCTTCTTTTCGGCCGTCTCGGAATTGGTGATGATCGAGGCGCGGCCGACTTCTGACCCAGTGCCTGCCGTCGTTGGCACGGCCACGATAGGGGCGATGGCGCTTGCGTCTGCGCGTGTCCACCAGTCGCCGATGTCTTCGAAATCCCACAAAGGGCGCGTTTGCCCAGCCAAGAAAGCAACGAGTTTGCCTAGATCAAGACCAGAGCCTCCGCCAAAGGCGACGACGCCATCATGTCCGCCGTCGCGGTAGGCTTTGACGCCCGCGGCGGCATTCTTTTCATTCGGGTTCGGGTCCACTTCAGAAAACATCGCGCCGCCAAGCCCCGCTGCTTTCAAGAGGTCGAGCGTTTTGGTTGTGATCGCCATATTTGCCAAGCCACGGTCGGTCACGAGAAGCGGTTTCTTAATACCGGCGACTTTGCAGGCGTCCGCGATTTCGGAAATGCGGCCAGCGCCGAAACGGATTGCGGTTGGATAGGACCAATTTGCTTTGATGCTCATTGTCGTTAGACCTTTTTCATATGGTAAGATTTTGGACGTGTCAGGTTGTGGAACCCGATCACGGATAAGCCGCCGCCGCGGCCTGTGTCTTTGCAACCTGTCCAGCAAAGACCCGGATCGAGGTAGTCGGCGCGGTTCATAAATACGGTGCCTGTGTCGATCTGATCGGCGATGGCTTCGGCGCGTGCGGTGTCTTGCGTCCAGACTGATGCTGTCAGGCCAAAGTTGCTATCGTTCATCAACTTGATGGCCTCGGCGTCGTCTTTCACAGACATGATGCCCACCACTGGTCCAAAGCTCTCGTCGCGCATGACGCGCATGTCGTGGGTCACATTGGTGAGAATTTGCGGCATGAGGTAGGCGCCGCCGTCTTTGGGGAAGAGTGCCGGATCGATATGCGCTTTTGCGCCCATCGCGATGGCCTCGGCGGTTTGCGCACGGACCTCATCGGCGAAGCGGACGTGGGCCATTGGGCCAAGTGTGGTCTCGGTGTCCAACGGATTGCCGAGTTTATAGCCGTTCACGATCGCAACAGCCTTTTCAACAAACTGATCAAACAGGCTCTCATGCACATAAATCCGCTCTATCCCGCAGCAGCATTGCCCCGAATTGAACATCGCGCCGTCGATCAGTGTATCCACTGCATCATCAAGATTGGCGTCGTCCAAAACATAGCCCGGATCTTTGCCGCCAAGCTCTAACCCGATGCCTGTAAAGGTGCCGGCGGCTGCGACTTCCATCGCTTTGCCACCGACCACCGACCCTGTGAAGTTCACAAAGCCAAAGGCACGGTCTGAGATGAGGTCTGATGTGGTTGTGTGATCCAAAAAGACGTTTTGAAACACATCCGTCGGTACGCCTGCAGCATGGAAGGCGGCGGCCAGACGTTCGCCCACTAAGGGCGTTTGCGATGCGTGTTTAAGCATAACGGCGTTGCCTGCAATCAATGCGGGAGCCACAGTGTTGATCGCGGTCATATAGGGGTAATTCCACGGTGCCACGACCAAAACGAGGCCGTGCGGAACGCGTTTGATCACGCGGCGAAACTTGTCGCTATCTTCAATTACGATTGGTGCCAGCGCGTCTTCGGCGATTCTGGCCATATAAGTGGCGCGCTCGTTAAAGCCGCCGAACTCGCCGCCATAGCGCACAGGTCGGCCCATTTGATGCGCCAGTTCAGGTACGATGTCGTCGTTCATTGCGCCGACAGCCGCGACGCCTGCTTGCACTAGTGCGATGCGGTCAGCGAGGGGACGGAGCGCCCAAGCCGCTTGGGCTGATTTTGCCTGTGCCACTGCGGCGTTCGCCTGCGTGCGCGTCAGAGTTTCACGTTCGGCGTAGACCGACCCGTCGATGGGGGAGATACATGTGATCGTCATAGTTTAAGCTCTTTCAAAACCGCGGGCGATTTCCCAATCGGTGACAACGCGGTCAAATTCTTCTTGTTCCCATTCTGCGGCGCGGGTGTAGTGATCGACAACATCGTCACCCAGTGCCTCGCGCAAAAATGCGGAGTTGCGCAGTGTTATTGTTGCGGCGCGTAGATTCTGTGGAATATCTGCGGCCTGTGCATCCACGTAAACATCGCCCGTTGTGGCCGGCGGGAGCGCGAGCGCGTCTTCAATCCCTTTGATGCCCGCGGCAAGCATGGCTGCCTGTGCGAGATAGGGGTTGAGATCAGAGCCGCCAATGCGACATTCGACACGCACGCCTTTGGTATTCTCGCCGCACAAACGGAAGCCAGCCGTGCGATTGTCGACCGACCAGACGGTTTTGGTGGGCGCAAATGTGCCTTTGGCGAACCGCTTATAGCTGTTCACGTAGGGCGCAAGAAAATAGATATAGTCAGGCGCATATTTGATCAGACCCGCCATATAATGGCCCATAAGTTTAGACATGCCGTGGGGCTGGGATTTGTCGAAAAACGCGGCGTCGCCGTCTTTCCAAAGCGATTGGTGCACATGGCTGGACGAGCCGACGCGATCTTTGTGCCACTTGGGCAAAAAAGTCGCGGCATGGCCGTTTTGCCAGGCAATTTCCTTGATCGCGTGTTTTGCAATCGAATGGTAATCGGCGCAATCGAGGGCAGGGGAATAGCGGATGTTGAGTTCTTCTTGACCTGCTTCAGCCTCGCCTTTGGTGTTCTCAATCGGCAGACCTGCCGCAAAAAGGAGGTTGCGGATCGGTCGCATAACCCCTTCTTCTTTCATGGTCTGGAAAATGTGATAATCTTGATTATAGCCGCCAATCGGTTCCAGATTGCGGAAGTCGTCTTTGCGGATTTCGTCGAGGGTTTTGGCAAAGAGGAAAAACTCCAACTCGGTCGCCATTTTTGCCTCTAGGCCAAGCGCTTCGAGCCGCTTGATCTGCTTTTTCAGGATCGCGCGCGGGGAATGGGAAATCGGTTCATTGGTGTGGTGGTCAAGCACATCGCACAGCACCATTGCAGTGCCTTCAAGCCATGGCACAGGACGGATCGTGCTCAAGTCGGGGGCCATGACGTAGTCGCCATAACCGCTTTGCCAACTGGTCGAGGCATAGCCGCTCGGCGTCGCCATCTCGAGATCAGTCGCGAGCAAATAGTTGCAGCAATGGGTTTCTTTGAACGAGGTCTCTACAAAATTGACGGCATGAAATCGTTTGCCCATCAGACGGCCCTGCATATCGACAAAACACACCAGAACGGTGTCGATCTCGCCAGATGCGACCATTATTTTGAGGGTTTCGAAATCGTGTGGTTTTGTCATGGTCATACTCCGACAAGTGGTGGCCAGCACCAGTACCCGTGCTGGCCAATGTTATTCATTACCCGAAAGTATAAGGAGGTCCAGCCTTGCTGATGACATCGTTATAGTCTCGGAAGGTTTGCACGATTTTGGCGTTCAATTCGCTTTCTGCGGCGATTTCGGTCCAGAATACTTTGGCAGCTTCTTCGACGACGACCCATTCCTCTTGTGGAATTGTGCGTAGTTGCAATTTGTCACCTTGGGCGCGCAGGCGTGCCTCGCCGCCCCAATACCACTGGTTGCGGTAGGTGTGACCTGCTTCAATCCCTGCCATGACGATCGCTTTTAGATGCTCTGGCAGGTCGGCCCAAACTTGCTGGTTCACAAAGAACGAGCCGATCCAAGCCCCTGAGATGTTGTTGGTCAGGAAGTAGTCGGTGACGTCCGCCCATCCCACGGTGTAGTCTTCCGTGATGCCCGACCATGCCATGCCGTCAAGCTCTCCTGTTTGCACCGCAACTTCTGCGTCCTCGTAGGGAATCGAGACTGGGACCACGCCGAATTGGGACAAAAAGCGGCCCGCTGTCGGGAAGGTGTAAAGCTTAAGGCCATCAAGATCGGCAAGCGACGTGATCTCTTTTTTGGTGTTAAAGTTACATGGATCTTGGCCCGCAGCAGAAAGCCATGTGACTCCAACCTTGGCGTATTCTTCGCGCCAGATATCTGCCAGCCCGTATTGATCAAACAACACGGGCACATCGAGCGAGTGTTTGGTCGCAAGCGGGAAGTAACCGCCAAATTGTTGCAATGGTGTGGGTGACGCCATTGAATCATCGTCGGAGTGAACCGCATCGATTGTGCCGCGCTGGAGCGCTTGGAATAGCTCGCCAGTCGGAACAATTTGGTCGGCATAGTAGAGTTCGATTTCAAGTTCACCGTTCGCGGCTTTGTTAATGAAATCGATCACAGGTTTGGTTACATGTTCGCCAAGTGCCGCGCCAGCATAGGTCTGAAAACGCCACTTGATGGCAGTTTGAGCGCGCGCCACGGAAGGTGCAGCAAGTGCAGCAGCAGTTCCACCGAGGGCGGCGTTGCGTAAGAATGAGCGTCTCGTTGTCATGGTTTTCTCCTTGGTTTGATGATTGCCCCTTAACCGGAGCCTTCTTGGGTTAATGGCTGTAAACGTAATTGGGCAGCCAAAGCGCCAATTGCGGAAAGATCATCACGAGAGCCAGCGCGCCAACCATGACCAAAACGAAGGGCACAATAGAGCGGTAGATGTCTTGGATCGTGATCTCGGGCGGTGCCATGGCTCGCATCAAAAACAAGTTGTAGCCGAAGGGTGGTGTCATATAGGCGATCTGGCAGGTGATCGTATAAAGGATACCATACCACACCAAATCGAACCCAAGTGCGCCGACAAGTGGCACATAAAGCGGGGCAACGATCACCAGCATGGCAGTGTCGTCCAAGAACGTGCCCATCAAGATGAACGTAAGCTGCATCAAGATCAGGATCACCCAAGGGGACAGACCCAACTTTTTGGTAAACAAGCTTTCGATGGCTTTGACGGCGCCAAGCCCATCAAAAACCGCGCCAAAGGCAAGAGCTGCGAGGATGATCCACATGAACATGCACGTGATGCTGAGGGTGTTGCGCACGGAGTTCTCGAAAACCTCACGTGTCATGCGGCCTTTGAGGACAGCGGCGAGGAATGCCGCGAGGGCACCGATGGCAGAGCTCTCAACAAGCGAGGTCCAGCCGTTCACGAATGGCACCATCATGACCGCAAAAATGCCGATGGGCAAAAGTCCTGCAGTCAAAAGTCTCAGTTTTTCCGCGCGCGGCATGTCACGTTCTTCGGCAGAAAGAACTGGTCCCAGCTCTGGGTTTTTCCAGCAACGCACCACGATGTAGATGATGAACATCGCGGCCATCATCAGGCCGGGAATAACGCCAGCCAGCCAGAGTTGACCAACAGGTTGCCGCGCGATCATGGCGTAGAGTACGAGTACCACAGAGGGCGGCACCAAGATTCCGAGACTTGATCCGGCTTGAATGACGCCTGTCACCATCCGTTTATCGTAGCCACGTTTTAACAGTTCAGGCAGCGCAATTGTCGCGCCAATGGCCATACCTGCGACACTCAGCCCGTTCATCGCCGAAATCAGCACCATCAGGCCGATCGTCCCGATCGCAAGCCCGCCTTGCAGGCCGCCCATCCAGACGTGGAACATCTTATAGAGGTCGTCGGCGATTTTACTTTCCGACAGCACGTATCCCATGAAGATAAACATCGGCAGGGTTAGGAGCGGATACCATTTCATCAGCTTCATCGCCGCAGCAAAGCCAAGGTCGAAGCCGCCCTTATCCCCCCAAAGCGCCAGCGATGCGACAACGGCGACAAAGCCAATGGCGCCGAATACCCGCTGCCCTGTTAAAAGCATCAGCATCATCGACGAAAACATCAGTGTGGCGATCAATTCATATGACATCAGATGTCCTCACCCTTGAGCCGCAGCACGTCTTTCAGCAGTTCGGAAATACATTGCAGCAGCATCAGGAATATTCCAATGATCATTACGAATTTTATGGGCCAGAGGTAGGGTCGCCAAGCACTTGATGATCGTTCCATGTGGCCAATTTCTTCGGTGCCTGTGATCAGACCGCCAAAAAAGGAAAACGGTTCGGTCCCCCAATAGCCAAAGGAATAGGCCGTTGAACTAATCGCGCCATACAATAGCACGAGGAGGTAGAAGATGAGAAAGAAGACGGTCATGAGGTCAACCCATGCCTTTTTGTGCAACGACCATTCGCCATAGAGCAAATCCATCCGCACATTCGAGCCAAGTTGGATCGAATAGGGGCCACCCAAAATGTAATAGGCAACCATTGCAAATTGCGCCATTTCAAGCGTCCAAAGGGTTGGTGTGAAGAAGGTTTTGTTCACCGAAGAAATAAGCAGAATCCCCATGATGACGAAAATGCCATACATCAACACACGCCCCACACGGTAGTTTGCGGCATCGACCGCGCCGATATATTGACGCATGAAGCGGGTCATTG
>Ga0209659_1000614_pt1 | contig 22249 bp, 26 predicted proteins | sample SaaInlLV_10m_DNA_FD_184658 | JGI IMG/M metagenome (GOLD analysis project Ga0209659, IMG submission 184658) | Marine microbial communities from expanding oxygen minimum zones in the Saanich Inlet - SI072_LV_10m_DNA (SPAdes) (version 2) | ecosystem: Environmental > Aquatic > Marine > Intertidal... | reverse complement strand
GCGTCGCCACTCAGGGTGATCCCGGATTGCATCGATGACGGCATCTGGGCCAGCGAACACGTTGTCGTGAACCTCGAGGCCGGTGGGATATTCCATAAATCTCACGACGCCAAAATCAGGCCGGCCGAAGAATCTTTGAACGGCGCATTCTTGCTCTTTTACAAAACCCGTTGCGCATGTTTTTCGTTCCTTTGATCCAAGGACCGTACTCAGATCGGTGCTGCCGGTCAAGATCTAAAACGATCTCTGAAGCCGCACCTGTGCCTGACCTTTGGAGAGACTTCCTTGACGACGCCGGCACTGCGCCCTATTATGAGATGCGATGAACTCCTACGTAGCAGCTGCAAAAGCAATCAACGACAACCCTGACCTCCACGCGAAGGTGACCGCAGCTGGGAACGCCGACGAGCGCGCTGCCGTGCTGCGTGACCACGGAGTTGACGTGCCGTCGCACGCCGATGTGAACGCCCACACCTCGAACCTTGAAGGCGTTAGCGGTGCTGGCACGACCACGACTGCTGCGACTTCGGCAGCGCCGGCCGCGGTCCCCGCAGCCGCATCAGCTGTTGCAGCCTGATTAGCCGTAGCTGCCTCGGCTGTTTCTGACGAGCAGCCGAAACGAACCAACTCTTTGGTGAAGCTGGCTTCTGAGCCCGCTGAACCGACGCGGATTCGCAGAGGTGACTCTGTCTAAGAATAGAGTCTCCATGACGTTGAATCTTGATCACCTACTCGCTGTCGACGAGCAGCCTCTACGAACCTTGGTGACCTCTTCGGGTCTCCGTTCAAGAGAGACCTCTGATCTGCGGGGAGAGCTGTCTCAACACCTCGGCGCATACGGGATTACGCGGGTCGCTCACCTAACGGGCTTTGACCGCATTGGGCTTCCGGTCCACATGGCGATCAAGCCGCAGGGACGAACCCTTGCGAGCGGCAGCGGCAAAGGGGTTAGTCCGGATGCCAGTTGGGTGAGCGCGGTCATGGAGTGCTGCGAACAGGCGGTGTGGGAACACCTGGAAATCGCCTCAGTCGTCGCCAGTCAGAATGAACTCCGCTGGCGTGGCGTCGTCACTGTGGATGGATCTTTGTGCCCGCAGGCGAAGGGGTCGCTGTGGACGCCTGATGTGCCCATCCGATGGACGCCCTCCTGGGACATCATCGCCGGGACTGAGGTCTGGGTTCCTGATGGCCTTGTCGCAGTGGAGCTGGGCGGTGACAAGTCATACCGGCCCTTCATCACTGGTTCGAACGGCTTGGCAAGCGGGGCACACGTCTTGGAGGCCATTTTGAGTGGTCTTATGGAGGTCGTCGAGCGAGACGGGATGACACTGACCACTCATGTGGGTGATCGCCCGCATCTTGACGGCATGGCGCGTCTCCGAGCTGTTGAGCCCTCAGTTGCTGATCGCATCGAAGCAGCCGGGTTGCGACTTGAAGTTGTGGATGCCACAACCGAAATCGGTATTCCGATTGTGGTCGCCTACTTGCATGACGTTCCCGGCGGTCGAACTGGATCGTTCAAAGGAGCGGGCGCGTCGTTGTCCGCATCCGCTGCGTTGGTGCGAGCAGTCACTGAAGCAGCGCAGGGGCGTTGCCTCATCGTGTCAGGGGCGCGCGATGACATGTTCGAGAGTCAGCGCGCAGCGGCAACGTCGTCGACAGTGAGCACACCGACGTCCGTTGAGGGAGTCTTCGACAACGATGTCAACCTCAGCACCGGAAGCGTCGAAGGCGACCTTGAGCGAGCTGCCACGATGCTTCGCTCGGCCGGCTTTTCTCAGATCTTGGTGATCCGGCACACATCTCCCGATGACCCTGTGCAGGTTGTCCGAGTGATCGTTCCGGGCCTCGAGGGGTACATGTTTTCGTACGCGGCGGTGGGTGAACGGGGTCAGGCTTGGGTCGACGACTACCGGTTGGAGACGGCGTGAACGACCGGGCGCAAGTGGTCTTCCTCGGCCCGTCGTTGTCGCGCGAAGAAGCCGTTGCCCTGTTGCCAGAAGCAATCTTTCTTCCTCCGGCGGCAATGGGTGATGTGCTTGGCGCAACGCGCAGGTACCGCCCGCACGCCATCGGCCTGGTCGACGGGACGTTCTTGCAGAACATGTCCGTGTTCCACAAGGAGCTGCTCTACGCCATGGACGGCGGGGCATGGGTCCTCGGTTCGAGCAGCATGGGAGCGCTGCGGGCCGCAGAGTGTGCCCTGTACGGAATGCTGGGGGTTGGCGAGATTTTCGAGGGCTTCGCAAGTGGAAAATTGGAGAACGATGCTGACGTAGCTCTTACTCACTCCGATGAATCTTCAGGATTCCGTCCGCTTTCAGATGCGATGGTGACGATCCGAGCTGTACTCACCGCAACTGCGGCTGAGGGTCTCATCGGAGACGACCTGTCCAATGAACTGATCCGCCGACAGGAGCAACGGTGGTTCCCAGAGCGGAGGCTGGCCGACTCACTTGTTGATGCTGTCGAGCTAGGCGTCGGCGCTCAAGAGGTTGGATTTCTGCGCGAATTCTTTAAGACGCGTACCCAAGAGCTCGACCCGAAACGACGTGACGCAATTGCGCTGCTCGAAAAAATGCGCAACCTTCCCGCCGATGCCCCGCCCGCTGAGCGTCGACCTGGCACTGTCATGTCGGGGGTGTTCCAAGCGGTTTTGTCTCGAGATGTGATTGTGGAATCCAGCGACGGGCTACCGGTAACCTTCGATCGGATTCGCCGTTACGCAGCGATCAACGAAGCTGATTACGAAGAAGTGATGAGCGTCGCCCGACAACGGAATGCGCTTGCATGGATGGGTCACTGGTTCGGAGGGGCTCCAACAGAGTCCGAGTTGGAGGCCGCCCGCGCAGCTCTTTGTAAACGCCTAGAAGTCCCAGATGATGAACTGAACAGACGAGCACAAGAACTTGATCTTGACGCCAATCATCTGCGCGAGATGATTGTTCGCGAAGCGCTAGTGAGGCGCATTGAACACAGTCACCTCGGTCAAACCCAACACGGGGTCATCACGAGGTTGTTTCTCGACGAACTTCGACGGTCCGGTCGGTACGACGAGGTCAAGCATGCTGCCGCGCTTCAGGAATCGCTTGCGAGTTCTGTCGTCGTGGAGGGTGAAATCACCCCACAGCAGGCGATCGCCACTCATGTATCGCTATCAGATTGGGAAATCCCTGAAGACTTCATCGAATACGTCGAACGAAACGAGCTCGGATCCGTCGCTGAGTTGCTCGCCACGATCCAGACTTCGGTGAGAGCGTTCCAGGCGTTGTTCGGAACAGGTCTGCTACCTGATGTAGGCGAAGGCGTTCGGTTCTTTGACGACGGCGAACCGCTGATGTCTCGTGGTCGCTGATCCCACTTCGTCAATCGTTCTGCCTGTCGAGTTTCGCGACGGGTCAATCCCAGTGCGCGGTCCGATGCCTGGTTTTCGCCGGCTGCCTCGCTCAGTCAAACTTGACCTTCCTGAACTCGGCTCAACGGAGGTCTCTGCCGAGGCTGTCATTGTGTCCGGCCCAGACCAGAAGAGCCGCGACCAGGTCCTTGGCCAACTGGGAACGTGGGCTACAGGCCAGTGGCTTCGAGCGAACGGACTCACGGCAATGAACGGGTCCTGCGTTGAGCGAGGCGGACGTACGGTCATCTTGACGGGTGCACCCCGAACCGGATGCTCCGTTCTCGCCTTAGCAATGATGAAGCGAGGATGGGCCCTTACTTCAGATGGCGTTGTTGGGTGGGGTGACGATGGCGTCCCTGTCCGCTTTAATGACGTGGTCACTGTTGACCGATCAGTTGCTCTTGGGGTGGAGAGCAGTCGGCTGAGCGCAGCTGTCTCCGGCCGTGACCGCGTCGAGATCCAGTGCTCGCCCACCCGAACGGGTCGCCTTGGTGGCGTTGTGGTCTTGTCGCGAAGACTGGCTTTGCGTGAGGCAGTCATCCAGGGGTCTGAGGGCGCTGACCTTCTCGCCGAGCGCTTAGCTACGAGCCCCGTTCCCCCTCTTGTAAATGGTTCAGACCAGCCGCCAGCGTGCGTTCCCGCTGTGCCGGGGGTTCGAGTGCGTCGACCGATTAGCAGTGACGAAGCCGTAGTGCGGCGGAGCTCACCGCCGGTACTTGCAGGCATGATCGAGACCGCTTTCTCGGAGCTGATGTGATGAAGCCAACGCACGATGAGCAAGGGGATGGGGCGACGCCTCGTAGCCGGACTGTTTGGTGTGCGTCATATCCGAAGTCTGGGAACACTTGGGTTCGTAGCCTGGCCCAGGCGCTTCGCACCGGGCATCCACCTGATATCAATCGGCTTGGGGCGGAAGGCCACGCAAGTGATGATCTGATGCGAGGCCTGGGTTTGTCGGTGTCGGATATTGATGATGTGGCGGCCCACGGCTTCCAGCGTCTCGGTTGGGCCCTGGCTGACCGCGCAGAGGCCGATCAAGGTGTTCTGCGAAAAACTCACGCAGCTTGGCTTCCAGTCGCTGACGGGTATCCGGCGAACTGGCAACCGCCCGATGCGAAGGCTATCTACATCATTCGCGATCCTAGAGCGGTAGCTGTGAGCTGGGCGCATCACATCGGTCACAGCCCCCAGGACGCAGTGGACATCATGGCTACCGAGGGGGTTGATGTTCCGGTTCGGCTTGATGACGACCATCGCTTTCATCCTGGCAATTGGTCGTCCCATGTGCAGTCCTGGACCGAACAAGACGACATTCCAACGCTTGTACTCCGGTACGAGGACCTGGCTGCAGATCCGATTACCACGGTGACTGGCCTAGCCCGTTGGCTAGGAGTTGCGGCTGACGAAACGGCAGTGAGTGCAGCAGTTGAAGCATGTTCCTTTGAGCGACTTGCGGTCGCTGAAATCGTTCACGGCTTCGTAGAAGCAGCCGCACCTGACCGCGTGTTTTTTCGGCGAGGCGAAGTCGCTGCTTGGGCTTCTGAACTTGAGCGTGAACTCATCGACAGGATCGAGGTTGAGCACGCCGAAATGATGCGCCGCTTCGGCTACCTGGAGTGAGGTGGGCGGTGTGCCAGCCCATCGAAAACCTCTGACCACAGCCTCCGCATGAGCGAAAGGCTTTCCAAGTCGACGCGTTCGTTGTCACCATGCAGCATCATCGGGACTTCTTGGGCGTTTAGCTGTGTGCTGTAGAGCCCAAACCCGTAGGCAGTAGCTCCTCGTTCGCGCATGAACCTTGCGTCGGTACATCCTGAGGCGAACGTTGGCACTAGAGAAGCGTCAGGAACAATCTGGCGGGTGCACTCCTGCAGCAGCCCCCACAATTCGGTGTCGATAGGTGAGCGCGTGGCATTCGCGTAGCGGATGAGTTCGATATCGACCCGCTGAAATAAGTCATCGCCAAGAACGAAGCTGATGTGTTCGACAATGTCGTCCCACCCTTGCCCGGACACTGTCCGGACATCCAACTCCACCGTGGCCTGTGCGCTCATGGAGTTCCAGGATCCATCTGTGACCACGCGAGTGGGGACAATGGTCATTCGAGTGAGCGCATGTACGGCCCGAGCGACCGAGCGCGGCATGCGAGCTATGACCGCATCAACGCGAGCAGGGTCGGTAATTACCTCGGCTGCCTGTGGATTCCAGCCGTGCCGTACCACTTCGCGCCACTCGTCGCTGATGTGAATGAGCCCGCTGTCTTGGCTGAGACGTTGAACGATCTCAGCAGCGATCGAGAGAACAGTCTCGACTCCGTACGGGAGGGAACTGTGGCCGGGCTCCCCGGAGATGTTAAGAGCGACACGCCACGCGCCTTTTTCTGCGATGAGTACACCCAACTGTGGACTTTCTGCAGGCCCTGATCTGACTCCGCCCGATTCGGTAAGAACCCAGTCGGCGTTGACAAGATCGGCATGCTTTTGGACGAGGTGACCCATTCCCATGCCGCCAAGCGCCTCTTCATCGGCAACGGCGGCAAGAATGACATCGCCAGGGAGATGCCGCCCGCTGGCAACAAGATCGCGAAAGGCCAACGTCATGGTTGCGACATGCCCGAGCATGTCCATCGTTCCTCGGCCCCAGATGAACCCGTCATGTATCTCTGCTCCGAAAGGATCCCGGTCCCAGCGGGCTGGCTCGGCGGGGACGACATCGGTGTGACAGAGGAGCATCAGCGCCGGAGCGGCGGGGTCGAAACCTGGCCATTTGGCGACCATTGATCGGCGCCCTGGTGCTGAGTCAACTATTTCGATATCTGATGCTGACGGCTCAAGAACAGCGAGTAACTCGTCGACGTTGCGCTCTTCGCCAGGGTTGTTTGAGCCGTCGTTAACGCAGGCGTTCCGGACGAGCACCTGGGTGAGTTCGGCTTCGGCGTTCATCGTGCTACTTCGATTTGGGACGTTGAGTGCAAAACGACCGTCAACTACTCTCTAATTCGGCTGCTGGGGCGGCTTGGCACTTCACGACGACGTTCACGAGGTCTGGGAGAAGATGTCTTCGAGGCGGATGTCTTCGCTTGGCATCACAGGGCCGGCATCGACGACGTCACCTTCGTACCACGGCTCGGGGGATGCGGTGATCGTGTACTCGTTGAGCGTTGCGTAGAACTCTTCAGGCTGCATCCTGAATGTTTCAGCGAACACGTTCTCCCAGTCGTCTTCACCAAATTCCGCGTCCTGGAAATCGACAAGCACAAGTCGTAATTCCTCAGTCTCTGACATGCCCTGCCTCAGCTGCAACTCCTTTGCGAGTGCGAGCGTCATGAAAGTAGAGAATTGATAGTTGTTGTCATCGTGGTTGACGGTACCTCGCACATTGAAGTCGCCTCAACCACCGGGCCCATTCCCGTTGCGCTCGAACGAATCCAAACAAAGCGACGGCGCCGGAAAGGCGGCACCTACAACGTTGTTTCTCGTTGGCGAATCCCCGATTGCGCAGAGGTCCCTCAAAGACTCGCCAAGGCTGAGACACGTATTGCCAACCAGTCGACTCGGGAGGAATTATCGCGGTCTTCGCCCAAGCCACGTACGCGCACGCTCCGAGCAATTCCGCCTGGCGACCCGGCGTACAGAGAACTGTTCGGCACACGCGAGTCAACAGAGTCCATGCATCAACACTGGAAAGCCTCGCTCATGAATAAAAGGGCCCGCACGGTTGGTGCTGCACGGCTACGACACGCTTTCCACTGCTATCAAATGGCGGTGAACATCACGACGCTGCTGCGGCATGCAGAACGCACCTCGAACTTCGACATGTTCGGGGCCTGGCGGCCACCCGAACACCGTCTTCGACCTGCTGCCTGAACCAGTCGAGGTATCACTGCCGCTTTTGTGCGCCCTGCTTTGCTTTAGAGCCGAGAATCGAGGGCTTGTTCGCTTGAAATCGGTAGCTCTGCCCCCGAGCGCGTGCCGCTAGCCTTCGCTACAGATGCGAAAAGAATGTGTGTGGAGTTTCGCGCCACGTTCCGGACCATCCCCCGTCTCGTCGGGTCAGACACGTTTCGCTGCAGACCTCTCGAATCGAGAAATACGACAACCCCTCTGCTCGACGCGACTGTTGAGTCGATAACGCGGGTATATCGCCGTTCAGTTGCTCAAGCAGGCTGCTCCCCACAGCGACGCAGGTACCTGGGCGTCATCGGGGCGGATCGGCTGCCCGGCGTCGTCGATCTCGGGGATCGAGCCACACACGTCGACCCTGTCTTTGTTTATCCAGAACTGTCCCTCGGCTTCCAGCACTGCGATGCCGGCAATCGTGTCCTCCGGGTCGTCCGTACCGCCGTCCACCGAAAGGAAGACCACCGCCCAGCCGTCCTGGCATTCGAAGCTATCGATGGAGACGATGTTGTCAGTGAAACCCTCGAGACCGGCGCGAAGGGCGCTCTCGGAGCACTCGACGGTGCCTCCAATCGGCTCGTCGTTCCCGCCTGTCGTGCTGCCTTCGCCTCCACTGCCGCCGTTGAGGTCATCGAGGGTTCGGTCGGCTTCGTTTTGGCCGAGCAGCACGAGAACATCACCGCCGTCAAGGGTTCCGGACTCAGTCCACACCCGGTCGTCGAGCAGGCTCAGCACGGGGAGGCCACCCATGACCTCGCCGACTTGGCGAGCCGTTTCTGCGGCTTCGGCCGTATCGACGTAGAAGACAACGGACCGATCAAGCTTCTCGGTCGCCGTCACGACTGGACCAGTGTCGAATCCGGCGAGGCTAAGCGCATCTGCCATGCGGCCCGCTGAGCCGTCGTCGATGTTGGCGTTGGCCACGATGACCACGCCTGTGTTCGCCTGGTCGACGGAGCTCTGCGGAATGTCTTGCGGAGGAGTTGGATCCGTAGCGTCGTCGGAGCCACACGCAGCGACTGCCAACGTGAGAGCACAGACCGTAGCGGCAAGTCGGCGACGTGTGACGCGTCGTAAGACACCGACGCTGCCGGGGAAGTGAAAGGACGACAACTGACTCATATGCAAAGCCTAGGCGCCGGGCAAGTTGCCCAAACCGCTCGCCGAATTTCGTCGTTTCCATGAGGGCGCTGTCGACTGCTGCCAGCTGGCGCGTGCCGCTAGCCTTCGATACCGATGCGAAAAGAATGTGTGTGGAGTTTCGCGCCACGTTCCGGACCGTCCCCGCCTCTGTAGCTCAGTGGATAGAGCATCGGTTTCCTAAACCGTGTGTCGCAGGTTCGATCCCTGCCAGGGGCGCTTGTAAAGACTGATTCGAAAGTCCTGTCTGCGTTTTTGAATCGCAGTCAGGACTGGTGGATCAGAAATCCACGGGTCGTTGCGGTAAGGAAAGCATCGCTGCGATCGCTCCTGCGCAGAGAATGCCCGCGACGATGAGCATGGTGAGCCTGGTTGTTTTGCCTTTGAGCTTCGTTCCGACCCCAGCGAAGAACATCACCGATGCCATGATCACCGTCACCAAGATGAAGCTGTCGCTGGTGCTGTTCGCCTTGGCGGCGGCAGCGGAAGCCTCGATGGCCCCGAGGGTTTAGAGGTTCTTTGCTTCGAGGAGCTTGGTGAAGCCTGTTTCGTACTTGGGCAAGTCCTGGGGGATCGTGGCACCGTGACCAAATTGCCCCCAGGGTGGTGAGTGTTGTCCAAGGGTCCGAAACTGTCGTCCTCGAGTCAGACGAACCGCTGAGGACGAGTCACGTTCCTTAATCTTGAGGGCTGTCTTTTCGAGGCTGCTCTTCGGAAGGTCATCGCGCTGTACGCCCCGCATCGAACGACGACGCTCGAGTCGCCATAGCATCTCTGTATGCCGATCAAGATCCCTGACACGCTGCCGGCTCGAGCACTCCTAGAAAGAGAAGGCGTGATGGTGATGAGCGAGTCCACCGCAGTGCGTCAGGACATCCGGCCACTCCGGATTGGTCTGCTCAACTTGATGCCCGACAAAATCGCAACCGAGACCCAACTCGCGCGCCTCATCGCCTCAACGCCGCTCCAGGTCGAACTGACCCTCGTCCGGGTCGGTACCCATGCATCGAAGAACACCTCCGAGGATCACCTGATCACCTTCTACCGCACGTGGGATGAAGTCAGGGACCAGCACTTCGACGGCTTCATCATTACCGGCGCCCCAATCGAAACGCTTCCCTTCGACGAGGTCACCTATTGGCCCGAACTCACCGAGATCCTGGACTGGACCACAACCAACGTGCACTCCACGTTCAGTATCTGTTGGGGAGCAATGGCCGCCCTCTGGCACTTCCACGACGTCCCGAAACACATCTTGGATAACAAGGCGTTCGGTGTGTATCGGCACCGCAACCTGCAACCCGCATCGCCGTACCTCGCGGGATTCTCCGACGACTTCTTGGTCTCGGTCTCGCGCTGGACCGAGGTGCGCCGAGCCGACATCGAGCAGGTACCGAGCCTTGAACTGCTGATGGAATCAGATGAGACGGGCGTCTGCCTGCTCTCTGAGGCAGCGGGCCGCCGGCTCTACATGTTCAACCACATCGAATACGACTCCACGACGCTAGCCAAGGAGTACTTCCGAGATGTCGAAGCAGGAGCGCGAATCGAGGTCCCACACGACTACTTCCCCAACGATGACCCCAACCGTCCTCCGGTCAACCGGTGGCGCTCACATGCCTTCTTGCTGTTCGGCAATTGGATCAACCAGGTTTATCAATCCACCACGTTCGACTAAGCTTGGGCTGCGCGACGATGACGGTCAGGCCCGTTCGGCGAACGCGCTCGGGAACCTCGCCAAGAAGGTAACTGCGAGCCGCAACTCCCGTTTGTCGACGAACTTGCCGACCTTATGAGTGTTCTGTTCGATGCCTGCCCCGAACCCGAGCATCGCAGGATGCTTGAACTGGCCGGACTGCACCCAATGTTTCGTCGGGACGAAGAATTAAGGAACCTCAGTACTGCGCACGAATAGCATGGAACCAGCGCGGCGCTCGCTCGCTTACAACGATGATGGAAAGGACACCACTGTGAACGAAACGACGAAGGTAGCTATAGACGATCGTTCGCCCCGGGTACTTGCGTCGCTCCGCGGCGCTGAGCTGGCCACCGTGACTCGCCGCCAGCAGATCTTTGCCGGCGCCGCCTTGAACGTGTTGACCAACGTCGTGGTGCTCAATCTCTTCGTGGAGTTCGTCGACGAAGTCGTCATTGACTCGTTCTGGATCTCGGTGCTCACCGCCGTGTTGCTCACAACGATGATTGGCATTCTTGCCAGATTCGAACAACGCATTCATCACTATTTCTTCGAAAAACACTCCTGGCGGCTCGCCGGTGTGCTCACGACCTGGCTCGTCCTCTTCGGTGGCAAGTTCGTCATGCTTGAGGTCGTCGGCATCGTCTTTGGTGAGCACGTCTCGCTCGGCCATCTGCTCGAAGTGATCCTGATCGTCGTCGCAATGATGGTCGCCGGCCAGTTGATGCAAACCATCTATGACCGTCTCGGCACCAACGAGGACGCCACCGAGCCCGCCCCGAGTGGAGACGACGAGACTCCGACCTCGCTGCCCCGGTGACTTGCCCCGATCACCCGACTGAAGAACACTCGGAAAACGACCGAACCCGGCCTGTGCCACCGAAGTGACATAGACCGGGTTCAGTACGACTGGCTCAAGTTGTGGTGATCAGGCGAGGTCGAAGCGATCGGCGTCCATCACCTTGGCGAATGCAGCGGCGAAGTCGTTGACAAACTTTGCGCCAGCATCATCGGCTGCATACACGTCGGCAATGGCCCGCAAGATCGAGTTCGAGCCGAACACGAGATCGTTACGTGTGCCGGTCCACTTGAGGTCACCGCTGACTCGGTCGCGGCCTTCGAACGCGTCTTCGGCGCCCGATGCAGCAGACCACTCAGTGCCCTGATCCATGAGGTTGACGAAGAAGTCGTTGCTCAACACACCGACCTGCTCGGTGAGCACGCCATGGTTGTCAGTGCTGACACCGAGCACGCGGAGACCGCCCACGAGGGCAGCCATTTCCGGAGCGCCGAGGCCGAGCAGTTGTGCCCGGTCGACGAGCAGGTGCTCGGCGACGTGGCTGGTGCCCTTGCCCAGGAAGTTCCGGAAACCGTCGTTCTTCGGCTCGAGCCATGCGAAGGACTCTTCGTCGGTCTGCTCAGCAGTGGCGTCGCCGCGTCCGGTGCTGACGTTGACCGACACAGCATTGCCTCCGGCTGCAGCGGCGGCTTCAACCGCAGCAGCGCCACCAAGGACGATGAGGTCAGCCATCGAGACCGACACGCCGACGCTCGACTGGACACCTTCGAGTGCGCCGAGCACACGGCGGAGCTGATCGGGACGGTTGACGGCCCACTCACTCTGCGGAGCGAGACGGATACGGCCGCCGTTGGCGCCACCGCGCTTGTCGCTCTGACGGTACGTCGACGCAGATGCCCACGCCGTCTCGACGAGCTCGGTGATGCTGAGGCCGGCAGCCATGATGGCTGCCTTGACCGTTGCGACCTCAGCATCGCTGAGCGCGGTGCCGGCCGGGATCGGGTCCTGCCAGAGCAGTTCTTCGGCAGGGACTTCAGGTCCGAGCAAGCGAACCTTCGGGCCCATGTCGCGGTGCGTCAGCTTGTACCACGCACGGGCGTAGGCGTCATCGAGCTGTTCGGGGTTGTCACGGAAGCGCTGCGAGATGGGACCGTAGATCGGGTCCATCTTCATGGCCATGTCCGCGGTGCTCATCATCGGTGCGTGGGTGATGTTTGGGTCGTGAGCGTCGGGCACGGTGCCGGCGAGCGCCGGAGCGGTCCACTGCTTGTGGCCGGCCGGGCTCTCGGTGAGCTCCCAGTCGTTGTCCATCAACGTCTCGAGGTAGTTGTTGTCCCACTGCGTCGGGGTGGAGTTCCACGCGCCTTCGAAGCCACTCGTGGTGGTGTGGACACCCTTGCCGCTGCCGAAGCCGTTCTTCCAGCCAAGCAGCTGCTGTTCCATTGGTGCGCCTTCGGGCTCAGCGCCCATCAGGTCTTCTGGGCCCGCACCATGCATCTTGCCGAAGGCGTGACCGCCGACGACCAGGGCAACGGTCTCTTCGTCGTTCATCGCCATCCGGCCGAAGGTCTCGCGGATGTCGCGACCAGACCCCACGGGGTCGGGATTGCCGTTCGGGCCTTCGGGGTTGACGTAGATGAGGCCCATCTGCACGGCACCGAGCGGCGTCTCCAACTCGCGGTCGCCGGTGTAGCGCTGGTCGTCGAGCCAGACGTTCTCGGGGCCCCAGTAGACGTCCTCTTCGGGAGCCCAGACGTCCTCGCGGCCGCCGGCGAAACCGAAGGTTGTGAACCCCATCGACTCCATGGCGACGTTGCCGGTGAGGAGCATCAGGTCGGCCCATGAAATCTTCCGGCCGTACTTCTTCTTGATTGGCTCGAGCAGGGCGCGAGCCTTGTCGAGGTTGCCGTTGTCGGGCCAGCTGTTGAGCGGCGCGAAACGCTGCTGACCTGACGCGCCGCCGCCGCGACCGTCGTGGGTGCGGTAGGTGCCGGCAGAGTGCCAGGCCATGCGGACGAAGAACGGGCCGTAGTGCCCGTAGTCAGCCGGCCACCACTCTTTGGAGTCGGTCATGAGGGCGGTGAGGTCGGCCTTCAGTGCAGCGAGATCAAGCGTGTTGAACTCCGCGGCGTAGTCGAAGTCGTCATCCATCGGGTTCGACGCAGCCGAGCCCTGATGCAAGATGTTCAAGTTGAGCTGGTTCGGCCACCAGTGTTGGTTGGCCGAGCTGCCTGTTGCGGTGTGCGGGCTTTGCAGTACTGGGCACTTTGCCTCGGATGCGTCGCTCATGATGTCTCCTTCGGTTTCTGACGGGATTATTTGGTGAGATGGGTGGGGTGTTGTTGTTGCGTTGCGGCACGACAGGTGGGGCAGTGGCCCCAGTAAATAACCTCGGCTTCGTCGATTTCGAATCCGTGGTTGTCGTCGGCAGTCAGACACGGCACTTCGCCGGTCGCACAGTCGATGTCGAACATCACCCGGCAGCTCCGGCAGATGAGGTGATGGTGGTTGTCACCGATGCGGTTCTCGTAGCGAGCTGCCGAGCCAGCGGGTTGGATCCGGCGAATCAGGTTCTTGTCGACGAGGACGCCGAGCGAGTCATAGACCGCCTGGCGGGAGATTGCGCCGAGTTGGGAGCGCACTTCGTCGCCCAACTCGTCGGCCGTGGCGTGTGGACGTTCTGCCACGACGCGCATGATCGCGAGCCGTTGAGCAGTGACCTGGACGCCGTGCTGGCGCAGGAGCTCCACTGCTGTCTCGGACACAACACCATCAAACCACCAATACTGGACTCTGTCAAGAATCAGTTGCTGTTGGGTGAGACCTTGGGCTCACCCAACGGCGAGAACATCAACGCATCACCAAGCTGAGTGTTCATCTTGCGGTCATGAAACCTCTGTAGCTTCGTACCTGCGAGTTGCCAGACGACCCCAACTGAAGTGAGCTGAAGTCATGACCGAACGTGTGTTAGTCACAGGAATTACCGGATACATCGGCCAACACTGTGGCGCCGAGCTCCTGCGCCAAGGCTACGAAGTCGTCGGCACGGTCCGATCAAAGTCGAAGGCAGAGTCCACGCGGTCCGCGCTCGGCGCTCGCTCTCGCCGTCTTGATCGCAGCCTGTGGCGGCTCGGACGCAACCAGCGGCTCGGACGGGCCACCGCCGACTGCTGCGTCGACTGAGACCGAACCGCCAGCTCCGGATGCGTCCGAGCCGACGACGTCCGCAGCGCCGACGACCCCGCCGCCAGTCGTGACCGAGGCCCCGCCATCGACCGATCCGCCAGACCCAGGCCCGACCGCTGAGGAGTTGAACGGCTACATCTGGTCCGAACGCACCGACAGCGCGCCGTGGAGTGCACGCGCCGGACTGCGCGTCGTGGATCTTGACGGACGACTCCTCCTGCTCGGTGGGCGCACGCCGAATCAATCAACGATTCCTGGAGACAGCCAAATCTGGGCCGATGTGTGGGAGTCCAACGACGCCGGCGCGACGTGGCAATCACTGCTCAGCGGCGACGAGCCCGACATGTGGCCGCCACGCGCCTACTTCCAGGCGGTCGTCAAAGACGATGCCGTCGTGGTGCTCGGCGGGCAGGACTTCGGCCTCGAGGAGAACCCTTTCTGTGCCCTCCTTGAGCAGGGCCTCGAACCGCCGCCCGGGCTGGGCATCGACCCAGACGCTCCGTGCCCCGAATTTGTGCCGACATCGCAGTTCTTCAACGACGTGTGGAGCAGCACCGACGGCGTCGTGTGGGAGCAACTCACCGCAGCAGCACCCTGGTCCGGACGTGCCGGCCTGTCGGCTGAAGTGCTGGGCGACCACATCTATGTGTTCGGCGGATCACAGAACGACGATTCCTCAATCATTGGAGCAGGCGGACCAGCCCGGATCTACTACAACGATGTATGGCGCAGCACCGACGGCGTCGACTGGGAACAGATGACCGACGCAGCGCCATGGGAGCCCAGAGCCGGAGCAGCAGCGGTCGTGCGCGGCGACCGACTGTTCCTCCTCGGCGGCGAGGACGGCTTCACCTGCACTCCGCTGCCCGATTGCGATGCGCCCTACTTCAACGACGTGTGGAGCACGACCGATGGAGCAGACTGGGAACTCGTCACCGAGTCAGCAGGATGGTCACCTCGCCCCGGTCACGTGTGTGAAGTAGTCGGCGAGATCGTCTGCTTCGGCGGCTTTGGACTCATCACGAATCCGACCGACATGTGGAGCAGCGCCGACGGCGCAACGTGGACCGAGCTGGACACACCGCCGTGGAACGTGACCGACTCTGCCGAAGCCAAGTACGACTTCGACTCGACCACCATCGTCGGGGCCGATGGCGACCCTGAGATCATTACCGTCGGTGGTGACCGCGAAACTTTCGACTTCACCGACCCGGAGAACTACCTCCGAGTCGACAACGACGTGTGGAACTTCGCGCCTCAGCAATGACCTGACGCAGCTCAGGCGCTGCGGCTCTGCCGCTTTTCGACGTCGGCGAGGCGAGCGCGTAGGCCGATGGGAGCAGTGACTCGGAAGCCGAGCAGGTGACGATCTTCTTCGGATTCGCCGGCCCAGTATCCGTACTCACGGTTTTCCCTGGCGGTCGTGCGGCACTCGGTGCTGACGGGGCAGACGTCGCACATCTTCTTGGCCTTCGCCTCGCGGCGCTCTCGGGCTTGAGGACGCTCAGCTTTCCGGGCAAAGAACAGTTCGATCTGCCCGCGGCACGCAGCCTGCAGTTTCCAATCAGCGTCAGCCACGACCGAGTCGATGGCTTCGATCTCGATGTCGAGCATTGGGATGGTTGCGGTGGTCATCATTGATCCTTTCGAGTGGGGGCTCGACGCCCCGGGGGGAAGGCGTCGAGCCCGTCAGGGCGTTCGGGCAGAAGGAATTCAGGCTTCGAGAAGCTCGCTCGCATCGTCAGGTGCTGCGGCGCTGTTGGGCTGGCCGCCCGGCTCGACGTAGCCGTCCTCACGGGACTTGGCGAGAGCAATACCCAGCACCAGGAGACCGAAGAGCGGCTTGGCGAGCACGTCGCCGATGGAATACATCACCTGGCGGGCGACTTCGGCGTTGGCCTCGTCGTCGATCAGCGATGGAAGCATGTAGGCGATCGGGTAGATGCCCCATGTGGCGAGGATGATGTAGCGCAGGCCGTCGACCAGCTTCTTGACGCTGCCACTCTGACGTTCAAGTGACTTGCCGAGCTCGACGAAGAGGACATACAGGATGTACAAGAATGGAATGGTCGACAGGACGCCCCACACGGTGCGAGCCGAAGAGTCGGCCGCAGCGATTTCGCCGGGGTAGCCGAGTGCGATCATCGCAACGGCAGCAATGGTGAGTCGAACGATCAGGCTGCGCGTCTTGCCCTTGGTCAGCTTCAGGACCACCACGAGCTCGGCGAGCAAAAGTGGAACTGTCAGCAGCCAGTCGACGTAGCGGTAGCCCTCGTTGAAGGGTTTGCCATCTTGGACGTATTCGCCGCCGACGTAACTGAAGGCGTCTTCCCAAGATCCGAAAACTCGGACGTAGTGGTAGAGGGCGATGCCCACGACAAGTGTGGACAGCGTGATTGCCATGCGGTGTTGCGGGGCCACTCGACTTCTGACCAGCAAGAAGAACAGCAGTGCTGCTCCCATGCTGGCGATGACGAATGAGAACGAGTTGTAGACGAGGTTGTATTGCGCCTCGGTCAACGTGAGCTCCATCAAATTTCTCCTTGTGAAGTGACCGCACTGTTGCGGACGCCTCAACTTTAACAAGCTTTAGTACGAATTAGTGTGAGTTAGTGCATATTTATTCCTGATTGCGTACAATGCCGTTATGAGCAATAAGTCCGAGACGATGTTGGAGCTGCAGTCAGCGGCAGACGCGCTCGGTGTGCACTACCAAACTGCGTACCGGTGGGTTCGTAGCGGTCGCCTCCCCGCACAGCTCACCGGCGGTAAATACCTCGTCTCGCCGCACGATGTGGCCGAGGTTGGCGCCCAACGCGAAGCTCCGCAGACCCCTGCGGCCCCAAGCCCTGCCCGTCTGCAGCGCCAGTCCGAGCGCATGCATCAGGCACTCCTCGAGGGCGACGAATCCGAGGTCCGCAAGATTGCCCGACGGCTTGTCGACGAAGGCACGACCATCGTGGACCTGGTCGAGCAGGTGATCTCGCCACCGTTGCGTGCAATCGGTCAGGCCTGGCACGAGGGCAACCTGACGATCTGGGTCGAGCATCGAGCATCGGCGATCGTTGAGCGCGCGCTCGGAGATCTGCTGCCAAACCCGCGCGGGCGGCGGCGAGGCACCGTCATGGTCGCTGCGGTCTCTGGTGACCTGCACTCCCTGCCGACCACCATGGCCACGGTCGCGCTCCGCGAGGCCAATTGGCACGTGCATCACCTCGGCGCAGATATGCCCGGCGATGAACTCGTCGGCTTCTGTGCCGCCCACGATGAAATCGACGTTGTGGTGATCTCGCTGACCAACCCGGATGCGGCAGACGAAGCCGAACAAGCCGCAGTTCAGATCCGCGCCGCAGGAACACCCACTCTCGTTGGTGGGGCGGGCAAGACACTCGGCGGCCTCATCGACGATGTCCAACTGGCAGCCGACGCCAGCACCTGATCACACGCCACTTGATCAGATGGGGCGTTGGCCCGACGGCGTCTCCAAGCGAATCGCCTTCCACAATCGTTCGACGACGATCATGTGCGGCAAGGTCAGCATGCTGATGAAAATCAGTGCGACCGGCACGACCAACTCGGTTTGATCAAGCGCCGCCGCGCCACCGATGAGTATTGCCAGCGCAGCGAGCGACGCGACACTGCGAGGAGCGGCAAGTCGCGCGAGTTGTCGCGGGGCTAATGCTGCAGAGCCAGAACGATGTCCGAGCACCTCGGCGAGCACGCCAAGGTGATTCAGCGAGTGCCACAGGCCGAAATAGAGAGCGAACCCAATCAGGGGATCAGCTGCAACGAACAGCGCGGTCAATGCAATGACGGCGATGGCCTCTCGCCGGATGATCTCGCGGTCGCGAACCTGCGCGCCGACGATGAGTCCGATGACGAGGTGCTGACCAACCAATACCAAAGACCAGGCAGCGGTGTGTCCGGCAAGCCATGCCCACGCGGATGGATCGAACCCGCCCATCCGGTCGATCACCGGGCTGACCGCCGCGAGGTTGGCCACGAGCACCAGTCCGACCAGAAAGAGTCCTCGAGAGAGCTGAATTGCACCCTGGCGCCAACGATCCAATTGCAAGGACGCGAGATCGCTCTGTCCAAAGTGGTGTACCGACAGGAGGAGAAACCCGGCGAGTGCGACCGCGGGAATGGCGAGCCAGACCAGGCCGTAGGCGAGCATTGCGGCCAGATAGGCGAGGTGGAAGCGCAGCGGGCGGATCGGCGTGGCCGCACTGCGTGTGAGTCGAGTCGGGGCGGTCGATCCGAGCGCTGCTGCGACGAGGTGATCGACTGCCCCGTGAGGGATGCCGAGCACTGCAACAACCACCATGACCACTGCCACCGACACCGTGTCGCTCGGTGGCGCAACGACTGCCGCCACCGTGACCGCCGCAGTGATTGCCACGACCACTCGGAACACGCCCGGCGACATCGGAGTCCGCTGTGCCTCGACGTGGGAAGTGGCGGTGGTGGCCACCGTCGACGTCACCGTCGTCACCGCCGGCCGGAGACGGCGGCCAACAAATCGGCGCCGAACTCTGTGGCGGCCGCCCGGAGAAACGGCGCCCAGGGCAGCTTGGTCAACATTCGGGCATCGTTACCGAGCGTGCTGTCTTCATCCAGAAACGTCAGCACGTCATCGATCGACGACGTTGCAAACAGACGCTCGAATATCGGCCGGCCGCGCTCCGGGTGGTGATGCAAGATGTTGAGCAGAGTGCGGTCCGCATATTGATACCGATGTGGCGGCGAGGGGAGTGGCGTCGGCGTCGTGCCGTGTGCCCAGTGATCGATGAGATGGCGCGCCTGCGCGTGGATCCGCTGAAACGTGTATCCGCTCGTCGGCTTGGTCATCCCTCCAACCGTGCCGAGATTCCAGACATGCTCGCCCCATTGCTGGTCGCGGCGACGATCATCCATGGGAATGACCCCGTACTCAGTGCGCTCGATCGAGACCGCGCCCGCGCCGCGTCGCTCGAGATAGTCACGGAGCTGGATGTCGTAGAACGCAGGGTCGCGAGGCTGAGGGGAGAACATGGTGAATTCGACCAAGGCCCGATCACGCGCTTCAGGAAGAACATAGAAAAACGCCGTGGCATCAAACTGGTCGGTGTCGAAGTCCATCAGCGTCGCGACTTGGGGATCGAAGATCGGGTGTTGGGTCCGCACCTCCCAGCCGCCGAAGTGTTGCCGCAGCGGATGGCGTGCGGGCACGGCATCGTTGGACGGCGAGAGTCGCGTGCTTTGCAACACGAGCGGTGCGCGCAGCTCGCCTTCGGGGAGTTCAACGACTCCGCCTGTGTGGTCGTCACGAAAACCGATGATGTCCTGGGCCACGAATCGGATGTTGGGGTGCCGGGCCGCATCGTGGAGAATGGCCGCGTCGTAGTCCCGCTGGCGGACCCGGCTGTACACCCTGCGGCCGTTCGGCGATGTGCCGTTCGGGCGTTGGAGTCTGCCGACGGTCTCCCAGCCGGGAAACCGGACCCGCAACTGATCCCACGTTTGGTCGGCCAGGTGAGCAAAGGGGGCGTCACGCGTCCCCCAGAATGCCCAGGTGCGGTCGTCGCCCACCTCGAAGTCGCGGTCGATCACGATGACCTTGCGATGCTCGTTGGGTCGCTGCATGACCTGCCACAGCGCGCTCAACCCAGCGCAGCCGGCGCCGGCGATGATCAGATCGGCGTCGACCGCATTCATGGGTGAGGGTCTAAAAGTCGGCCCGGACGATGTCGCTCGTCGAAAGGCCATCGTCGGGGTCATCGGGATTTGTATCGAGACTGGGAGAGAGTTCGGGGCTCGTCTCGATCTGCTTCTTGGTGAGCTGCAAACCGCCCGCGACCACTGTGCCGTAGACGGTGAGGAAGAAGACGAAGACCCCAACGCCGAAGATGACGAGGCTCATGAGTCGACCTTCTCGCGCTCGGCGACCGCGACCGGGACTTTGGCCGGTGCGACGATCAGGGTGCCGAGGGAGTGAATCGACGGGACCCAGAGGCCGACGAAGATGCCGGCGTTCTCTTCGCCGAGCACGAAGTAGAGGTACACGGAGAAAAGGAACGAGAAGAAGCCAGCAGCCAGGAATGGAAGCTTCAGACGGAAGTCCGGTGGCAGGTTGTTGAACAGGGATTTCATGGGTCGTCCTTCGGTTGAGATTATTTATCACACTATAGCATGAATAAAACCGAAGGGGAGAACGGGCATGCCACGATCGCGATAGTTGATGATCGAGCGGGCGGGTGTTGCAAAACGCCGGAGCTCGAAGCGCCTTCAGGCGTCCCCGCGCCTAAGATCGCCGTATGAAAATTGTCGGCCGAATCGCCCAGACAGTCGCAGCTCTCTGGATCCTCAACGTCTGGTTCAACAGATTCAACAAAGACACCGGCTACCGCGGTGGCGGCGCGACCAACATGCAAGAAGAATTCGAGGAGTACGGCTTCTCGAAAAACCAGATGTACGCCGTCGGCGCCGCCAAGGTCAGCCTCGCCACGCTCATGCTCGCCGGACACGCAGTGCCCAAGCTCGTCCGCCCCGCCTCTACCGGCCTTGCCTTGTTCATGCTCGGAGCAATCGGCATGCACGTCAAGGTGAAAGACCCGATCAAGCGTTCAATGCCCGCAATCACGGTCCTGACCTTGTCAACCGTGGCGGCTCTGACTGCCGAACGCGACTGACAACAGCCTTGCCGTCGCGCAGATCACTGCGTGACGAACAGGAACACCAGCATTGCGTTCAACAGCGCAAGGCTGCTCGCAGGAATCATCAGCCGCGGCGCATCGTGAATCCGGTACCGGGCAACGAGTCCAAGCAGCATCATGATCGTGAGCCCAGCGGCGGCAACGGCTCCAATTGGGGCCACGAAGATCCCGATCAGGACTCCTGCTGCACCCAACAGCTGCATTGAGCCGACGAACACTCGCAACTGAGGCATGCCATACCGTTCGAACTCACGGCGCGGCCGAGCGGCGAACAACGTCTCGGCCCCGTAGTACAAAAACGCCAGTGCGGAGACCGCAGCGAGAATTACCAGGAGCATGCGACGGCTGACTGTCTGGCTCCGTCACCGATGCGGCCAAGGTGCCAACACATTCGTCGGGTTCTGCATCCGGTTGCCATCAATCTGGGCTCTCGGCACTGCTGGGATCGGCTGCGCGCAGAACCTCGGCCGCACCCGGTGGAAGCGGCTGGCGAAACAGGCCGCTCGGCACAGGAGCTCCGGCCCGGACCAGCGCCAGGTGCCAGGACGGCGATGATCCCAGTGTCCAACGCAGACCGCTCACGACGCTGCCGCCGATGCGGGATCGCGCTGGTGACGGGTGCAAGCCGAGAATGTCGGTGATCCGCGACGGGATGATGGACACCGCCGCGTCGGACAGCGGTCGGTAACCCAGCTTCACGCCGAGCGGGAGCGGCGGATCGCGGAGGAACGCCGTCGCGCTGGCCTGATCGTCTGATGCGCACAGTGCCGGGTGATCAGCAACCCACGCCGACAGTTCACGCGCGGTGAGCGGAAGGGGAGACGCCCCGAGCAGGGCTCCGATCGTGGCCTGCTCGGTGACGAATTGATCTGCCTCCTGCACCGAGAGCTGCTCTGGACCGAACGTTTGATACGCAGCGAGAAACGAGTCGGTCAACACGTTGTGCACCCACGCGGCCAGTTCGGGATGTGCGGCGCTGTACTGCTTGCCTCGTGCCGACTGGCCCCGGACAGGACGGTGCGCCGAACGCACCTCCGCGACGGCAGCTTCCACCTCTGGGCGGGCGCCGTAGGTGGTCTCGGTGACGTAGAACGATGTCCGGTTGAGGCGTCCGAACGGATCGCTCCGGTAACGAGAGTGCTGCTCGACGCCGGCAACAACCTCGGGATGGGCGGCCTGAACGAGCAGCGCCCGGATCCCACCGACGAACGCCGCGGTGTCTCCGATCACGCGCCACGAGATCGAGTCGGGGCCGAGCAAGCCGGGGTCGCCCTGATAGTCGAGCGTCTTCTCGAGCGGTGACGGACCGTGGGAGAATAGCGACGTGGTGGCGGACACGACCTGATCGCGGAGGTAATTGATCACGTTGCCCTTCCCGATCGCATTCGATTGATCTGCTCGGTGGGTGGAGTGGGGTCGATGGGGAACATGGTGCAC
>Ga0209659_1000610_pt1 | contig 22436 bp, 19 predicted proteins | sample SaaInlLV_10m_DNA_FD_184658 | JGI IMG/M metagenome (GOLD analysis project Ga0209659, IMG submission 184658) | Marine microbial communities from expanding oxygen minimum zones in the Saanich Inlet - SI072_LV_10m_DNA (SPAdes) (version 2) | ecosystem: Environmental > Aquatic > Marine > Intertidal... | reverse complement strand
GATATTACATATCAACGTGTTAATTTTTATTGATGGAATTAGTCCCCCCTTTTGTCCCCCCTTTGGTTGACCATACCCGCTATTTCCGCCACGCGTCCGCACGCCTGCGCGTCGAAGCAAACATGTTTGTTTTGACATGTGATTGCGTGGCTGTTTGCGTGTTGAGGCGGCCCATAGTCCGCTCAAGCTGCAACATGGGCAGGGCGTTGGGTCAGGTTGACTGTGAAGGGTACAGGAGCGCCACTTCTACTCACGAGACAATTTCAAGCTCAATCGAACCGCTGCTCTCGCTGCGTGGCGCCAACTATTAAGCGCATACATTCAGGCTGGGCTACCAATCTGATGCGAGTTATCATTTGTCTTACAGCACCCTTTATTGTGTTGAAAGCTTTAACTTGGTAAGCTTTTTTTATGAGGAATAAGCTAAACAGTGAGTACCTTGTGATCAAAGTGCGGAAATTATTATTAATCGCTGGCATTCTGGTTAGCGCCCTAGGATCGACGGCTTCAGTTTTGGCCCGGGATCGCAGTGTTCAACGGGCGCAGCAGATCCTGACCTTGTCAGGGTTTGATCCAGGGCCTATCGACGGGCTATGGGGGGTGCGCACAGCATCCGCGTTGACAGAAATTGCGGCTGAGGCTGATTTGCTGGTTGCCCCCTCATCGGAGCGCGAGTTGCGCCCTTTGGTCTTTGCGGCAATGTGGCAGGTCTACCATCAACGAACCGAAACGGCTGAGGCGGCCCAGGCCCATTTGCAGCAAATCGTCGATGTAGCTGATGCCCGGCATCTGCTCGAGCGTGCCGGCATTGGTGCCCACCCAAGCGAGATCAGCGAACTGGTTGGCATGAACCGCAGCCAGGCGGTCACCCATGTTTTGAGCGGAATTTATGGCGGACGCACAAGTTTGGAACCGCCGGCCTTTTTGTCTTCAACGTCTTTGCCACACTACTGGATCCGTTGGGATTACGAAGAGGAAGACCGCCAGGCCTTTCGCGTCGCCCGAGATCAGGAAATGGGGGAATTGCGTAACTGGTGGGTGCGCGAAATGATCGCCACCCCGAACCCACAGGCAGAACGGCTGATCCTGTTGTGGCACAACCATTTCGTCACCGCCTATTCCGGCGTGCAGGAAGAGGTACACGCCGTGGCCCGCCAACACTGGACCTTCCGCGAATTGGGCCACGGCAGTTTCCGTGATCTGACGAAGGCGATGGTGCGTGATCCGGCGATGTTGAACTATCTGGACAACAACCGCAGCCGCAAGGAACAGCCGAACGAGAACCTGGCGCGCGAGCTGATGGAATTGTTTGTCCTGGGTGAAGGGAATTACACCGAAGCGATGGTCAAGGAAGTGGCCCGCGCCCTGACAGGTTATAGCTATAATGAAATGCGGAATTTCGAATTCGAGTTCAATCCGTGGGACCATGATCGCGGCACCAAGACGGTGCTGGGCCAACGTGGACGTTTTGATGGTGATGATATTGTTGAGGTTCTCCTGGACCAGCCCGCCGCGGCCGAGTTCGTGTCGCGCCGGTTCTGGAACGTCTACATCTCCGATTTCAATGTCGACGAAGCCCATTTGCAGAACATCGCGTCCAGGTTTCGTGACAGCGACTATGAAATCCCGGTGCTGCTGCGGGCGGTGCTGACGTCTCAGGCGTTCTGGGCACCGGAAAACCGCGCGACTATAGTGAAATCTCCAGTAGATCTTTTGGTGGGCGGGATTCGGTCAACCGGGGTTCTGCCCGAATGGTGGGCGGAGCTGCCAAACCGGATGGCCAGCCTTGGTCAGAACCTGTTCGAAGCGCCCAATGTTGCCGGTTGGCCCGGTGGGCCGGACTGGGTGACCCCCTCGCGAATTCTACTGCGGGGCGAGATGCTCAGCGATCTGGCAATGGCCGAACCGCTTGAGGCCGAGCAGGACCCGGCAATGGTGATGGCGGAGATGATGGGGGAAATGGCCGAGGACAACCCAATGATAGCACTGTCAGACGACCCCGTAGGCCGGTCGGTGTTTATCCGTTACGCTGCCGAAGATTTTGAAGGGCCCCCGAAATTCCGTATCTCTGCCGCAACGACTGTTGGCGACAGGAGCCAGATTGCTTGGACCAGCCAGACCCAGACCGCTAGAGGCGGCATCGATACGGCGCGGTTCGGTCGGGTCGAGACCTCGGACCTGCCGTGGCGCATCGCGCAGGTGGATTTCCCAGAAGACATCGACCCAGTCAAAATGATCGTATATTTCCAGAACGACCACTGCTGCGGTCCCGGTGGTTCTGATGGCGGCGACAGGAACTTTTTCGTGGATTGGGTGGCGCTGGACGGGCGGCTGTATCCCGCCGCGCAGGGCAAGCAAATCACCAACTGTAGCAATAACCAGGAAAACCCGGGCCGGATGTATTGCTCGGGCCGGTTGGAAATGGCCGAGTTCATTGAGCTTTCGGGCCCCGAAGCTCGGCCGATTGCGGCCAGCCAGACGGGTCAGGGACTTCAGGTCGATCGTGTTGCCTTTGAATGGGGCGATTCCTACGATCCGAATTCGAATTGGCAAAGCGTCAATTTCGCTCTGTTGAAACCCCGTCTGGAATCAATCGAAGTCGATGCGGTTCGCATCCGGATCATTCGCAACCGCAGTGACAAGGGAATGCGCACACTGTTGCAATTCGAAGACCGGTCCTGTTATCCGACCTGCCTTGGCGGGCCGCTGCCCCGTGCCGCTTATACCAACGACGACTCGGGCTCGCGTCAAATTAACTTGGTGCTGTCCGGCCCCGAATGGAATAACGAACGCGCCCAATGGAACCAGTTGACCGAAGCGCAGCGCGCCTTCGTCTCGGCGATCTGGATGGCCGTGCCGGAGATTCTGGAACAGTCCAAAAAGGGCCGCAACTGGCGCGAACGCAATTCCGACGCGCAGTTGGGCGGCTGGGAGCAAGTGCTAGAGCACATTGTGCGCACCTTGCCAAAATCGCGCTACGCCCGTTATGCCCCGGATGAGGTGTTGCAGATTGTGCCCTCGGCCAACGGTGGCGGCATGATGATGTCGATGATGAGCAGCCTGGCCAACACCAGTCCCGACCAGATCGCCGGCGTCTTCCGCGATCAGGCCCAGTGGACCGAGTGGGAGGAATTGAGCGGGACCGTGCCCCCAGCGCAGATATTCCTGGCGAGTGCGCCCGTCTCGTCGTCTGCCACAACGTCGGATTTGAACGTTCTGTTCCTTGATCCGATCTACAACCTGAAATAACGCGGAGAGGTCCCTATGAACCGTCGTACTCTTTTGAATGCCCTGGTCGCGGGACTTGCCATCCCGCTGGCACCGATCCGTTTGGCAAATGCGGCCCAACGCAGTGGCCGCCGTCTGATTTTGGTGGAACTGTCCGGTGCCAATGACGGGTTAAACACCGTGGTTCCAATCAAGGAAGAACGGTATCGCGAGATCCGGCCGAACATCGGTCTGAAAGGGCAAGAGGTGTTCGACATCGGTAACGGGTTGGCCCTGCACGAATCGCTGAAACCTCTGGACGCGGCTCTGCAAGCCGGAGACTTGGCCATCATCCAGGGCCTTGGCTACCCCGGTCAGAACCGCTCGCACTTCAAGTCCATCGCGCTTTGGGAAACCGGCGGCGACGGCAACCGGGCCGGAAAAACCGGATGGCTGACCGAAGATATCGAAGGCATGGGCAGCGCTAATGAGTTTGACGCCCACGGGATCAGCTTGGATGGGGGCATGGGGGTGTTTACCTCGTCTTCGGGCGTGTGGCTGTCGATGACCTCACTCAGCCAGTTCACCAGCCTGAGCGATGCGACTGCGCGGGTGGCGTCAAACTCCAGCGGGGTTTCCTCCTTGAGTAATCAAGCCCTCTCGATGATACTGGACCGCGGGCAGGCGCTGAACACTGCCATAACGCGAATTTCTGACAAGATTGGCGTGATGAACAATCATACCGAGTTTCGTATCAATGCTGGTGAGCTGGGGCGTCAGGCAGCCATGGCGGCGAAGTTGGTGCAGGCGGGCATCGACGCACCGGTTATCAAACTCAAAATTGACGGGTTCGACACCCATGAAAACCAATATTGGTCGCACAAGAACTTGTTGCGAGACTTAGGCAATGCACTTGCAGGGCTGCGCACCATGCTTATAAGCAGTGGCCATTGGGAAGATACGCTGGTCATGACCTACAGCGAATTTGGACGCCGGGCGGTAGAAAACCACTCAGGAGGCACTGATCACGGCACCGCTGCTCCGCATTTCTTAATGAGTGGTGCTCTGGAAGGTGGGATCTGGGGCGCACACCCTGACCTTGGCACGTTAAAGGAGGGCGACATGCAGTTCACGATGGACTACCGGTCAGTTTATCATCTTGTCCTGGCCAATTGGTTCGGGCTGGATCAGAATCGTTTTCAGGATTTTGACAAGTCGGCAATCGAGGGATTGCTTATGTCATAAGTAGGCACTGTCAGACAAAACGTGTAATCCAATGCCGCTGCTCTTGCTGAGTGGCGCCAACTATTGAGCGCATAGATTCAGGCTGCGCTAGCAATCTGATGCGAGTTCGCGTTAGTTTGACAGAACCCTAACAGCTTATTTCCGCACCCATACAGCGTCGTTTCTGGAACTTGCCTGACAAGCTGAAATGAACCACATCCCGTCTAATGCGGCGTCGATCCCAGGGAGGAGGCGCCCAACATTCGATCCTGTGATGAGATCTGCAGCATCACTGTAGACATTAGCAAAACCCTCCAGATACCCTTCAGGATGACCCGGGGGGATGCGAGTCCAGCGGTCAGCCCCTTCGCCCAAGCCAGCGCCGCCTCGTGTCAGGATTTGGGGCGCAGCACCAAACCTGGAAAAACGCATTTGGTTTGGGTTTTCCTGGCACCATTCTAGGCCGCCATTTTCGCCAAAAATTCGCAAGCTCAGGCTGTTTTCGCGGCCTACGGCAACCTGGCTGGCCCAGATCATGCCACGCGCACCCCCTTCGAGACGCAAGAGAATATGTGCATTGTCATCGACCTGACGCCCATCAACGAAACTGTGCAGATCCGCGGACAGTGCCTCTGTATCAAGACCGGACACGAAGGAAAGCAAATTGAAAGCATGGGTGCCGATATCGCCAATTGCGCCAGCGCCAGATCGTTTCGGGTCTGTGCGCCAATCGGCCTGTTTGTTTTGGGTGTCCTCGGTTAGCCAGTCTTGTGCATATTCAGCCTGAACGACGCGCAACCTGCCCAGATCTCCGCGCGCAACCATCTCGCGCGCCTGCCTTATTAGAGGGTAACCGGTATAATTGTGGGTGAGAATAAATTTCGCCTTGGACGCCTCAACGGCGGCCCTGATTGCCTCAGCATCTTCTGGTGTCGCGGCAAGTGGCTTGTCGCAGATCACGGTGATTCCGGCGTTCAAAAATGCGATTGTGGGGCCAGCATGCAAGTGGTTTGGCGTCACAATCGCCACAGCATCGATGCCATCCGGTCGTGCCGCTTCAACGGTGGCCATTTCGGCATAGCTAGCATAGGTGCGATCAGGCGCGATGCCGAGGTCGGCGGCGGAGGACGCGGCGCGTTCCAGATCAGAGGACAACGCCCCCGCAACAAGTTCCCATTTCCCATCAAGACGGGCGGCAAAACGGTGGACGCCACCAATAAATGCCCCTTGGCCCCCACCAACCATTCCAAGTTTCAAAGGGTTCATAGACCTAACATCCGCTTGATCTGTGCATCGTCGCGATCACCGCCTGCGAAGTCATCGAACGCCTTATCCGTTGTTTCAATCAGATGGCGGGCGATGAAGGGTGCACCTTCGGCTGCACCTTGTTCAGGGGATTTAATGCAGCATTCCCATTCCAAAACTGCCCAGCTGTCATAGCCATATTGGGTGAGCTTCGAGAATATCCTAGCGAAATCAACCTGACCGTCGCCCAACGACCGGAAACGCCCGGCACGTTCGGTCCAATTCTGATAGCCGGAGTAAACCCCCTGACGTCCGCTTGGGTTGAACTCGGCATCCTTGACGTGAAAGGCATTGATCCGTTCGTGATACAGATCGATAAATTGCAGGTAGTCCAGTTGCTGGAGCAGGAAATGCGAAGGATCATAATTGATCATCGCGGCCTCATGCCCACCGCAGGCATCCACGAACATTTCAAACGTCGCACCGTCAAAGACGTCTTCACCGGGGTGAATTTCGAACCCGATGTCCTGCCCGTGGTCCTGGTAGTGGTTCAAGATTGGGGTCCAGCGGCGACCCAATTCGGCGAATGCTTCTTCCACCAGTCCGGCGGGGCGTTGTGGCCACGGATAAAGGAATGGAAACGCCAAAGATCCTGTGAAGCTGACAGTATGAGATAAACCGAGCCGCTCGGATGCGATTGCGGCTTTCATCATCTGATCAATCGCCCAGTCCTTGCGCGCAGCGGGTTTGCCGTGAAGGTGCGCCGGGGCGAAGGCATCAAAGGCTTCGTCATAGACTGGATTTACAGCGACAAGCTGGCCCTGAAGGTGCGTGGAAAGCTCGGTGATTTCGACGCCAGCGTCATGACAGATTCCTTTAACATCGTCGCAATAAGTTTGACTGTTGGCGGCAGTATCAAGATCAAAGAGACGCGCGTCAAATGTTGGGATTTGTACCCCGTTATAGCCCAGCCCAGCGGCCCAGCCCACGATTTCGCTTAGCGAGTTAAAGGGGGAATCCGCGCCAGCGAATTGGGCAAGAAATAGCCCCGGCCCCTTGATTTGAGTTTCCATGGCGTTCTCCAATGTTATCAAGTGTCTGTCGGAACTTCCAACTGCTGCATCAACGGCAGACTTTGGTCCTGTAATTGCTGAATTGCAGCCTTAGCCAGAAAACGACCTGCGAGCCCAACATCCTCGATCTCGACGATAATATTTTCGCGAAACATCTTAAGGATAGGGATCACTTCCTTACTATAAACGTCGATGTCCTGACCCAGTTTGCGCCCGTGTTTTTCGATTGCAACGATCGCTGAAATTGCAGCCTTGGACGACGTGCAAAGCACTGCATCGATCTCTGGTGATTGCTCCAACCTACGCGTCACCCAGTGAAGGATGGCTTCGGACGGCTGATCGCTGTCGACATTTTCGGAAATGCGGTACTTGATAGCCAATTGCGCGCCCTCTTGTTCGAGACCACGCACCATATCCTGCGAATAGTTCTGATTCCGCGGCGGTAGGATCGCGAGGATGTTCTTCCGCCCGCGCTTGGCCAATCGGTTTAGCGCAACACCGATGAAAGCAGTGTTGTCGTAATCGTAATAGGCGTGCTGGTCGGCCCACTTGGTCCGCCCGTGGGTTACGAACGGAAATTGTTTCTTCAGCAAGTAGGCGACGCGCTCGTCCGCGGGTTTTGTCATGTTAAAAATGACTGCATCTGCCGATCGTGTCTCGACGATGTATTTGATTGGACGCAGAGGGTCTTCGTCGGGAAACCACGGTAATACGTTCAAGTGAAACTGAGTGCCCCGCAATTCTTTGGCGATCGAATTGGTCAGCTTGGCCACATTGTTCAGCACGTCTCCCTCCGCGGGAACGACCAAGCTAATAACATTGGTTCGGCCTGTCCGTAGACGAAGTCCGGCCCGGTTGGGGACATATCCAATCGCTTCTGCAATTCGAGCTACGAGTTCCTTGGTATCTGCGCCGATATCCGACTCGTCACGCATCGCGCGTGAAACTGTCGTGACGGCAAGGCCGCTGATCCTCGCAATCGTTTTTAGGGTCGGTCTTTCACCGGCATTGACCAGGCCACGCAGCTCTTCTTCGTTCAATTTTGCAACTTTGATCGCGGTGATTTTCATCGTGCTTGTTCCTCCTGCAAATGTTGCAAAACACTTAACTGACAGTGTTCCGAATTGCCAATTGATCGCTGGCACCCAGTGTAAACAGGTCTGCTGTAAGTCTTATAGCGAAATTAAAAAAACACTTGCAAGCATAAACTGTAACGATGTAGTGACTACTGTATCGATACAGATTGGGAGGAATCATCGTGAAACTTACAACTAAACTTTTGACCGCCACCGCGATTGTCGCGGCATCCGGCGCATTCGCTGAAGACCTTGAAGTCATGCACTGGTGGACATCTGGCGGCGAGGCTGCTGCCGTCGGCGAATTGGCTAAGGCGTTTGACGCTACTGGAAACAAATGGGTCGACGCTGCCATTGCTGGCGGCGATGCTGCGCGTGCCGTTATGGTCAGCCGCCTGACCGGTGGTGATCCAATGGGCGCATTTCAGTTCAACCACGGACGTCAGGCAGAAGAACTGATTGAAGCTGGGCTGCTGCGCGACATCACCGACATCGCTGAAGCAGAGGGTTGGACTGATATCATCAACCCGCCGTCATTGTTGGAATCCTGCACTGTTGACGGTCGTATCTATTGCGCACCCGTGAACATCCACTCTTGGCAGTGGCTCTGGTTGTCGCACAAAGCATATGACGATGCCGGCCTCGACGTGCCAACCAATTGGGATGAGTACGTCGCTTCCGCTAGTGCTTTGAACGACGCTGGCAAGCTCCCGCTCGCAATGGGTCAGCAAGGCTGGCAGCAACGCGGCTTGTTCAACACTTTGTTTGCTGCGCTGGTACCGAACGAAGTATTCTTAGCGGTTTATGATGACAAGGATGCCGATGTCGCCGCAGGTGCGGATGTTGCACGGGTTTTTGCCGCTGCTGCTGATGCCCGTGAAATGGCATCAAATTCCACGGTGCAAAACTGGAACGACGCAACCAACTTGGTGATTACTGGCCAAGCTGGCGGTCAAATTATGGGTGACTGGGCACAGGGCGAATTCGCCGTGGCCGAACAGGTTGCAGGGACAGACTACAGCTGTCTACCGGGCCTTGGTGTCACTGAACTTCTGAGCACGGGCGGCGACGCATTCTACTTCCCTGTCTTGACGGATGAGGCGCAGATCGCAGCACAGTCAGAACTTGCAGCTCTGATGCTCCGTCCGGACACGCAGGTTGCGTTCAACCTCGCTAAGGGTTCCCTGCCGGTGCGTGGTGACATCGATTTGTCGGCTGCGAATGACTGCATGCAAAAGGGCCTGGCCCTTCTGGCTGATGGTGCAATTCTGCCCGACACAGCTCAACTGATCACTCCTGATACAGCGGACCAGATCAGCACGTTGTTCATTGAGTTCTTCGCTGACTCATCGATCACAGTCGAAGACGCGCAGGTGCAGTTCGCGAGCATCATCGCGACAGCTCGGTAATCCGCAACTTTGGCCGGTCCGCAACAATGCGGACCGGCATCATTTAGGTGTTTGGCACGGCATTTCGGATGCCGGTCAGCGCGTGGGAAAAGATTATGTCATCAACACGCCCGAACCAGTTGTTCCGCAACAAATCGGCAAAAATTGCAGCGATCCCGATGATCGTGACCGCTCTTCTCGTCTTTGTTGGCGGTACGATCTGGACTGTCGTTTACAGCTTTACCAATTCCGGTCTTCTGCCGCGTTTGCAGTGGGTTGGCCTGGATCAGTACGAACGTTTGTGGGCCACGCGAAAATGGCTCGTTTCTATCGAAAACCTTGCGATCTACGGACTTTGCATGTTGGTGCTGGTTTTTGTGATCGGGTTCATCCTTGCCGCGCTGATTGATCAAAAAATCCGGTTTGAAGATACAATTCGCACGGTCATCCTTTATCCCTATGCGCTCAGTTTTGTTGTTACGGGCCTGGTCTGGCAATGGATGCTGAACCCGGAATTCGGAGTGCAAAAGGTCGTGCGTGGATGGGGCTGGGAGAGTTTTACATTCGATCCGCTCTATAGTGCCGACATCGCGATCTACGGCGTGTTGATTGCCGGTATCTGGCAGGGCAGCGGGCTTGTTATGGTACTGATGTTGGCTGGATTGCGCGGTATCGATCAAGACGTCTGGAAGGCATCTCGTGTGGACGGCATTCCGACTTGGAAGGCTTATATTTTCGTTATCATTCCTATGATGCGACCTGTGTTTGTTACCACATTGGTCATTGTCGTCACCGGGATCGTCAAGATCTACGATTTGATCGTCGCACAAACAGGTGGAGGCCCGGGCATATCTACCGAAGTTCCTGCGAAATACGTCTACGATATGATGTTTCAGGCCAACAACCTTGGGCAAGGCTTTGCCGCCTCGACTATGATGCTGGTGACTGTAGCGCTGATCGTCATCCCTTGGGCAATTCTTGAATTCGGAGGCTCGAAGCATCGTGATTGATATTACGTCCGCACCCCTCACCGGCCCGCAGGGTCCAAAGCCGCGCAAGTCCTTTTCGCGTCGCAATATTTTCCTTTATGGCACGCTGATAACCATCGCATTGTTTTATGCGCTACCCCTTTACGTGATGTTCATTACATCCCTCAAAGGGATGCCGGAAATCCGCCTTGGCAATGTGTTTTCCCCGCCTCTAGAGGTGACGTTTCAGCCCTGGGTCAAAGCGTGGTCAGAGGCTTGCACAGGCTTGACCTGCAACGGGTTGAGCACAGGATTCTGGAACTCTGTTCAAATCACTATACCATCCGTGGTCTTGTCGATCATCATCGCGTCCGTGAATGGCTACGCATTGTCCAACTGGAAATTCAAAGGCGCTGATGCGTTCTTCACCATCCTGATCTTTGGCGCGTTTATTCCTTATCAGGTCATGCTCTATCCAATTGTCATCATGCTCCGCGAAGTCGGACTTTATGGCTCTCTTGGCGGGCTGGTTCTTGTCCATACTGTCTTTGGCATGCCGATCCTGACGCTGTTGTTTCGTAACTATTTCACGTCGCTACCCGAGGAGCTGTTCAAAGCCGCGCGGGTGGATGGTGCCCGGTTCTGGGCGATCTACGCGAAAGTTATGGTCCCAATGTCCCTGCCGATTTTTACCGTCGCTGTAATTTTACAGGTGACAGGTATTTGGAACGACTTCTTGTTTGGTGTCGTTTACACCAGCCCAGACAATTACCCGATGACGGTATCGCTCAATAACATCGTGAACTCCACGCAGGGCGTGAAGGAATACAATGTCAACATGGCAGCCACGATCCTGACAGGTCTTGTGCCGCTCTCCATCTATTTCGTTTCCGGACGATTGTTCGTGCGTGGCATCGCAGCCGGCGCAGTAAAGGGCTGAAAATCATGCAAAACTCTGTTGAAATCAAAGACCTCGACCTGCAATTTGGCGCAGTGAAAGTTCTTCAAAATCTCAATCTTGAGATTGGCAAAGGTGAATTTCTGGTGCTCCTCGGATCATCAGGGTGCGGGAAATCGACACTGCTGAACTGTATCGCGGGGCTCTTGGATGTGTCCGGTGGTCAGATCCATATTAATGACCGTAATGTCACTTGGGCGGAACCATCCGATCGCGGCATTGGAATGGTGTTCCAATCCTACGCGCTTTATCCGCAGATGACAGTGGAGGGTAACCTTTCGTTTGGCCTAAAAAACGCGAAGCTCCCCAAACCCGAGATTGCAAAGCGGGTAAAACACGCCTCGGAAGTCCTACAGATTGAGCCGCTGTTGAAACGCAAACCCGCTGCTCTTTCGGGCGGCCAACGACAGCGGGTCGCCATTGGCAGAGCCTTGGTGCGCGATGTAGATGTGTTCTTATTTGATGAACCGCTGTCAAACCTTGATGCTAAGTTGCGCGCAGACCTTCGGGTTGAGATCAAGCGCCTGCACCACAAGCTTCAGAACACGATGATCTATGTGACCCATGACCAGATTGAAGCGATGACGCTGGCGGATCGTATTGCCATCATGCGCGGCGGTCAGATCATGCAGCTAGGCTCACCGGACGAGATTTATGGCCGGCCGATCAACAAATACGTCGCTGACTTTATCGGCTCACCCTCAATGAATTTCCTTGAAGGGAATATCCAAAACGGGACCTTCGAGGTGGGTGAACTGTCGATCCCGCTGGACGGCTATGAATTTGGAGATGCAGGCGCTGCAACAGAAGGGGCCGCGACCATGGGCATTCGACCTGAACATGTGGTGACCGGCGAACTGGTTGAAAGCACCCCGTTCCAGGTCGACGTTGAGGTCAACCTGATCGAGCCGACTGGTTCGGACACGCTGGTCGACTGCGAAGTTGCTGGCCAACATTTCCGGGTACGGATGGACGGACAATCGCGAGTGAGCGTCGGCGAAAAACTGCGCCTCGGCTTTGCCCCAGCTAGAGTGTCGTTGTTTGATTCGAAAACCGAATTGCGCCTTTGATCACTTGCCGATGCCTGCGGGTCTGACACCTGTGCTATCTCTATTAAGGAACGAAAAATGCATACTATCTCCTACCAGCTCTACTCTTCGCGCAACTGGGACGCGGACGAAACTTTCGCCATGCTTGCCGAAGTCGGGTACAAAGAAGTCGAAGGGGTCGGCCCCCATTACGAAGACACAGCTGCAACCAAAGCCCGCCTTGAGCGCTTTGGGATGACCATGCCGACGGGTCATTTCGCCCCAGACTTCATCGAGAGCGAACCTGAAAAAGTAATCGAGATCGCGAAAGCTCTTGGAATTACTTGCGTTATCGCGCCTTTCATTCCACCTGTAGAGCGCCCAACAACAATGTCCGGCTGGACTGCCTTCACGGAGCGACTGGTCAAAATGAGTGAACCGATTGTCGCTGCAGGTTTGGAATTTGCTTGGCACAACCACGATTTTGAATTCGTTCCGGTCGACGGCCAGTTCCCGCTTGATCTGATCGCTGCGGCCTCGCCTGACATCAAGTTCGAGCTTGATTTGGCGTGGGTCCATGTGGCCGGACAAGATCCTGTGGAATGGCTGCAAAAATACAAGGGCCGCATCGTTGCGGCCCATGTAAAGGACGTCGCCCCTAAAGGGGATTGCGCCGACGAGGGTGGCTGGGCTGACGTGGGCCATGGCGTTATGGATTGGAAAACTATCAAACCCGCTATGGATGCCGCAGGCGTGACCCGCTACGTCGTGGAGCATGACAACCCCAACGACCACGTCCGCATGGCGGCACGTTCGCTGGCGGGCGTTCAAGCATTCTAAGGAGCACACGACATGAAAGATTTCGGTGTAGGCATCATTGGGTGCGGCAACATTTCGGCCTCTTACCTCAAACTGTCTCATCTCTTTAAAGGGATTGACGTACGCGCTGTTGCTGATCTGAACATCGACACAGCACAGGCCCGCGCCGATGAGTTTTCGGTCCGCGCGGAGACTATCAGAGGCCTGCTGGCCGCAGATGACATCGACATCATCATCAACTTGACCATTCCGGCGGCACATTTTGGTGTCACCAAGCAGATCCTTGAGGCGGGCAAACACGCCTATTCCGAGAAGCCCTATGTTTTGACCTTGGAAGAGGGCGAGGCCTTGCGCGCCTTGGCAAACGAAAAAGGGCTGCGCGTGGGGTCTGCACCGGACACATTTCTGGGCGGCGCGCACCAGCTAGCGCGTGCCGCGATCGACGAGAACATGGTCGGCGACATTATCGGTGGCACATGTCACGTGATGTCACGCGGGATGGAGGCTTGGCACCCTAATCCGGACTTTTTCTTCCAACCCGGTGGTGGCCCAGTTCTTGACCTTGGACCATATTACGTCACCAATCTTGTGCAACTCATCGGGCCGGTCAAATCTGTCTCGGCTATGGCGTCCGCCAGCTTCCAGACACGCACCATTGGCATTGGGCCAAGGGAGGGCGAGACGGTTCCAGTGGAGACTCCCACCAATGTACACGCCCTTCTTGAATTCCATAACGGCGCGTTGATAACGCTCGGCGCAAGCTGGGATGTTTGCGCACATCGTCATGAGAATATGGAACTCTATGGCAGCGATGGTTCGCTTTACCTACCTGATCCAAATTTCTTTGGCGGTGAGGTTCTCCTAGCCAAACAGGTCGATGATCTAACCGTAATCGCAAATCCCAATCATCCGTTTTCAACATCCAATGCCAAGGATGGGCAAGGTAATGACCGTGCCAATTACCGTTGCGCGGGCTTGGCCGATATGGTGGCTAGTATTGCTGCAGATAGGCCACATCGGTGTAGTCTTGAACTGGCGACCCATGTGGTTGAGGTGATGACCGCAGTTCTGCACTCGGCTGAAAGCCGGCAATGGGTAGATATGGTTACAATCTGCGACCGGCCGGAGGCACTGACCCCGGATCACGCCCGCGCCTTACTCGCCTGAAATCCAGTTTGTGAAGGGAGATAATGATAAACCATTTAGTACTCGTCGTGGACGTTGGCGGAACAAACACACGATTTGCTTTGGCTGAGCGAAATAGTTTGATCAAAGCAAGTTCCGCTCGGTTTTTGAATGCTGATTTTGCTAACTTTCTTGAAGTTGCACAATTTTATTGTGCTAGTTTGAATGGGGCAAAGCCAAGCTCAATTTGTATTGCAATTGCTGGTCCCGTTTCAGCTGATAAAGGTGAGCTGACCAATGGGAACTGGGTATTTGAGAAAGAAATTTTGGCTCGGTCATTGGATATCGAGCAAGTATATCTGTTGAACGATTTGGTCGCACTTGGCTACGCTTTGGATGTTTTGCCCAATCATACTGTGAGACAAATCAGCGGGGGCGCAACGTTTGGAGATCAGTCACTAGTTGCAGGTATAGCTACAGGGTTCAACGTCAGTATATGCCACGCCGGTCATGTGATCGGGGCGGAGTTAGGCCATGCTAGCTTACCAAGTTGTATTATTGATGCCTTAAGAGCTGTCTTGGGTGAAAAAAGCAGAACTTTTAACACAGTTGAATCTCTGTTCTCTGGTCGTGGATTGGCTGCTTTGCATCTTGCACTAGGGTTTGGCGAAACTGATCCAGAGCAAATCACAGGTTCAACGATAGAAGATGATGCCCAGACTGTTTTGTTTTTTGCTCAACTGCTAGGACTTTTCTGTAAAGAAATGGTTTTCCAATATATGCCTTTTGGTGGACTTTACCTCAACGGTAGCGTGGTTCGCGCAATATTTGAATCAGAAGCTGCAGCTAAAGTTGTCATTGCTGAAGTTGGCAAAGTCGATGGGTTTTTTGGTCGTTCTGGGCACGTACCATTGTTCGTAATCATTGAAGACTATGCGACGTTGTACGGCTGCGCGCGATATGCAAAGCTGCAGAATTAAGCAATATTTTGTCCATGTGTTTAGAGGTTGTGTCAGTTTTAAGCTTGCCCTAGGCGAGCAAGGTTAACGTATGGCACCGATACATGATGAAACACTCCCCACTCCGCTACGTAAAACCTGGCCCGGGGTTCTGCACCATCTTGCCTAAGCCCGTGGACCCGGAACCAAGAACCAGGGCTCTATCGGAGGTACTGTCAGATTAAACTCGGTTGAGGCGAGCAGGTTGTATTTGTAGAATTCGCCAATGACAAAACACTCCCCATTCAGGTACTTTAAAGCGAGCCCCGAGATCATTCGTCTGGCTGCGATGCTGTATGTTCGTTTCCCGCTCTCACTTCGTAACGTGGAAGATCTTTTGCATGAACGAGGCATTGAGATCAGCCACAAAACAGTTCGGGTTTGATGGAATAGATTTGGTCCGATGTTTGCAGAAGTTCGCTGCCGTCCACTATTCAGTCCACAACCATTTCAATCAGAAGCGCCACTTCTACTCACGAGACAATTTCAAGCTCAATCGAACCGCCGCTCTTACTGAGTGGCGCCAATTATTGAGGGCGGAAGTTCAGGCTGCGCCAGCAATCCGATGCGAGTTTTCATCCGTCTGACAGCACCGTGGCGCCAACTATTGAGCGCATAGGTTCAGGCTGCGCTAGAAATCCGATGCGAGTTCTCATTAGTCTGACAGCACCCACTCAAGCATTCACCAGTCATTTTCGCTCAGCCCCAGTTTTTTGAGCCTTGAATACAGTGTCGTTGGTTTGATCCCAAGCAATGCGGCCGCCCCCTTGTTCCCGGAAACCTTTCCACCGGCCCTTTTCATGCATGCGATGATGTTGGTTCTGCGGATATTTTCGACATCCGCTTCGGAGAGCAAGGTGGAGGTCGGCAAAGCGCCTTGTATTACTTGGCTTTGGATTTCAACTTGTAACTTTTCGGATTGCGACACGATGGCACCGCGTTCGATTACGTTTGCCAGTTCGCGCACGTTGCCGGGCCAGTGGTAATCTTGCAACTTTCGCATTGCCCCTTCGGTGACGATCGGGACCTTTCGACTAAGTCGTTTACAGGCGATGCGCAGCAGATGTATTGTCAGGACCGGAATGTCCTCCGGGCGATCGCGTAAAGGGAGACATAGAATGGGAAAGACCCCAAGATGAAGCATTAAGTCCTGACGCAAACGCCCTGCTTGCACCTCGCGGTCAACGTCGCGGTTGGTCGAGGCGATCACGCGCAGATCAAGGCTGCGGTTGCGATCATCGCCCAATCGGGTCGCCACTCTGTTTTGTAATGCATCCAGCAGATGGCCCTGTAATTCGATAGGTATGTCCGCGACTTCATCAATGAACAATGTACCACCGTGCGCCAATTCTAACTTGCCGGGCCGATCCTTGAGCGCACCGGCGAAGGCACCACGAACGTGGCCGAACAATTCACTTTCGATTTTCTCAGGGCTCACGGCTCCTGCCTTAAAGTGGATCATAGGGCGACGTTTACGGCTGCTCTCACCATGAACAGCTGAGGCTATAAGGGATTTTCCGACGCCGCTCTCGCCATGGATCATGACGCTTGTATCAGTAGGCCCGACGAGTTCGACCTGCTTGATGATCTCCTGGGTCGCATCCGAGCGCCCAATAATGTCGTGATGCGCGCGCTCGATGCTGATCGCTTCTTGCAGGTAGGCGTTTTCCTCCTCCAACCGATCGCGCAGGGCCGCCACTTCGTCCATCGCCACGCGTAGTTTGCGTTCGTTTTCCCAGCGTTCTGTGATGTCGCGAAAAATGACTACTGCACCGACCAATTGGAGGCCGTCGTAGATCGGGGTCGAGACATATTCGACCCGGATCGGCTTTCCATCCTTGCGCCAGAACACTTCGTTCTCAATCCGGTTAACCTGCTCATACCGGAAGGATTGATAGATCGGACACTCGTGCGATGGATATTGCTCGCCGGTCAGGTAGTGATGGTGAATTTTTGCGTGGATATCTTGGCCCAAAAGGTCTTGGGTGGTCCAGCCAAGCATTTCCTGTGCGGCGCGATTGACAAAAGTTGTCTTCCCGTCGGCATTGACCCCGTAAATCCCTTCACCGGCGGCGTTGAGGATCAGTTGGTTTTCGCGCTCCAGTTCTGCAAAGAAGCTTTGCGCACGATGCCATTCAATAAGCCCACCATTGTAGATTTTTCTGGCTTCAGCTTCGGCTGCATGTTGTTCAAGGGTTTCAAGGTCAAGCATATGCAGAAGCAGCATGTCCTGACCATCGTGGTATACGGCCCGTCCAGTCACCTCGCATTGCAATGGCGTCTGGTCAGCACTTTGTAGTGTTACCTGCCGGGTCCAAGCGGTACCGCGATACTGTGCCTCCGTGATAAAGACAACGAAGGCCTCCATACCCGCAGCAACGAAGCGGGCAAAATGCGATCCTGGCAGGGCATCATCCCCTAAAAGTGCTTCGGCCTCTTGGTTCGCTGCCAAAATACGGTCCTGGCTAAGATGAAGCAGGATGGTCGGGCCAAAAGCGCCGGTGAGAAACGAATCGGAATCGGTATCAATCATTCCTGGATAGGGCGCAGGCACGCGCATGTGTGCAATACGAGATATCGTAAATTACGATATTTCGTAAAACTTTTTGAACCACATTACCATTTTTGCATTGAAATTAATCACAAAATTCATTTTTTGACTTCTTAACGAATGCCTACAAATGCCGTTGCCCCACTGCCACCATGGAGAAAATCAACAGCGAGGTTGCAATATGACTATTAAATCACTGGGTAATCCCTTCTCTCCAGAAACAGATCTGCGGCACGCCGCCGATTGTGGCTGTCACACCTGTAGCGCACCCAAATTTGAGGTGGCGGAAAGTATTGATCTGTCCTCCTCCGAAGGAATGATGGAACGCGCCGTTGAAAGCGCGATTGTCCGGTCTGTTTTTGGTCAAAGCGACATCGGGCGTCGATCCTTCATGGGTATGATGGGCGGTTCGACAATGGCCGCCGCACTGGCATCGGTCTTTCCGCTGAACGAGGCGAAAGCTGCAATTCTCGACAAACTTGGGCCACCTGAAAAAACAGACCTGAATATTGGATTTGTGCCGATCACCTGCGCGACCCCGATAATTATGGCACAGCCTTTGGGTTTCTATGAGCGCTACGGTCTAAATGCCCAAGTGATCAAAACCGCAGGTTGGGCCGTTGCGCGCGACAAGTCTCTGAACGGAGAATATGACGCCTCGCACATGCTGACGCCCATGCCTTTGGCGATGAGTCTTGGGGCGGGGTCGGTTGCGGAACCTTACATCATGCCAGCTGTCGAAAACATTAACGGACAAGCCATCGTGCTGTCGAATGAACACCTTGACAAACGTGATCCTAAGCAATGGAAGGGCTTCACCTTCGGCGTGCCGTTTGAATACTCGATGCACAATTTCCTGCTCCGGTATTACGTGGCCGAGTTTGGCTTGGACCCCGATGTCGATATCCAGATCCGCGTTGTGCCGCCGCCAGAGATGGTTGCCAACCTGCGAGCCGGCAATCTTGACGGCTATTTGTCGCCCGATCCATTCAATCAGCGCGCCGTCTATGAGGGCATCGGGTTCCTGCACATGTTGACCAAGGATATTTGGGAAGGCCACCCTTGCTGTGCTTTCGCAGCCCCCCTGTCATTTGCGCAACAGTTGCCAAACACCTATGGCGCGCTTTTGAAGTCGATCATCGACGCCACGCAATATGCATCAGCAGCCGAGAACCGTAAAGAAATCGCGGAGGCAATCGCCCCCACCAACTACTTAAACCAGCCGGTCACGGTGATAGAACAGGTCCTTACAGGGACCTACGCCGACGGCCTGGGCGAAGTGAAGCGCGTGCCTGATCGGATAGATTTCGACCCCTTTCCGTGGCATTCCATGGGCGTATGGATCCTGACACAGATGAAGCGGTGGGGCTACATCGAAGGCGACGTCGACTACCGCGGCGTCGCGGAGCAGGTCTACCTGGCCGCTGATTGTAAGAAAGTAATGGAAGACCTCGGGTATGAGGCGCCGGACATCACTTACAAATCGCACACTATTATGGGTAAGACCTTTGATCCTGCGAAGCCGGAAGAATACGTCAGCAGCTTTCCGATCGGGAAAGGGTAAGCCATGGGCACCCTTTCCTTGAACCAACGCGCCGCTTTGCTGTCGGTATTGATGCTGGTTGTCGGTCTCCTGATATGGGAGGCCGCCATTCCTGCCCAAAAAGCCGTTAAGGAGTTGACGGAATACGAAATTCTGACCGGTGCTGGCTCCCAAAAGGCTGGTGTCCCACCACCCAGTCAGGTCATTATCAAGGCATGGGATCAACTAAGCGACCCTTTCTATGATGCGGGACCCAACGACAAGGGCATTGGCATTCAGATCGGGTATTCGATTTACCGTGTCCTGACAGGCTATCTACTTGCCGCCTTGATTGCTATCCCCTTCGGGTTCCTGATTGGGATGAGCCAAGTGGCCTACAAGGCTTTCAATCCGTTCATTCAGGTGCTGCGCCCAATTTCTCCGCTCGCTTGGATGCCACTTGCGCTGTTCATCATCGGAGATAGCGAGGCTTCTGCGATCTTTGTGATTTTCATCTGCTCGATCTGGCCGATGTTGATCAACACCGCCTTTGGTGTTGCCGGAGTGCGTGAGGACTGGGTGAATGTTGCCCGCACCCACGAGCTTGGGCCGATCAAAACGGCCTTCACGGTCATCTTGCCAGCTGCTGCGCCGACCATTTTGACTGGAATGCGCATTTCGATAGGTATTGCGTGGCTGGTCATTGTGGCGGCTGAAATGCTCGTCGGTGGCACGGGCATTGGCTACTACGTTTGGAACGAATGGAACAATCTTGACCTGACCTCAGTCGTTTTTTCGATACTAATGATTGGTGTGGTGGGCATGTTGCTGGACGCAATGTTCGGCCTGCTACAGCGCCGTGTCACCTACGCCGAATGAAGGAAGCCTCATGAAACCATTTCTAAGCATCGAAAAACTCGTCCAGAAGTTCCCGAACGGGAACGGCGGCGAGATGACTGTTTTTGAAAATGCCTCTTTCGGGGTTGAGAAAGGCGAATTCGTGGTTATCCTTGGCCACTCCGGCTGCGGCAAATCCACGATCATGAATATCCTTGCTGGCCTTGCCGATCCGACAAGTGGCTGCGTGATAATGGATGGGCAAGAGGTCAAAGGCCCCAGCCTTGACCGTGGCGTGGTGTTCCAGAACTACTCCTTGCTCCCTTGGCTGACGACGCTCAAGAATGTTACGTTTGGGATCAAGGCGCGCCATCCGGAATGGACCAAAAGCCAAGTCGAAGAACACGCGACAAACTTCCTTTCGATGGTTGGGCTTGAGGGGGATGTTATCCACCGCAAGCCAAGCCAGTTGTCAGGCGGCATGCGCCAGCGGGTGTCGATTGCGCGCGCCTTTGCAAACCATCCGAAGCTGTTGCTTCTGGATGAGCCTTTCGGCGCACTTGATGCCCTAACGCGCGGGACTATTCAGGACGAGCTGCTCAAGATTTGGGGGCAGATGGAGCAGACGGTTTTTATGATAACTCATGACATCGACGAGGCGATCCTGCTGGCCGACCGCATCCTGTTGATGACAAACGGACCGTACGCGCGTGTTGCCGAAAGTGTCGAGATCACAATCCCGCGCCCGCGCAACCGGACTGAAATCGTCGAACACCCCAACTACTACGCGATCCGCAACCATTTGGTGCAGTTCCTAGGGAAACGATCAAAGGAACTGGCTGGACAGCCAACGGAAGCAAGCAAAACGAACAAACCCAAAACGGTCAGGATCGACTTGACCGATCCCACAGAAGACCCCGAAAACAAACGATCCACCTTAAAGGCAGTAAATAGCTAAGACCGAAGGAGACCAATATGAAAGACCTCACAATGGCTGAAATGATGACCAAAGAAGACGTCACCGCGCTGATCCTGTCCGCCAAGAAACAGGCTGGACTGACATGGGAAGATATTGCCGAGAAGATCGATATGTCGCCTATCTGGACCCATTCCGCCGCAATGGGCATGAATGCTTTTCCGCCCGAGAAAGCAAAGTTGATGGTCACTGTCATGGGGCTGCCGCAAGAGGCGGAAAGTGTTTTGGCCGAAAGTCCTACCAAGATTTGGGAGCAAGCCGTGCCAACCGACCCCTGCATTTACCGCTTTTACGAAATCGTTGGCGTCTATGGCCCGACGCTCAAGGCTCTGATCCAAGAAAAATTTGGCGACGGGATTATGTCTGCCATCGACTTTGATATGACTTTAACGCGCGTTGAAAACCCAAAGGGGGATCGCGTGAAGGTCGAGATGTCAGGCAAGTATCTTGGCTACAATAGCTGGTAGGCTGCAATGACTCTTATGCCAGTGCCGCCATTTTTCCTATGACGCGCTCAAGAAAGTCCTGATAGCTGAATATGCCTGGAACACACGTGATGTAACTGTAAGATTAAACTCAGCTGCAACGCGGAGGGTGTATTTGTAACGTCCGCAAATGACACAACATCCTCCATTCGTCTGACAGGACCATCGGTCGCATTGCAGCAGGTGATGTTGAGCTAGCTTTAGAACATGGGTCTGCTGTTCAAACCTTCAGACATAACTAGCAGGCTCTTTTCCTGACTTGGCCAGCCTCATCCCCCGGGGCTGGCCCTTTTATTTGCCATGTACAAATTTTTCCGTAGAATTGAGAGGCAAAACTAAAGGAGAAAACAAAAATGTTCGCTACTTTTACCGACTGGGAATTTTCCGACATGGATGCGATGACTGCCACTGGCGAGGCTATGTGGCCGAAGGTGCAAGCTGCTGGCGCACTCAGCTTTAAAGCCACTGCAACCGGCACTAACACCGCACGAACAATGATTGTATGGCCAGATTCTGCAACAGCGCAGGCTGCTATCGATGGTTTGAGGGCTGCTGCTATGGAAATGACAGATACTAAAGCCACGGGCATGACTGCGGGTGAGTTGATGTTGGACTTTAGCTAAAATCCAAACGTCTCGTATATTACGTAGTTAGGCGCTGCTTACACGGCGCCTACTAAATTTGGGTTTACTGGTGCTTCCTTAAATTTTTCTGCGTCTGCAGCATCCAATTCAGCTAATACATTGGCTTTAATTTGCTCGACAAAAGTCTCACGGGTGAAGCCAATGTCTTCTAGCTGGCGATCACTCATGTACTGCAGTGCTTGCATGGCTGCGGACGCCTGACGGGCTACAATCATTGCGTTAAAAAGTCGTTTAAGCATTTTAGTCTCCTTGCTTTTACATCTAATATTATAGCATTTATCACGTTAAATTTCATCACACACAGTTGCATTC
>Ga0209659_1000607_pt1 | contig 22463 bp, 24 predicted proteins | sample SaaInlLV_10m_DNA_FD_184658 | JGI IMG/M metagenome (GOLD analysis project Ga0209659, IMG submission 184658) | Marine microbial communities from expanding oxygen minimum zones in the Saanich Inlet - SI072_LV_10m_DNA (SPAdes) (version 2) | ecosystem: Environmental > Aquatic > Marine > Intertidal... | reverse complement strand
ACAGGTAACAGTCAATAAAGATGGGCTGAACATAGACTAGTACGTTCAATTACTGAAGCGTTTAACATTGTTCTGCAATGCTAGTGACTTAAAATAAAAATTGGAATGAAGAATATTATAGTAATACTATTTATCTTATTGCTTGCCATGAGCTGTAACCAAAGTGGTACAAAGCGAAGCGATAGCAAGATTTTTGGGTTAGCATCACCGATTCAATTGGTAGGTGATACGACAGAGGTTTTCTTATCCGATTATTTTATGGATGAGGTTAGCGTAGACTCAATCATAAGCGATGATGAGGCCTTAGAAGTAAGCAATGATGGAGACAACATATTTTTGATTACCGATGGAGAAACACAACCCGTTAGTAATCTTACGGTATATGCGGAGGGTATTCCACATGCGTTTTTGGTGAAAGGAACAGACCTCCAAGAAATAGATTTTCAAGTCAATACGCAAGGAATATTTTATAGCAATTTTCGTGTAAAAGGAGAGTTTAATAATTGGGATATAAATGGCAGTAATCCTTTAAGAAATTGTGGAAATGATAGCTATTATCTTTTCTTAAACCTCAAACCCGGTAAATACCAATACAAACTAGTAGCCGATGGCCAAGAAATAGACGACCCGAGCAACCCTGTAAAAGTAAGTAACGGAATGGGTGGATTCAACAACGTATTGGAAGTAAAAGGACCAAGCAAAGATGAATTGCCATCTATATCTACAGATTCGTTTACCAAAACAGAAATCATCATTTCATCTATAAAGACAGAAGGAGTCTATGCCTACTGGAATAACTTTAGAATAGAAGCTAAAAAAGAGGGTAACAAGTTCAAGTTGCTCATCCCACCATTTGCTAAGTATGAGGCTCGCTCACACATTCGAGTGTTTGGATATAATGATGTAGCTGCGAGTAATGACCTCCTTTTTCCATTAGCCAAGGGGAAAGTGATCACTGACCCAAGCAAGCTGAACAGCAACGATTGGCACAGTAGCGTTATGTATTTTATGATGGTAGACCGCTTTGTGAATGGTGACAAAAGCAATGATGAACCTGTGAACGACCCCGCTATTTTACCCAAGGCTCAATATTACGGAGGTGATATCGCTGGCATCACTCAAAAAATAAAGGATGGCTATTTCCAAGAACTTGGAATTAACACCATTTGGATCTCTCCTATTACTCAAAATCCTACCGATGCTTGGGGTCAATTCAATGATCCAGACACTAAATTTAGCGGATATCACGGCTATTGGCCTATTACGAGTACTAAGGTAGACTACAGGCTTGGTTCACCAGAGGATGTGAAGGAAATGCTACGTGTAGCTCATAACAATGGGCTGAGCGTGTTACTAGATTATGTGGCCAATCATGTACACGAGCAGCACTCGGTTTACCAAAAACACAGAGACTGGGTAACTCCGCTTTACCTCCCAGATGGAACTATGAATACCGAAAAGTGGGACGAGCATAGGCTGACCACTTGGTTTGATACTTTCTTGCCTACACTAGATCTTAGAAAACAAGAAGTAACCGATTTTATGGTAGATTCTGCACTACATTGGATTACGGAGTATGATTTTGATGGTTTCCGACATGATGCGACAAAGCATATACCAAACAACTTTTGGCGAACGCTCAATAAGAAAGTCAAGAAGGTAAGCCAAGAGAAAGGCAAATACATTTACCAAATAGGTGAAACCTACGGCACACATGACCTAATCAATAGCTACATCGGTTCTGGGTTGCTAGATGCTCAGTTTGATTTCAATATGTATGACAATGCTCTTCCTGTATTTGCCACAGAAGATGAACCTATGACCAGACTTGGCGAAGCACTGGAAGCAAGTCTTAGCACTTATGGATACCATCACTTAATGGGCAATATCACTGGTAATCAGGATAAACCTCGTTTTATGAGTTACGCAGATGGCACCTTAGACTTTAACACACCCTGGATGGAATACAAACGTGTGGGCTGGAAACAAACCATAGAAGTACAGGACTCTCTCGCTTACCAAAGAATGGCTATGTTCAATGCCTTTAATATGACGATTCCTGGTATACCAATTATTTACTATGGAGATGAAATAGGAATGGCTGGAGCCGGTGATCCGGATAACCGCAGGATGATGCGTTTTGAAAACTTAAAAAAACAAGAAGTAAAGTTGCAAAAAGAGATTGCAGGGCTTATTCAACTAAGAAACGAAAACTTGGCGTTGGTCTATGGTGATTTTAAGATCATAAAAAACACAGATAAGAAATTTACCTATTCACGAAAATACTTTGACAATGAAGTAACTATAACATTGAATAAAGAAGATTGGACATATTCCATCAATTAGTTTAATAGAAGTATTGAATATTTACAAAAAAAATGAACTACAAAGATTCAAAGATCGCAAAGGGTATTAAAACATACTCTGGGTATTCTGTGTCTCTGTGGTAAAAATCAATAAAAAACACACCATGAAAAAGTACATATATATTTTACTAGCTGCAGGACTTGCAGCGTGCAATGCTGCCGAGAAAAAAGAAGAAAAAACAGCAACTGTGCTCCCATCTGAATGGATACAAAATGTAACCATTTACGAAGTGAATGTAAGGCAATATACACCGGAAGGAACGCTCACTGCTTTTGAGGCTAGGCTACCTAAGCTTAAAGAATTAGGGGTAGACGTATTATGGTTTATGCCCATACAACCCATAGGCAAGCTCAATAGAAAAGCAGTAGGTGACACCTTTGTTCAAGATTTACCTAATCCCGATTACGACAAATACTGGGGCAGCCCTTATTCCATTGCCGACTACAAAGCGGTAAATCCACGATATGGCTCCGTAGAGGACTTCAAGAGGATAATAGCAAAGTGTCACGAAATGGATATGAAGGTGATACTTGACTGGGTAGGCAATCATACTGCTTGGGATAATGCTTGGGTTACAGAGCACCCAGAGTGGTACACGCACGATAGCACTGGAAAAATAACCGACCCAATAGGTGAAGACGGTAAAAGCTGGGGATGGACCGATGTAGCAGACCTTAACTATGATAATCAAGACATGCGTGCTGAGATGATTAAGAGTATGAAATTTTGGGTAGAAGAGTGTGACCTCGATGGTTTCAGATGTGATGTAGCTATGGAAGTTCCTACCGATTTTTGGAATGAAGCACGTACGACACTAGACCAAGTGAAGCCCATGTTTATGCTTGCCGAAAGCGAAACACACCAACCCGCTCAATTTGACTCTGCTTTTGATGCGTATTACGGATGGGAAATGCACCACGTTTTTAACAAATTATATTCGGGCGAAGTGAAGGCCGCTGAAATAAAACGCGTTATGACTGAAAAAGATAGCATCAATGGCTCAGACGTATTTCCTATGAATATGATCACCAACCACGATGAAAACAGTTGGAATGGTACGATTGACGAACGCCTCGCAGAAAGTTGGAAGGCAATGGCTGTGCTCTCTTATACCCTCAGAGGAATGCCACTTATATATAGCGGACAAGAAGCTGGACTTAAGCACCGCCTAAGTTTTTTTGCCAAAGATTCTATAGATTGGGATGCACCAGAAGCAGCGGAATATTTTGCATTCTATCAAATGCTGAACGCACTAAAGGAACGGGCAGAGCTCGCTACAAACAGTCCCATCAGTTTTCCTGCGGAGTATCAAAGCACCAATACCGTTACGATAGATAGAGGAGTAAACCAAAGTCTTAGAGTAGTAGTCAACTTTGGACCAGATAACCTACCTCATGAGGATTCAAAGCCAACGAATGGATATAGAATAATAAAGGCAGGTAATTATGATTACACTACCGGTGTGTTAGATAAGTACGGCTACCTTATCCTAGAGAAACCAATAGAGGCCAACTAGTAATAGTATATTAGCAAAGAGTAGCATCGCTAAAATTTTTAAATGTTTCGTATTCATAAGAGCATAACTTAATTAGTAGCCTACGAAGTTATTTAGATGAACAGCAGCATCCGAAATTACGTTGTAATAAAAGTATAATCTTGAACAAAACAGAAATATACCAAAACCTAATAAAACAAGCTAAAGCTCTTATTGACAAACAAGTAGATGATGTAGCCAATATGGCAAATCTTTGTACCCTTATGTATGAGCATATACCTCATCATTGGATTGGTTTTTATCGCGTACAAGAACAATATCTAGTGCTTGGCCCATATCGAGGCCCCGTAGCTTGCACAAGAATTGCGTATGGTAAGGGTGTTTGCGGTACCGCTTGGCAAGAGCTTAGCACCCAGATAGTTGCAGATGTACATCAGTTTGACGGACATATTGCTTGCAGCTCAGCTTCTAATTCCGAAATTGTGATACCCTGTATCAGAAACGGAGAAGTATTTGCAGTGTTAGACATAGATAGCGATGCGTTTGACACCTTTGACGAAACGGATGCTAGGTATCTAGAGGAACTGGTTTCATACTTATGAGCTTCTCACAGCAATATACCAAATGGTTTAAGAGGTTATTGCCTTCTCCTTTTAGTATCGCTATACTTCTTACCATTTTTGTATTCGTAGTATCGTGGTATCACTCACCTAAGTCAGGATTCGAACTTTTAATCGACTGGCAGAAAGGCCTATGGTCGAGCAATCTGCTTGCATTTGCATTCCAGATGATGCTTATGCTCGTACTTGGACACACCTTGGCATTAAGCAATACGGTAGACCGTCTGATAATCAAGATTATTTCACCGCTCAAATCTACCGCTCAAGCGGCAGCTGTAGTAACGTTCACCACCATTATTGTGGCATTTTTCAATTGGGGATTAGGACTCATTTTCGGGGCAATACTCGCTCGTAAAGTCGGTGAGTCTTTTACCGATAAACAATTACCGCTTAACTACCCATTGGTAGGTGCTGCTGGCTATGTAGGTTTGATGGTGTGGCACGGAGGTATCTCGGGGTCGGCACTCAGTAAAGTAGCAGAGCAAGGCCACTTGAAGGCCTTAGGCGGAGATGCTAGTCTTCCTCAAGCCATATATTATGGAGAAACAGTATTTAGTTCCATGAACATTACGGCCTTTGCTTTATTAATCATATTGATTCCCGTCGTTTTTTATATCATAGGTAAGAAAGGTTCAGAATATGTACCTAAATTGAGCATATATAAAACTTCGGGAAATAATGGAATGCAAACGGAAGGTGCAGAACGAGTAGACGAATCCAAGCTATTGAGCAACAGCATTGGCATTCTATTGGTGCTACTAGCAGGTTACGTTGCAGTAACTTATGACGGTGCATTCTTAGGTTTCATCACGCCCAATTATATCAATTTCAGTCTCTTAGCCCTTTCCCTATTACTACATCGTAATTTTAAGGCATTTTTAACCGCCGTGGACGACGCCATAAAGGGAGCTTCTGGCATTTTGATACAGTTCCCGCTATACTTTGGTATACTTACACTTATGCAAAGTGGTGGTCTCATAGCGCTGCTTTCAGAATGGTTCATTTCCGTTGCTACGCCCCACACACTTCCTTTATTCACTTTTATCAGTGCCGGAATAGTAAATATTTTCGTACCTAGTGGTGGCGGGCAATGGGCCATACAAGGACCTATTATTATAGAAGCGGCTACCAAGCTCCACGTTCCGCTACCTAAAATGATAATGGCACTTGCTTATGGCGATCAACTTACTAATATGCTCCAACCTTTTTGGGCTTTGCCCTTACTAAGTATCACTGGTTTAAAGGCTAAAGATATACTCCCATATACACTGGTCCTATTTCTGATAGGATTGATTGTGTTTGTGAGTGTTTTATTGATCTTTTGATATACAGATTCAACGAGTGTAAATTCAAGGTTAAGTTAGCTCTATGATGAGTGACCATTTTAGAATAGGCCGTATACGACAGGCAGAGAAACCTTATCTTCGCATTGTGCAATCTAAAACTACACTTGGCCTAGAGATGGCAACTGACCCACGCTGGGTCAACATAGCCGAAAAGAGCATTGAATTTATACTCACCGACCACGCTTGGTGCGAGCAGAAAGCAGCCACTCACGGCATTAGTATCATTAGTCGGTTCAGTAAATACGCCGACATAGTAGATGTGATTACTCCTATAGTAGCGGAGGAATGGGGACATTTTAGAAAAGTCCTCAAAGAACTCAAAAAACGTGGTTACGAACTTGGACCACAACGCAAAGATGAGTATGTGAATAAGCTAAATGCATTCGTAAAAAAAGGAGACCACATAGAAAAACAACTTGTAGAATACCTCTTAGCATTCGCCATGATAGAAGCACGCAGCTGTGAGCGATTCAGACTACTAAGCATTCATATGACAGATCCCGAACTTCAAAAATTTTATCACGAGTTTATGGTAAGTGAGGCCGGTCATTACAGAGCGTTTTTAGACCTCGCCAAAAAATACTCAACCGAAGAACACGTCAGTAGCCGATGGGCAGAGTGGGTTGCCTTTGAAGCTGAGATGGTCAAAACCTTGGAAATACGAGGAGATAGAATGCACTAAGGACCAAGGTTACGAGCATAAAAAAAGTCCCTCACAAAGGTGAGAGACTTTAGTATAATGTTTTAGCTTATTTTTAAAATTTACTTTTTAACTTTCTTTACGATTGCTTCAAAAGCTTCTGGGTGATTCATTGCTAAGTCAGCAAGAACTTTTCTATTAAGCTCTATACCTTTTTTGTGCACAGCACCTATAAACTGAGAATAGCTCATTCCGTGTAATCTGGCTCCAGCATTTATTCTAGTAATCCATAATCTACGGAAGTTTCTTTTCTTATTTTTTCTATCTCTGTATGAATATTGCCACGCTTTTTCTACTGCGTTTTTGGCTACTGTCCATACATTTTTTCTTCTACCAAAGAATCCTTTGGCGTGTTTCATCATTTTTTTGCGTCGTCTCCTAGAGGCAACTGCGTTTACTGATCTTGGCATTTTGTTTTTTCTTTTTTTAAACTAGGCGTTCCGATGAGTCGGAATCTTTTTAGGCCCGAATAATGGTTAAACTTTTCGCTGCTGCGAATTACTTTCCGATTCTTAACAAGAATTTGATGTTGCTCTCATCCGCTGGATGAACCAAACCACTGTGTCTAAGAGCAAGTTTTCTTTTCTTAGACTTCTTTGTCAAGATGTGACGCTTGTAAGCGTGCTTTCTTTTGATTTTACCGGTTCCAGTGATTCTGAATCTCTTCTTGGCACTAGAGTTGGTTTTCATTTTTGGCATCTCTGTTCTTTCTTTTAAATTTATTTTGGTGCTAAAACTATTATCATTTTCTTGCCTTCCATCTTAGGCAATTGCTCAAGCTTTGCTACTTCTTGCAGTTTTTCTGCAAACTGAAGTAACAATAACTCTCCTCGTTCTTTAAATACGATGGTACGTCCTCTGAAGAAAACATAGGCTCTTACCTTATGTCCTTCTTCCAAGAATTTTTCTGCGTGTTTCAACTTGAAGTTAACATCGTGTTCGTCCGTATTGGGACCAAAACGAATTTCCTTGATATCCGTCTTAGATTGAGTCGCTTTAAGTTCTTTGGCCTTTTTCTTTTGGTCATACAAAAACTTACGGTAATCTATCACTTTACACACGGGCGGGTTAGCTTTGGGCGAAACTTCTACTAGGTCTAACTCTTGCTCCACTGCCATTTTCAAAGCTTCCTTTAAATCTGTAATTCCTTGCTCTACATTGTCGCCAACGAGACGTACAGGATCAGCAATGATATTCTCATTGATTCTGTGGGGATCTTTTACTCTACCCCTAAACGGTCTTCTTTTTCTCTTCAAGTATGTCTTATTCTTTTGTTAATAGTGAGTTGAAGTAATCTACAAACTCATCTAATTTAAATTTGCCGACGTCGCCATCGCCTTGAACCCTAACCGAAACCTCCTCGTTTTCAGACTCTTCCTCTCCTACGATTATCATCACAGGAATTTTAGAAGCCCAAGCATCGCGGATTTTACGGCCAATTTTCTCGGCTCGCTCGTCTACAAGGCCGCGAATATCGTGTTTATTAAGGAATTTTAAAACTTTATCTGAGTAATCGTGGTACTTTTCACTGATAGGCAAAATGGCCACCTGCTCCGGACTAAGCCACAATGGGAAATTTCCCGCGGTATGCTCTATCAATATACCAATGAATCGCTCCATACTCCCAAATGGTGCACGGTGTATCATTACCGGTCTATGTTTCTCATTATCAGAGCCTATGTATTCCAACTCAAAACGCTCAGGCAAGGTGTAATCTACCTGAATAGTTCCTAGCTGCCAGCTACGTCCTAGAGCATCTTTCACCATAAAATCTAGCTTAGGACCATAAAATGCTGCTTCACCATAAGCGGTTACGGTTTCCATTTCGCGTTCGGCTGTAGCTTCTATGATGGCTTTCTCTGCTTTTTCCCATACATCATCTGTACCGATATACTTCTCCTTATTATCCGGGTCACGAAGAGATATCTGAGCGGTAAAGTCTTTGAAACCAAGCTTACCAAACACCTCCATAACCAAGTCTACTACATCTACGAACTCTCCTTTCAACTGATCTGGAGTACAGAAAATATGGGCATCGTCCTGCGTAAACCCACGCACTCGCGTCAGTCCATTGAGCTCCCCGCTTTGCTCATAACGATATACCGTTCCAAACTCTGCTACACGATATGGTAGCTCCTTGTAACTCTTTGGCTTGAACTTATATATCTCACAATGATGTGGGCAGTTCATGGGTTTGAGCAGAAACTCTTCGTCCATTTTAGGAGTTTTGATTGGCTGAAAAGAATCCTCACCATACTTCTCATAATGACCAGACGTCACGTACAACTCTTTGTTCCCGATATGCGGCGTAACTACCTGATGATAACCACGTTCTACCTGAGCCTTACGCATAAAATTCTCCAATCTTTCGCGGATAGCAGTGCCCTTAGGCAGCCATAGAGGTAGCCCTGCCCCTACTTTTTCACTAAAGGTAAAAAGCTCCAGCTCCTTACCAAGCTTTCGGTGGTCTCTTCGCTTCGCCTCTTCTAGCAGCTCGAGGTGTTCCGTAAGCATTTTTGCCTTGGGAAACGAAACCCCGTAGATACGTGTTAACGATTTATTACTCTCATCGCCTCGCCAGTATGCTGCTGCTACATTGAGTAGTTTTACCGCTTTGATGTCCTTGGTACTTTGTATGTGTGGCCCACGGCATAAGTCTGTAAAATTACCTTGGGTATAAAAAGTGATGGAACCATCTTCTAAACCATCAATCAAATCTAATTTATACTCATCGTCTTTTTCCGTAAAGTATTTTACGGCGTCTGCTTTACTGATTTCTTTTCGGTCAAATGAATTTCCTTGGCTCGCCAGTTCTTTCATTTTCTTCTCTACTTTTTCAAAATCATTAGAGGAGAAGCTATGGTCACCAAAATCTACATCGTAGTAAAAACCATTATCTATAGCAGGACCTATTCCTAACTTGACTCCAGGATATAGAGCTTCTAATGCTTCAGCCAAAAGATGCGAACTACTGTGCCAGAAGGTTTTTTTGCCTTCCAAATCATCAAATTTGAGCAGTGCTACATTCGAATCTTCGTTGATAGGTCGGGTTAAGTCCCATACTTCATCATTTACTTTGGCACTTATCACCACACGAGCCAATCCTTCGCTGATGCTTTTGGCTACGTCCAATGCCGAGATACCTTGAGGCAATTCTCTTACGGAACCATCTGGTAATGTTATCTTTATATTCAATTTACAACTAATAATAAGGTTAGTATCTACTTTAATTTGCCGAGACGAGCTAGCCCATCTTTTGCGGCCTCAAAATTAGGGTCTATTTGCAAACATTTTCGATAATTTTCAGTTGCTTTTATTTCATTGCCTTGCAGCTCCATGCACTGACCAATTCTATTGTAAGATTTTGCCACTTCAGGTATCAACCTTACGCATACTTCAAAATGCTGAATAGCCTTTTTGTAATCGCCATTAGTAGCAAGAATATTTCCGGCGTTGTAATACGCATTAAAACTCGCAGGGTTGGCATCTATCGTCTTCTGATAGTCCTTCATAGCTTTTTCATTATCCCCCATTTTTTGATAAAGCAATCCCCGAGCGTAGTACGCCTCGGAACTGGTAGGGTCTGTGTTAATAGCTTTCTCGTAGTTTTCTAGTGCTTGGGCCTTATCACCTTTAGCTTCATAGAGCAACCCTAGTTGCATACTGCTGTTATAATCTGCACCTAGCAACTCCACTGTTTTATCAAAATACTCTAAAGCCGCGGCTGTATCACCGTCTTCTTTATACAGCATCCCGCTAAAGAAATGTCCTTGGGCGTGTTGAGGACTTAGGTTCAGTAGCTTACCGAAACGCAATTTACTTTTATCAAACTGACGTACGAAGTATAGAAACTGTGCCGTTTTGAATACTGCCACCACATCGTTGGGATTTACTTTCTCTGCTTGCTCATATTGTTCCAGGGCTTTTGTAGTCTGATTATCAGCAAAATAAGTATCGCCCAACTCGTAGTAATAGTTACACTTATCACCGTCTAAAGCGATTGCTGCCTGATAATCGAGAATAGCCAAATCATACCGCTTCTCCTTATTGAGCACGGCAGCCCGTTGTACAAAATACTCTGGATTGTTGGGGTTTTGATCAATTTTCTTGCTCCACTCTCGTGCCTCTAAACTGATAGTGGTATCCTGTGACAGACTAGCTTGCTCACTTCCTATCCACTGACAGCCCGTGGCAAAAATGCCGTACAAAGCAACACAGACAATTGTTATTAAAATACTATTTCTCAAGGTAGTGCGAAGATATAAAAATGTATGATGGTTTGGCATACGGACTTGAGCAACCACCCTTGGCAATTCACCACAGCATAGAACAAATGATTTTTAACTAAAGCAATACATTATTGATGTAAGCTCTCTATTTTTGAACCCGTATGCCACATTATCATAAGCTAGGAACTATACCGCCGAAGAGACACACCCAGTTCAGACGACCAGATGGTGAATTATACAAAGAAGAACTTTTTAGTACAGAGGGATTTAGCAACAGCTATAGCTTATTGTACCATCATCATCCACCTACGGCCATTCTGAAGGTAGACAAACCCATAAACCTTAAGCCCGAACTGGCAGGTGATATGGAGATGCTACATCGTAGTTTCCAAAATTTCAATGTAGCGGAACAAGACGATTACTTAGAAAGTCGTGTTATACTGCTCACCAACAGCGATTTGCAGATATGCATGTCGCGGCCACGTAAGAGCATGACAGACTACTTTTACAAAAATGGCGATAGCGACGAGGTCATATTTGTACACGAAGGCAGTGGCACTTGCCGTACCAATTACGGTGAGTTAACGTTTAAATTTGGTGACTACTTGATCATCCCTCGCGGGGTGATTTATCAGATGGAATTTGATTCGGAAGACAATAAACTGATGATAGTAGAGAGCCACAGTCCTATCTTATATCCGCGTAATTATGTGAGTAAAAGTGGCCAACTATTGGAGCACTCCCCCTATTGTGAGCGAGATATAAAACAGCCCGAAAATCTACAAACGATTGTAGAAGAAGGCGAGTTTCTGATTAAAACCAAAAAAGAAGACAAGCTATATCCTTATACGTACAAGTATCACCCATTTTGCCTCATTGGCTGGGACGGCACACATTATCCATTCATCTTCAGCATACACGATTTTGAACCCATAACGGGGCGTATCCATATGCCACCACCAATACACCAAACCTTTGAAGGACATAATTTTGTGATATGCAGTTTTGTTCCTCGTCTGTTTGATTATCACCCACTTAGCATCCCTGCACCTTACTGGCATAGCAATATAGATAGCGATGAAGTGATGTACTATGTAGATGGACAATTTATGAGTAAAGGACACGTAGAAAAAGGGCAGATGAGCCTTCACCCCGGAGGCATACCACATGGCCCTACTCCTGGAGCACAAGAGAAGAGTATTGGCAAAAAAGAGACAGGCGAGCTCGCTGTAATGATAGACACTTTCAAACCACTGAAGGTAACCAAGGCCGCTCTTGATTTAGAAATAAAAGATTATCATTTGCATTGGTTGTAGTTGCTCCAATTATCATTAGTAAACCATACTTATGTTAGAAATTTTAAAAAACCCTTGGCCCTGGTATATATCAGGCCCACTTATTAGTCTTACCATGGTAATATTAATGGTGTTAGGCGGACACTTTGGTATAAGTTCTACGTTGCGTTCCATCTGCAGTATATTGGGTGCTGGCAGAGTGGCTGAGTTTTTTAGGTTCGATTGGGAAGCTCAAGGTTGGAACCTCGTATTCGTATTGGGTGCCATTTTCGGCGGTTTTCTTGCCTCTCATTTTCTTACGGCAAATACAGCTTTTACTATTCACAGAGATACCATAGAGGCACTAAAAGCTTTGGGCATCTCTTTCCAAAACGAGTACTTACCGACAGACATATTTAACTGGGCAAGCTTAGCATCACCCAAGGGGATATTAATCATGGTCTTAGGTGGATTTATGGTTGGGTTTGGCACTCGCTGGGCAGGAGGATGTACTTCAGGCCACGCTATAAGTGGATTATCTAACCTTCAGATACCATCTTTGATTGCAGTCATTGGATTTTTCATTGGAGGATTGATAATGACCCACTTTATTTTTCCATTTATCTTCAGCTCGTAGTAACTTGTGAAAAAACTTTTTCCATTCTTTTTAACCGGCATCTTTTTTGGTATTGTGATGTACAAATCCGAGGCTATATCTTGGTTTCGAATTCAGGAGATGTTCCGATTTGATTCGTTTCACATGTATGGCATCATAGGCTCAGCTTTAGGATGCGGTCTACTCATAATGCAAGCAGCCAAAAGAGGTATTATTAGAGATATAAACAGTGAGAATATAATAGCAAAGAATAAAGAGAAGGGCGTTTACCGCTACTTGTTTGGCGGCACCATATTTGGTATGGGTTGGGCACTGACTGGAGCTTGTCCTGGACCCTTGTACATACTACTAGGTAGTGGATACAGTGTATTTATCGTGGTAATACTGTCTGCTATGTTAGGGGTGCTTTCTTACGGCCTTTTGAAGGATAAGCTCCCTCATTGAGTTATGCTCCTATGTAGCAGTATTCAAGTCATATAAAATCAAATTTACTAGGTAAATCGTAATCAATTGACCTTCGAGCAACTATATAAACTACACACGGACTTGGTGTACAACCTTGCACTCCAGTACGTGCAAAATACTGCGGATGCCGAAGAGATAGCTCAAGATGTATTTATGTCTGTTCACAAAAACATGCATAAGTTCAAGGGGAAATCGAGTGTAAAAACATGGATATATCGAATAACGATTAATAAATCCCTTGATTTCATAAAAGCAAAGACCAGAACCAAACGAAGTTTTTTTTTCAACTCCAAAAGATTAGACGACCCAGATACGCATATCAATGTATCTGATTTTGACCACCCGGGAGTTTTGCTCGAGCAAAAAGAGGAGATGAAGAGGATATTTGATTGTATAAATGAATTGCCCGAGCGACAGAAAACTGCTCTAATTTTGCTAAAAATAGAAAACAAAACACAACAGGAAACTGCTAATATTATGGATTGCACGGTAAAATCCATAGAATCTTTATACCAACGAGCCAAAAATAAATTGACCCAAAAATTGGCCGAAACGAAGGAATAACGAGTAAACAAAGTCTATAAAATCAAATTTAAATGGAACTTTTAGATAACATAAAAAAAGTGACTGCCCCCGATGCCTTATGGCACAAAGTGAATGAGCGAGTACACAAGCAACAAGCCGACATCGTCCCCATGCACAACGTAAGAGCAATAGCTGCTGCAGTAGCGTTATTGTTTATTGCTAATGTAGTTTTTGCGGTGCAATGGACTAATACAACAGACGAAGTCAGTTTAGAAGAAATAATCCCAGAGGAAAACTACTCGCTTTATGAATAAGACGAAGTTATACGGAATATTAGCCATCATACTCCTACTAATTAATGTTGCAATGGGAGTCTTCATATTGACTGCCAAGGACAAGCAACCTCCGATGAGGGAAAATGGTCCCAAAAAACTAATTATGGAGCGACTTGCTTTTGACAAAGAGCAGAAAAAAGAGTTTAGAGTGATGGTAAGGAATCATCAGGAAAAAATGCACGAACATCGCGAGGCACTCATGCAGGCTAAAGTTCATTTGCACCAGCATCTCAAAGGAGATAATCACGCAGATATAGACTCACTTACCACTGCTATTGGTCATATACATAGTGAAATGGAGGCACTGCATTACGCCCATTTTCTTGATATCAAAGCTATTTGCAAACCCGAGCAAATGAATAACTATATCTTACTCGTAGACGACCTCAAAGATATCTTTGAAAAAAGAAGAGCAAAACCAAGACGAAAAGGCCGATGAGAACGGCTATCATAATCGTGATAACGTTTCTGAGTATCATTCAGAGTATAGCTCAAACCTCTCAAAACAAAAATACTCATAGTCTAAAACTGTTGCCAGTATATAAAGGTGAACCCTCGGAGCCGGACTCTACTTATGAAAAGAAATACCACATAGAAAAGCTGCGATTTTACCTATCGGACCTCATCATTTTAAATGAGCAAGACAGTATCGTTTATACGCATCAGGCAAAAAACATACTGATAGATATCGCCAAACCGGAGTCCTTATTAATTTTATTCCAAGATTCATTATTAGTATCTAAAAAGTATAAAATGCAATTTGGTATTGGCGTAGACAGCACCACCCACGCACGGGGAGCAATGGAAGGAGATTTAGACCCTGTGAATGACATGTACTGGACGTGGCAAAGTGGCTATATCAACATAAAACTAGAGGGTAATATTACGCACAACGCGAACAAAGAACAATTTGAATACCACATTGGTGGATACACGGGCAACAGAAACGCTTACAGAAAAATAAGACTACCCTATAACGGCAATCTTTTCATTCATCTGGATCAGCTATTATCCCAAATGTTAGGCAAGCAACAACACATTATGAGTCCGGGAAAGGACGCCACCGACTTTGCTGACATTTTTGCTAGATGTATGAGTCATACTTTTTGAAAAAAACGATTTACATAGCACTAATCTGCTCGTGTATAGCGAGTACCTACATGGCATACGATGTGCCAGCTCATTTCCCCCTGCCTATTTATGAGCGAGAACTCGCTCAAGCAACTTCAGCAAAAATCGATCTCGGGCGAGCTTTATTCTATGACCCGATCTTATCGGCAGATAGCACTATATCTTGTGCTAGTTGCCACTCGCCTTACAATAGCTTTGCCCATACGGACCACGAGGTAAGTCATGGCATACACGACAGTATTGGAACACGGAATGCTCCCGCTCTATTCAATTTAGCTTGGCAACCCTTGCTGATGTGGGATGGTGCTAGCAATCACCTAGATATGCAAGCTCTTGCTCCTATTACCCATCCTGGCGAAATGGCCGAAAGCATAAAACATCTAATGGTGAAACTTAAGCGAAGCACTATTTACACTGCTCTTTTCAAAAAAGCATACGGCATAGACACTATCACCAGCCAAAAAATGCTGCAAGCTTTAACGCAGTTTCAATTGAGTTTAATATCGGATCAAGCCAAGTATGACAAAGTAAAACAAGGTAATGACACCTTCACTATACAGGAGCAAGCGGGGTATTCACTATTTCAGGCTAAGTGTAATGCGTGCCATACCGAACCACTTTTTAGCAATTACGCGTTTCGTAACAATGGTCTATCTCCGGACACAGCTAACTATGACCTAGGTAGATATAGGGTGACAAAACAAACACAAGATAGCTTTCTGTTCAAAGTACCGACCTTGCGTAATTTGAGTTACACTTATCCCTACATGCACGACGGACGATTCAGACGACTAAACCAAGTCTTAAATCACTACACCGCTATAGATAATCAAAATGTCCATATATCTCACGAGTTATCATCGGGCGTGAAACTAACATCCAATCAAAAAGCAGATTTAATTGCATTCTTACTTACACTAAATGACAAGTCATTTATACTAAACCAAGATAACAAATTTCCAAGATCCATATTACTCCCAACGAAGGAGAATCAGCATTAGAACGTCAAAAGAACTAAAATCCTATAAAATGAGAAAAACATCAATACTCGTACTCATACTTGCCAGCACATTTGCCAAGGCACAGCTGAGTCCAGCTATCACCTCTTGGCTACAAAACACAACCGAAACGGGAACCTACTACCCAAAAGGCAACACAACACTTACCGAAAATAACATCTTGGTAAACTGCCAAAAAGTAGAATACTCAGACGAATATGTGTACGTCACGGCTACGGGAATACCTGCGTATCCAACAGGGCCATTTTCTGACGGAAACCCGAGTAACGCCGAAAACCAAAGTGGTATATACCAAATCCCACTTAGCCCAACCAAAAACGAAGGAACACCAGACGCAACCACAGGAAATAACATTGGGATTTTTATAAACGGTGTAGCTCTATTTGACTATAGAGATGGCGTAGCTTGGAACCCTACGACCAATGCTCTTTGCGGCGGACCGGGCAATCCTCCTTGTCCTGGCGGACCAGGTACCTTACAAGACTGGAACAGAGATGCCATCCCTGCAGAGATGGGCGGTTTTGACTGTGCGAAAGGACACCCTGCCAAGGGCAACTATCATCACCACCAAAATCCATCCGCTTTCAAACTAGACAAAGATGTCTTATCTGACATTTGCAACCTGTATGATGCGGAAGGGTTGTATGCTATAGATGCAGAATCACATTCTCCGCTTATAGGATACGCGTATGATGGGTTTCCGATATACGGTGCTTATGGCTACGCCAAAAAAGATGGCTCCAGCGGTATCACACGCATAAAATCTGGCTATCATCTTAGAAACATAACAGCACGGACTACGCACGCAGATGGGAGTTCGGTAGACGATGGCCCAGATGTGGGTGCCACTTACTTCTTAGGCTATTTCAGAGAAGATTATGAGTTTGTTGCTTCTACAGATGAAGATGTACTAGATGAGCACAATGGCCGATTTTGTGTGACGCCTGAATATCCCGACGGCACGTATGCCTACTTCTGCACGGTAGATGAGAATTGGAATTCAGCTTATCCGTATGCCGTGGGTCCAACATTCTATGGTAGCAGAGAAGACAGGAAGGTAACTAGCGTAAATGAAACCACAACAGTATATACACCGAGTACTAATGCAGTAGATGTATTAGGTCAAGCAAGTATCCATATTTACCCAAATCCTGCAAGTGACTTAATCGCCATACAGCTAGGTGGACTTACCCGCTCTGAGGTAAAAATCACCTTGACAGATATGGATGGTAAAGAAATAAGTACCACCTCTATCCCAAAAGGCAGTACGATTGCATATTATGATGTACAAGCGGTATATGAAGGCACGTATATCCTACGCTTTGAGGATGGAGTAAGTACCATTACCAAAAAGGTTAGCATAAAACGATAGATTGGCTTTCGCATTTTGCTACGGAACCACTTTGCGTATGCGAGGTGGTTTTTTTGTGGGTTATATTTGTAGTACCATTAGTGAAAAGTAAACACACGCAGATCCTATTTGTATGCTCTGCGAATAAGGAACGTTCTAAAACAGCCGAAGACTATTTTGCAGAAGGTTATCCAGATTTCGAATTTCGTTCTATTGGGACGAATCAAAAGATATGCAGTCAAGAAGGAACTTTCTATCTCAATGAGGAGCACCTCACTTGGGCAGATACCATCTATGCAATGGAACAAAAGCATAAGAAGGAAGTCTTACGTTTTTCTAAATCTGTGAGTAGCAAAAAAGTAAAAATGCTTAATATCCCTGACCATTTCACCTATTACCAAAAAGAATTGTTGGAGTTATTGGCGGAGAAGGTGGGGTTTTGAATTATGTGTAATTTCAAGCTAAAGCTCTCTATTGGTCAAGCAACATTTATAAAACTTGCTTGGCTTAGCTTTTTGGTAATTTATTTTTACAGTACTCTTTGGGGAGCTAGTCTCTATGGAGTTGGGTATATGTGTTACTTACTTGAGAGTCTTAAAATTAACTCTAAGATCTTATATCCAATTATATCATATCTACTTTCTTTTATTGGACTCTATATGATTTTCAAGAAAAAAGTGTCTACGTTTTTAACATTAATCCTACAAGACCTAATCTTAGTCATACCCGCATTTCATTTTGCATTTCAACTCACTACGGATTTAGATATAGGAATGGATAGCTTCGAAAGCGTTTATATTAGCCTTTTGCCTATGGCGTTTATTGTTATTGCCTTGATATCTTTCAACGACTATCTAAAAACGAGTCTAATAAGACCCTAATCCACCCCCAAGTACTTATGCGTCTGCAGACTCACAAACCAATTGGGATGTTGGAGCACATAGTCAAAAATGATTTTCTCGGTCACTTCACGCTTGTCCCACTCGGGTTGCAGGTACAGTTTGCAGGTGTCTGGTACCATTTTTTGGTGTTCTTCAGCCCATGCAATATCACTTTTATTAAAAACGACCACCTTAAGCTCGTCCGCTTGTATAGCAGCTGATGCTATTGGTGCTTTAAATTTCTTTGGCGAGAAGGTCACCCAATCAAAATGTCCTACTAGCTCATACGCTCCACTCGTTTCTATGTGTACTCTGAATCCTTCTTTTTTGAATGCCTCTGTAATTAGCGTAAGGTCATACATAGCTGGTTCGCCACCCGTGAGTATCAATATTCTACTCGGATGTTTTAGGGCTTCAGTAAGCAAAAAGTCGATTGATTTTTTAGGATGTTTATCGGCATCCCAACTATCTTTCACATCACACCACACACAACCCACATCACACCCACCTAAGCGAGTGAAAAAAGCCGGTTGCCCAGCATATACTCCTTCTCCTTGTATGGAGTAGAAGTATTCCATCACTGGAAATTCCGTCATAGATTTAGTTTCTTTTTGTAACTCTTGAGTGTATTGTGAAGTAAGCCATAACGAGTCATAGGCCCTACTCCTCCGGGCACTGGAGTAATAGCACCACACTTTTCTTTTACAGTCTCATATTCCACATCACCTTTTAGCAGGTAGCCTCGTTTATTATCCGCATCTACGCGAGTTATTCCTACATCTATAATAGTAGCTCCTTCTTTTACCATATCAGGTTTTAAGAATTCCGGTATTCCTACTGCCACTATCACGATATCAGCATTACGGGTATATGTCCCTACATCTGGCGTATGTCTGTGGCATACTGTTACGGTGGCATCTCTACCACTTTGACTCATCAGTATACTCATAGGGCGACCAACTATATTGCTTCGTCCTATTACTACACAGTGTTTACCTTTGGTTTCCACACCGTATTCTTCTAGCATCATGATAACCCCAAAAGGTGTTGCACTTATGTACGTATCCTCATTGATGGAAAGCTTACCAACGTTTAATGTATGAAACCCATCCACATCTATATCTGGGTCGATAGATTCGATGATTTTGGTAGCGTTAATATGTTTAGGAACTGGGAGTTGTACAATTAGTCCGTCTATTTGCTCATTTTTATTGATGGTGTTTATCAAGTCTAGAAGTGATTCTTCTGAGGTATCAGCACTTCGTTTGTACACACTAGACTCAAAACCTACATACTCACAATCTTTCTCTTTACTATTGACATAAGTCTGACTAGCACCGTCTTCCCCTACCAAAATAGCTGCCAAATGAGGTGCTCTATGCCCTGCTGCTCGCAGTTGAGTTACTTCATCTTTCACCTTACCTCTTAGTTGCCGTGCAAGTGCCTTCCCATCAAGTATTGTTGTCATGAGCCGTCAAAAATAGGACATAATATCCCCACAGAGAAGCGATGCAAATAACTTTCGGTGTATTTTTGCGATTATCAGCATATGCGAATATTTACAATTGTACTACTCTTAGCCTTTGTCACTTTCGGATGCAAAAAAAATGAGGTAGCCCCAAATAATAGCACCTCATATGATTACTACCCCATTGATGTAGGTCACAACTGGATTTACCTAGTAGACAGCATCGTATTACATGGTAACGAAACACAGAAGCCTGACACTTTCTCCTACCATGTAAAAATTACAATTGACACAACTTTCCTAGGAGCAGATGGAATTACAAACTATAAAGTCACTAAAAGTATTCAACGGTCTAATCAAAGTGAGTTCATATTTGGCTCTAACTTTTCCGTACAAAAGAACAGTGCTGGAGTTACTCATAATATACAAGACAGGCGTTTACCCATCCTTACATTCCCAATAATTGAGAATAAAGAATGGAACGGAAACTTATATACTGAGAAGGATGAGTGGAACATATATATTAGAAGCACACAAGAATTGGAGTGTTACTATACAAACTCGCACGAAGAATTTACACATAATAGTACAACATATGATAGCACATGTACCGTAGTGAGATTCAAAGAGAGTAACATCGTAAATGAGAGACAATCATTAGAAGTATATGCCAACCATATTGGCCTTGTTTATAAGCGTTTCGAAAACCAAGAAAACAGACACACTGACGACCCAAAGGGTTGCATTTACACTTACAGCTTACTATCCTTTGAAAAATAAGCTCGCCATATTATTTATTTTCCTCTCACTTGTGAGTTGCACGCGGGTAAAAGATGCCCCTGCCGAACAAGCTTCTTATCTTCCACTTAGTATTGGTCAATATTCTGTTTTCCAAGTGCGAGAACTCATCCACAATGATTTTCTGGAACGTACTGACACCTTAGATTGTCTTCTCCGCGAAACGGTAATAGACACCCTGCGTGATAACGCTAACAATTTACTATATAAAATAAGCAGAGAACAAAGCTCAGATTCTGGCTTCTCTTGGGATGCTCTCAGCTTTGCTTATGATTACATTAACACTGATTTAGCAGCCCGTTTAGTAGATGATAAACGATATATTTTGCATAGCTTTCCATTGACGGAACGTAAAACGTGGGATGTGAATGAACTCAATATTTTGGAGACTAAAACTGCCCACTACTGCGACATAGATCAATCGCACACTCTTGCATCTGAAAATTATGCCCAATCGCTAAGAGTGGACCTAGGCAATGACGTTGACCCATTTTTTCAAAAGATAGAGGAAGAGTATTATGCCCGAGGCGTAGGACTCATAGAACGAACCATCATTAATGTTGAAACACAACCTAACAAATACAAAAAAGGCAATGAACTCATACAAACTCTGCTTATTACTAATCGCTAGTCTAGCATCGAGCACCTCGTTATTCGCTCAATCACGGACCTACATCATTAAATTTGGAGACAAGCCCCCTACCCCCTCAGCCGAAAGCACGTTGAGTAAAAAGAGCTTAGAACGCCGAGCAAAATTTAAGATCGCCCTCAACACAGAAGATCTACCCGTAAACAAGGACTACGTAGCAGCCATTTCGGGGATAGGTGGCATAAGTATGCGCTACAGCCTCAAATGGCAAAATGCCGTGGTAGTAAATGCGACAAGTCATGCTATAGATTCCGCCAAAACATTATCATTCGTAAAGTCGACAGCTTACGTAGGACGATCTAAACCAAACTATGCACCCGAAAAGGCACAATTTGTATCCCCAGTTGTCAAATTAAAGGAGAGTACTATGAACACAGCACAGCTAACTGCGGTAGACTATGGTGCCTCATACTTTCAAAATCAACAGATAGAAATAGATCATTTACACCAAGCGGGTTTTGATGGGGCGGGTGTTACAGTGGCGGTATTAGACGCTGGTTTTAATTCCATTCATAAAATTCCATCATTTCAGAAACATCAGGCCAATGGACTGCTAACCTTTGGATATGACATAGCCGGATTAGATAATGAACTTAACATACAAGATAATCACGGTACAGCAGTAAGCTCGTGTATTGGCGGATATGATTTGGGCAACTATATAGGCAGTGCTCCTAAGGCACATCTTGTGCTTTTCCGAACAGAATTTGCCGATACGGAGTATCCCATAGAAGAATTAAATTGGTGTAAAGCAGCTGAATTAGCCGATAGCATTGGCGTCGATATGCTCACCTCATCACTGGGTTACAATCAGTATGATGACAAAGCACTGAGTTACACCCATACCGACTTAGATGGCAAAACATCATACATAAGCCAGGCGGCTCGTACTGCAACTCAAAAAGGAATCATTGTGCTAAACAGTGCAGGAAATTCGGGAAATAATAAGTGGCGTAAAATAGGTACCCCAGCCGATGCTAGCGAAGTCCTTTCGGTAGGTGCAGTAAACAAAGTAGGCAGACCGGGCAGATTCACTAGCCAAGGATATAATGCATTAGGACAAGTGAAGCCCGACATTTCGGCCTTGGGTGTACTGGCTACAGTAGCAAGTCCAAGCGGTGCTTACTACCAAGGCAATGGCACGAGTTATAGCACCCCTATAGCCGCAGGAGGAGTAGCGTGTTTGATACAGGC
>Ga0209659_1000596_pt1 | contig 22707 bp, 19 predicted proteins | sample SaaInlLV_10m_DNA_FD_184658 | JGI IMG/M metagenome (GOLD analysis project Ga0209659, IMG submission 184658) | Marine microbial communities from expanding oxygen minimum zones in the Saanich Inlet - SI072_LV_10m_DNA (SPAdes) (version 2) | ecosystem: Environmental > Aquatic > Marine > Intertidal... | reverse complement strand
ATAGGGAGTTTTCAGTTTGGTGGTAAAAGAAGGACTAAAGATGGTGGATACACACAAGATGGCGTGGGTAATGTAGAAAATGGTGGTTGGATAGCACCATTATTTTATGATCCTAATGATCAAATGAAAATTTATTCCCTCGGTGACAAAGTAACTGTTAGTGAAGATTTTGGATCCACATGGAATGATTTAGGAACTCCTTTTGGACTAACTGAGTCAATAAATTACGCTACAATTGCTGAAAATAATTCAGATAACATTGTAGCTACAAGAGGAAATCAAATTAAATTATCTGTAGATGGTGGAATTACCTTTACTAGTATTGAATCAAATTTGCCAAATAATTATATAACAGATGTTGCTTTTGACCCAAATAATGATGATATAATTATTGTTACTTACGGCAGCTATAATGGTAATAATAATAAAGTTTATGTTACTTATGATCAAGGAAATACATGGCAAAATATAACATACAATCTTGGTTACCTTCCAGTAAGATCTGTTGTAATTGATCATTCTGAAAACTCTACTATTTATATAGGTACAGAAATTGGAGTTTACAAAAAGTCTATGTCAGCTAACTCATGGGAGTTGTATAGTCAGGGATTACCTAATATGTCAATTTTAGAGTTAGATATTGTTTATGGGTCTAATACCTTAAGAGCGGCTACATGGGGAAGAGGCTTATGGGAATATAGTTTAGATGGCAGGGTAGACTACCCTTCCATTTTAACAACTCAGATTACAAACCCTCCAACTGATAACAGTCCAAAAGAAGGATTTGAGCAATTTGTTACATCTGTAATTGATTACAATACTGATCTCACAGATGTTTATCTAAAGTGGTCTATTGATGAGCCGATTTTTGATAATATAATTCCTATGTCAAATGCAAATGATAATATATGGATATCTGATACATCAATACCAAATCAAGAAGAGGGAGTTAAAGTTTTCTTTAAAGTTTTTGCAGAAGGAAATAATGAAGATATTACAGAATCCTACAAATACATGTATGAGGTTAAAGCTAACATATATTGTACCCCTTCAATGGATTGTTCATATGGTGATGGTTTGCAATTATTTCAATTAGCTGGTATTAATAACCCATCAGAATGTGAAGGTTATGGTGATTTCATGTATTTATCTACTGATCTTGAGCAAGGTAGTCAATATGATTTGACCGTAACTACAGGTTATGGAAATCAGTATTTGAGTGTATGGGTGGATTTTAATGATGATCTTGAGTATACATCGGATGAATTAATATTAGAAAATTATATAATAGCAGAGGGTGAAGAATCTGGAGAATTTACTGAAACTATTAGTGTGTTAATCCCTTCAAATGCACCTCTTGGAACTCATTTAATGAGGGCAAAAACTAATTGGTCTGGAATGGTATCAAATGATGCTTGTGTTACCACACAATATGGAGAGACTGAAGATTATACAGTAAATATTATTGAGTCATCACTTAATATCATTAATTCTGATTTTGTTAACATGAAGCTTTATCCAAATCCGACAAAGGGTGAGTTTGTCATTGATTTCTCTAAATCAATTAATGAGTTAGAAATTTTAATTTATGATATTAACGGTAGAGTAGTTGAAGAATACAAATTAGAAAACAAATCAAGAATTAACTTAAATCCGAAAGTTTCAGCAGGCCTTTACTTTATTAAAATTATTAGTTCTAGTCAATCAATTATTTTTAAACTAATTAAAAAATAGATGTTAGAACTCGACTCTCTAGATCTATACACTAAAACTTTCTTGATTATTTCTGGAATGTTGTTAATAACTACTTTAACTTCCAGAATTAATAAAATTTATGAAACAACTTTAGAAGCTGTTATTACCTTTTTAGGCTCTTTTATTTTTCTAATTTGCTTAATGGTTTTTAACTATGCTAATTATGATAAAAATGTTTTATTTGTTGTTTTGCTCTTTTTTTCTGCTTTTATAGGATGGAGTTTAGGCCCAACTATGACTGCTCTGGGTGATAAATTTATGTTTAATCGTTATTTAAAAAAAATTGGATTAAAAAGTAAACTTAAATATGGTTTTAAAGAAAGGATTAAAAGAGGTGGAGGTTTTAATAAAGATGTTGCTGAACAGAAGGTTTATTTTTTAAACAGTAATCCAAACGAAGTTTTCGATAAAGATTCTGAAAAATTTATTGAATTTAGACATCAATTTGAATCTAATACATCTAATTTAGAAAAAGAAGAATACAAAAAAGAGTGGAGAGATAAAGTATTTCAAGCTTTATTTTTGACTTTTTTGATTTTATTTTTTTCAATAGTATTGAATCTTTTAACAGATTATGATTTTGGTCCTTGGGGTATTTATTTGTTAAGCTCACTATCTACACTTATTGTATCTGAACTGTTGAATATGTTTTACTTTAAATCAAAATATAACAGAACTTTAAATTATGTTTCGGCTCTAATATTTAGTTTATATTTAATTTTTGATTTCAATAGATTAGAAAATGCATATATTTCTGGAGATAATAGTTGGAATACTGCTATTGATTTGTCCGTTTCTATTTATTTGGACCTCTTAAATTTATTTTTAGATTTACTTCAAATATTAGCAGAAAGTAATTAGTTGAATTAATTTTTTAGAAAAAAACTGTTTCATAGTGAAATTTTTTTTCAAACATGCTTTATTTAAGAATAAAATTTTTATATTTGCGCTCATTTTAAAAGCAATAAAAAAAATTATATTATGGCAAAGGAAAATTTTGATCGTTCCAAACCACACTTAAACATTGGTACTATTGGACACGTCGATCACGGTAAAACTACCTTAACAGCAGCTATCACAACTGTTCTAGCTAACGCTGGATTATCTGAAAAAAGAGATTTCGATACTATCGATAATGCTCCTGAGGAAAAAGAAAGAGGTATTACTATTAACACTTCACACGTTGAATACTCAACTGAAAATCGTCACTACGCACACGTAGATTGTCCAGGTCACGCGGATTACGTTAAGAACATGGTAACTGGTGCTGCACAAATGGATGGAGCTATACTTGTTGTAGCTGCAACTGATGGGCCTATGCCACAAACTCGTGAGCACATACTTTTAGGACGTCAGGTTGGTATTCCTAGAATGGTCGTATTTATGAACAAAGTAGATATGGTTGATGATGAAGAATTAATTGAATTAGTTGATATGGAAATTCGTGAGCTATTATCGTTCTATGAGTATGATGGTGACAACGGTCCTGTAATTGCTGGTTCTGCACTTGGAGCTCTTAACGGAGAACAAAAATGGGTAGATACGGTAATGGAACTAATGGAAGCTGTTGATACATGGATTGAATTACCAAAACGTGATGTTGATAAAGATTTCTTGATGCCAATTGAAGATGTATTTTCAATTACTGGTCGTGGAACTGTAGCAACAGGTAGAATAGAAACTGGAGTCGCTAATACAGGTGATGCTGTTGATATTATTGGTATGGGTGCTGAAAAACTTACTTCTACTGTTACAGGTGTTGAGATGTTCCGTAAGATATTAGCAAAAGGTGAAGCTGGAGATAATGCTGGAATACTTTTAAGAGGTATTGAAAAAGGAGATATCAAAAGAGGGATGGTTATTTGTAAGCCTGGTTCTGTTAAACCTCATGCTAAATTTAAAGCGGAAGTTTATGTTCTTAAAAAAGAAGAAGGTGGACGTCACACTCCATTTCACAATAACTATAGACCTCAGTTCTATGTTCGTACAACAGATGTAACTGGTACTATTTCTCTTCCTTCTGGAGTTGAGATGGTTATGCCAGGTGATAACTTAACTATTCATGTTGAATTAATTCAACCAATTGCAATGAATATAGGTTTAAGATTTGCTATCCGTGAGGGTGGTAGAACTGTTGGTGCTGGACAGGTAACTGAAATTTTAGATTAATTTTAACCCATAATATTTTGTTGAGGTATTCTGTTTTTTACAGAATACCTTAACTTATGTTTACGGGTTTAGCTCAGTTGGTAGAGCACTGGTCTCCAAAACCAGGTGTCGGGAGTTCGAGTCTCTCAACCCGTGCTAATAAAAATATATATGACAGGAATAATTACATATTTTAAGGAATCATTTGAAGAACTAAAAAATAATGTTACTCCACCTACCTTTTCACAAGGTCAGAGTTTAACAATTTTAGTTGCTATTTTCTCTATTATATTTTCATTAATTATTTGGGGAATTGATTCGGTTTTTGGAGAAGTTATGAAGTTTTACTTTAATTTATTTGGATAATGTCAGAAGCAGTTTTAGAAAATAAATGGTATGTTGTCAGAGCTGTAAGCGGACAAGAAAATAAAATCAAGTCTTACATAGAAAATGAGATATCCAGATTAGGGTATGATAGCTTTGTAGATGAAATCTTGGTTCCCTCTGAAAAAGTTATTCAAATAAGAAAAGGTAAAAAAATAACTAAAGATAAAGTTTACTTTCCTGGTTATATAATGATTAAAGCTAACCTTACTGGTGAAATACCGCACATTATCAAAGGTATTACTAATGTTATAGGTTTTTTAGGAGAAACTAAAGGTGGAGAGCCTGTTCCACTTAGAAAATCTGAGGTTAATAGAATGTTAGGTAAAGTTGATGAGTTATCTCTTCAAAATGAATCTAATATTATAATCCCTTTTACAACAGGTCAAAATGTTAAAGTAATTGATGGTCCTTTTAATGGATTTGATGGTACTATTGAAAAAATTAATGAAGAAAAAAGAAAACTTGAAGTAATGGTTAAGATATTTGGACGTAAAACTCCACTGGAACTTAGTTACATGCAAGTAGAAAAAATTTAATAAATGTTACAATGTTCTATAATTTATAGCTTCCACTTTTAAATTATAGTAAATTTTAAATTGTTAATATGGCAAAAGAAATAGGAAAAGTTGTTAAACTACAAGTAAGAGGCGGAGCTGCGAATCCATCACCACCAGTAGGGCCAGCATTAGGTGCTGCAGGTGTTAATATTATGGAATTCTGTAAGCAATTTAATGCTAGAACTCAGGATAAACCTGGTAAAGTTCTTCCAGTAGTTATCTCTGTTTTCAAAGATAAATCTTTTGAATTTGTTATTAAAACCCCACCAGCCGCTGTTCAATTACTGGAAGCTGCAAAAGTAAAAAAAGGTTCAGGGGAGCCAAATATCAAAAAAGTTTCAAAAGTTACTTGGGATCAGGTTAAAACCATAGCTGAAGATAAAATGCAAGATTTAAATGCATTTAATGTAGAATCAGCAATGAAGATGATAGCTGGAACGGCAAGATCAATGGGTATTAAAGTTAAAGGAGGTCAATCTCCAAGCTAATTTAAAAATTAAATGGGAAAATTAACTAAAAATAAAAAATCAGTTTCTGATAAATTTGAGCCAAACAAACTTTATACAGTTGAAGAGGCATCAAATCTTATCAAAGAAATTACTACAACTAAATTTGACGCGTCTGTTGATCTAGCTGTTAGATTAGGAGTTGATCCTAAGAAAGCAAACCAAATGGTAAGAGGAGTTGTTTCTCTTCCACATGGTACTGGTAAAGACATGAAGGTTTTAGCGTTAGTAACTCCTGACAAAGAGCAAGAAGCTAAAGATGCTGGCGCAGACTTTGTTGGACTTGATGAATATCTAGATAAAATTAAATCTGGATGGACTGATGTGGACGTTATTGTTACTATGCCAAGTGTTATGGGAAAATTAGGACCATTAGGTAGAGTGTTAGGCCCTAGAGGTTTAATGCCTAATCCTAAAACTGGTACTGTTACTATGGATATTGGTAAAGCTGTTTCAGAAGTTAAAGCTGGTAAAATTGACTTTAAAGTTGATAAAGCTGGAATAATTCATGCACCTATAGGTAAAGTTTCATTTTCAGCTGATAAAATAACAGGTAATGCTGTTGAGTTATTACAGACTTTAAACAAATTAAAGCCTACTGCTGCGAAAGGTATTTATGTGAGAAGTATTTTCATGTCAAGTACAATGAGCCCTAGTTTAGCAATTGATCCAAAAATTTAGAATAAAAATGACAAGAGAAGAAAAAACAAAAGCAATTTCTGAATTAACTGAAAAATTAGGTGCAAGTACACACTTGTATTTAACTGATATTTCTGGTTTAGATGCGCAGGCTACTTCAAACTTAAGACGTGCATGTTATAAAGCAAACATTAGTTTGTCTATGACAAAAAACACATTTTTGGATAAAGCAATGCAAGCATCGGATAAAGATTTTGGAGATCTTTCAACTATTTTAAAGGGAAACACATCAATTATGTTTTCTGAGGTTGGAAATGCTCCTGCAAAAGTTATTAAAGCTTTTAGAAAAAAATCTGAAAAACCGGTTTTAAAAGGTGCTTATATAGAAGAAAACGTTTATATAGGTGACGACCAATTAGAAGCATTAGTTAACATCAAATCTAGAGAAGAATTAATAGGAGAGATTATCTCACTATTACAATCTCCAGCTAAGAATGTTGTCTCAGCTTTACAATCTGGTGGTGGAAAGTTATCAGGAATACTTCAAACATTATCTAATAAATAATAGTTTGATTTTAAGAAAAATTAAAAACTAAAATTAAAAATTACAATAAAAAATAGAAAAATGGCAGATTTAAAAGATTTCGCAGAAAAATTAGTAAACTTATCAGTAAAAGATGTTACAGAATTAGCTGGTATTTTAAAAGATGAATATGGTATCGAACCAGCAGCAGCAGCAGTTTCTGTAGCAGGACCAGCAGCCGGTAGCGGTGAAGCTGAAGAAGCACAGACTGAATTTGATGTTATTCTTAAAGCAGCAGGTGCTTCTAAACTAGCAGTTGTTAAACTTGTTAAAGAATTAACAGGCTTAGGTTTAAAAGATGCTAAAGAACTCGTTGATGGTGCTCCTGGCGCAATCAAAGAAGGTGTAAGTAAAGATGAGGCTGAAGGTCTTAAAAAATCATTAGAAGAAGCAGGAGCTGAAGTTGAGCTTAAGTAAATTCTAATTAATTACAATTATAGTATAGATTTTAAGAATTTTCTTAAAATCTATACCTATTTGTACATATGTGATATATGTGCTTTTTACATTTTATAACTAAATATAGTAGCTAGATGTCAACAAAAATTAACCCAAGATTAAATTTCTCTTCAATTAATAATCAAATTGAATATCCTGATTTTTTAGATATACAAATTAAGTCATTTCAAGATTTTTTCCAGTTAGAGACAAAATCTGAAGAAAGAGGAGATGATGGTCTTTACAAGACTTTCATGGAAAATTTTCCAATAACAGATGCAAGAAACCAATTTGTTTTAGAGTTTTTAGATTATTTTGTTGATCCACCTAGATATTCAATTCAAGAGTGTATAGAACGTGGACTTACTTACAGTGTTCCATTAAAGGCCAGATTAAGACTTTATTGTACTGATGAAGAACATGAAGATTTTGAAACTATTGTTCAAGATGTCTATTTAGGAACTATACCATATATGACACCAAGTGGTACTTTTTGTATAAATGGTGCTGAGCGTGTAGTAGTTTCTCAATTACACAGATCTCCAGGTGTTTTCTTTGGTCAATCTTTCCATGCAAATGGAACTAAACTTTATTCTGCTCGTGTAATCCCTTTTAAAGGTTCATGGATAGAATTTGCTACTGATATTAACAGTGTAATGTATGCATATATTGACAGAAAAAAGAAATTACCAGTAACTACACTATTTAGAGCTATTGGTTATGAAAGAGACAAGGATATTCTTGAAATTTTTGATTTAGCTGAAGAAATTAATGTATCAAAATCAGGCTTAAAAAAATATCATGGCCGTAAATTAGCCGCTAGAGTTTTAAATACTTGGTATGAAGATTTTGTTGATGAAGATACAGGAGAAGTTGTTTCCATTGAAAGAAACGAAATTGTACTAGACAGAGATACAATTATCGACGCAGATAATGTTGAAGAGATTCTAGAATCTGGAGCTAAAACTATATTATTACACAAGACTGTTTCTGATCAAGGAGATTATGCTATAATACATAATACACTACAAAAAGACCCTACTAATTCAGAAAAAGAAGCTGTAGAACATATTTATAGACAATTAAGAAATGCTGAGCCACCAGATGAGGAAACTGCTAGAGGAATAATTGATAAATTATTTTTTAGTGATCAAAGGTATAGTTTAGGTGAAGTTGGTAGATATAGAATGAACAAGAAACTTGGTCTTAATGTAGACATGAGTAAACAAGTTCTTACTAAAGATGATATCATTACTATTATTAAATACCTAATCGAATTAATTAATTCGAAGGCAGAAATTGATGATATTGATCACTTATCTAATAGACGTGTAAGAACTGTTGGAGAGCAATTATCTTCACAATTTGGTGTTGGTTTAGCTAGAATGGCTCGAACTATTCGTGAAAGAATGAATGTTAGAGATAACGAGGTCTTTACTCCAATTGATTTGATTAATGCTAAAACTTTATCATCAGTTATTAATTCATTCTTTGGAACAAATCAGTTGTCTCAATTTATGGATCAAACGAACCCCTTAGCTGAAATAACTCACAAAAGAAGATTGTCAGCACTAGGACCTGGTGGATTATCTAGAGAGCGTGCCGGATTTGAAGTTAGAGATGTACATTATACACATTATGGTAGATTATGTCCAATCGAAACTCCTGAGGGACCTAATATTGGATTAATTTCTTCTCTTAGTGTATTTGCTAAAGTTAACAATATGGGATTCATCGAAACTCCATATAGAAAAGTATCTAAGGGTGTGGTGGATTTAAAATCTGATCCAATTTACCTAAGTGCTGAAGAAGAAGAAAATAAATTAATTGCACAGTCTAACTTAGCAGTAGATAAAAATGGTAAGATTATTGAAGAAAAAGTTATTGCCAGACAAGAAGGCGATTTTCCTGTAATTGAGTCTAAGGAAGTTCATTATACTGATGTAGCTCCAAACCAAATTTCATCAATTTCAGCATCACTGATTCCTTTCTTGGAACATGATGATGCAAACAGAGCACTTATGGGTTCCAATATGATGAGACAAGCAGTTCCTTTATTATTACCTCAATCTCCAATTGTGGGTACAGGTTTAGAGAAATCTGTAGCATCTGACTCAAGAGTTTTAATTAATGCCGAAGGCAATGGGGTTGTATTATATGTTGACGCTGAAAAAATTACTATTAAATACATTAGATCCAAAGAAGAAGCATTAGTAAACTTTGATAGTGATGAAAAAACTTATTATTTAACTAAGTTTAGAAAAACTAATCAAGGCACTTCTGTTAATCTAAAATCAATTGTTTCTAAAGGGGATAAAGTAAAGAAAGATCAAGTATTATGTGAAGGATACGCTACCCAAAAAGGTGAGCTTGCCCTAGGAAGAAACATGAAAGTTGCTTTTATGCCTTGGAAAGGATATAATTTTGAAGATGCAATAGTTATTTCTGAAAAAGTTGTTAGAGATGATGTTTTTACTTCTATACATATTGATGAATATTCACTTGACGTAAGAGATACAAAACTTGGAAATGAAGAATTAACAAATGATATTCCTAATGTTTCTGAAGAAGCTACAAAAGATTTAGATGAAAACGGAATGATTCGTATTGGTGCAGAAATTAAACCAGGGGATATTTTAATTGGTAAAATTACTCCCAAGGGTGAAAGTGACCCAACTCCTGAAGAAAAATTGTTAAGAGCAATTTTTGGTGATAAGGCAGGTGATGTTAAAGATGCATCACTAAAAGCTTCACCTTCTCTAAATGGAGTAGTGATTAATAAGAAACTATTTTCAAGGGCTGTCAAAGACAAAAGAAAACGAGCACAAGATAAAATTGATATCAAAGAGCTAGAAGATAATTTTGATATAAAGTTTGAAGATTTAAGACAAATTTTAATTGAAAAGTTATTTTCAATCTTATCCGGTAAAACAGCTCAAGGTATTTCAAATGATCTTGGTGAAGATGTTTTTCCAAAAGGAAAAAAATTCACATTAAAAATGTTAAATTCAGTTGATGATTATGCACATTTAACAATGGGTAAATGGACAATGGATGACAAAGCAAATAAGCTAGTTTCAGAACTTATCCATAACTATAAAATCAAAGAAAATGACATGCAAGGTTCTCTTAGAAGAGAGAAGTTTACCATTTCTGTTGGAGATGAATTACCAGCTGGAATTATTAAGTTAGCTAAAGTTTATATCGCTAAAAAGAGAAAGCTAAAAGTTGGTGATAAAATGGCAGGACGTCATGGAAATAAAGGAATTGTAGCTAGGATTGTAAGGCAAGAAGATATGCCATTTTTAGAAGATGGAACACCTGTCGATATTGTTTTAAACCCATTAGGAGTACCTTCTAGAATGAATATTGGTCAAATATATGAAACTGTTCTTGGATGGGCTGGCCAAAATTTAGGGAGAAAGTACGCTACACCTATATTTGATGGTGCTACCATAGATCAAATTAATGAATTAACAGATGAAGCTGGTATTCCTAGATTTGGACACACTTACTTATACGATGGTGGTACTGGTGATAGATTTGATCAACCTGCAACTGTTGGAGTTATTTATATGTTAAAATTAGGACATATGGTTGACGACAAGATGCATGCTAGATCTATAGGTCCATACTCATTAATTACTCAACAACCACTTGGTGGTAAAGCACAATTCGGTGGACAAAGATTTGGTGAAATGGAAGTTTGGGCTTTAGAAGCTTATGGAGCGTCAAGTACACTCCGTGAGATTCTTACTGTAAAATCTGATGATGTCATAGGTAGAGCAAAAACCTATGAAGCAATTGTCAAAGGTGACCCAATGCCTAAGCCAGGCTTACCAGAATCTTTTAATGTTTTAATGCATGAATTAAAAGGTTTAGGATTAGACATAAGATTAGAAGAATAAATAAAATATTTTATCAAATAGATACCCATTATTATGGCAAGAAAACAAGATAACCCAGTAGTTAAGTTTAATAAAATATCAATAGGTTTAGCTTCACCTGAATCAGTTTTATCTGCTTCAAAAGGAGAGGTTCTTAAACCTGAAACTATCAATTATAGAACTCACAAACCTGAAAGAGATGGATTGTTTTGTGAAAGAATTTTTGGTCCTGTAAAGGATTTTGAATGTGCTTGTGGTAAATACAAAAGAATTAGATACAAAGGAATTGTATGTGATAGATGTGGAGTTGAAGTTACTGAGAAGAAAGTGAGAAGAGACAGAGTAGGTCATATAAACCTAATTGTCCCTGTTGCACACATATGGTATTTTAGATCGTTACCCAACAAGATTGGTTATTTATTAGGTTTACCTTCTAAAAAACTTGACATGATTATTTACTACGAAAGATATGTAGTAATTCAAGCTGGAGCTGCAGTCAATGCTGAAGCAGAGCCGTTGAAAAAAATGGATTTTCTTTCTGAAGAAGAATATTTAGATATAATGGATGCACTTCCACCAGAAAATCAATATTTGGATGACACAGATCCTGAAAAATTTATTGCTAAAATGGGTGCTGAATGCTTAATCGAATTATTATCTAGAATAGATTTAGATGAGTTATCTTTTGAACTAAGAAATAAGGCTAATACAGAAACTTCAAAGCAAAGAAAAACAGAAGCTTTAAAAAGATTACAGGTAGTTGAGTCTTTTAGAGAAGCTAATTTAAATAGAGAAAATTTACCTGAGTGGATGATAATGAAGGCAATTCCTGTCATTCCACCCGAGTTAAGACCTTTAGTTCCATTAGATGGAGGTAGATTTGCTACATCTGATTTAAATGATTTGTACAGAAGAGTAATTATTAGAAATAATAGACTAAAAAGATTAGTGGAAATTAAAGCTCCAGAAGTCATTTTAAGAAATGAAAAGAGAATGTTACAAGAATCTGTAGATTCATTGTTTGATAATACTAGAAAGTCTTCGGCTGTAAAAACAGATTCAAATAGACCACTAAAATCATTATCTGACTCTCTTAAGGGTAAGCAAGGTCGATTCCGTCAAAATTTGTTAGGTAAAAGAGTTGATTATTCAGCTAGATCAGTAATTGTAGTTGGTCCTGAATTAAAGTTATTTGAGTGTGGGATTCCAAAAAATATGGCTGCTGAGCTATACAAGCCTTTTGTAATTAGAAAATTAATTGAAAGAGGTATTGTAAAAACTGTAAAGTCAGCTAAAAAAATTATAGATAAAAAAGAGCCTGTAGTTTGGGATATATTAGAAAATGTTTTAAAGGGACATCCAGTTCTTTTAAATCGTGCTCCAACACTACACAGACTTGGTATACAAGCATTTCAGCCTAAATTAATTGAGGGAAAAGCTATTCAATTACACCCATTAGTATGTACAGCATTTAATGCTGATTTTGATGGAGATCAAATGGCTGTTCATTTACCGTTAGGACCTGAAGCAATTCTTGAATCTCAGTTACTAATGCTTGCTTCCCATAATATTCTAAATCCAGCAAATGGATCACCTGTTACTGTACCTTCTCAAGATATGGTTTTAGGTTTATATTATATGACCAAACTCAAAACTTCTACAGAACAAGTTAAAGTTACTGGAGAGGGTTTAACATTTTATTCCCCTGAGGAAGTTATAATAGCTTACAACGAAAAAAGAGTTGACTTAAATGCATCAATTAAAGTTAAAACTGAAGACTTTAATGATAATAAAGAATTAGTAAAACAAATAATTGAAACTACAGTAGGAAGAGTTTTATTTAATGAAAAGGTTCCTGCAGTAGCTGGATATATTAATGAGGTTTTAACAAAGAAATCTCTAAGAGATATTATAGGTGATATACTTAAAGTTACAAGTGTACCTGAAACAGCTGCGTTCCTTGATGAAATTAAAACATTAGGATATAAATTTGCATTTCAAGGTGGATTATCTTTTAGTTTAGGTGATATTATTATACCACCAGAAAAGCATACTATGATAGCTAAAGCAAATAAAGAGGTTGACGCTATTAAGGCTAATTATAATATGGGTCTAATAACAAATAACGAAAGATACAATCAAGTTATTGACATCTGGACTTCTACTAATGCTGAGTTAACTGAGTTATCTATGAAGAGGATTAGAGAAGATCAACAAGGATTTAACTCTGTATATATGATGCTTGACTCTGGAGCCAGAGGATCAAAAGAGCAAATTCGCCAATTAACTGGGATGAGAGGATTAATGGCTAAGCCAAAAAAATCAAATGCTGGTGGAGGTGAAATTATTGAAAATCCAATTCTTTCTAATTTTAAAGAAGGTTTATCAATTTTAGAGTATTTTATTTCTACTCACGGTGCAAGAAAAGGTCTAGCAGATACTGCTCTTAAAACAGCCGATGCAGGATATTTAACCAGAAGGTTAGTTGATGTTGCACAAGATGTAATAGTTAGTTCTGAAGATTGTGGTACTTTAAGAGGCATATCAGTCACAGCCTTAAAGAAAAATGAGGAAGTTGTTGAAAAATTAAAGGAAAGAATTGTTGGTAGAACATCTTTACAAGATGTAATTGACCCTGTCTCAGGAGAATTATTAGCTTCTGCTGGTGAACACATTTCTGATGAAATTGCAGCTAAAATTGAAGATTCTTCAATTGAAGCAGTTGATGTTCGATCTGCGTTAACTTGCGAGGCTAAAAAAGGTATCTGTACCAAATGTTATGGTAGAAACTTAGCAACTGGAAAGATTGTTCAAAGAGGTGAAGCTGTTGGAGTAGTAGCAGCACAATCTATTGGAGAACCAGGAACTCAGCTTACACTAAGAACTTTCCACGTTGGTGGTATTGCAGGTAATATTTCTGAAGAAAATAAATTAGTAACTAAATTTGCTGGTAAAGCAGAAATTGAAGACTTTAAAACTGTTTTAGGTAAAGATAATGATGGCAACGACGTTAACGTTGTAATTTCAAGAACATCTGAATTAAAAGTTGTAGATACCAAAACAGGCTTAGTTTTAAGTACAAACAATATACCTTATGGTTCTTTTGTTTACATTAAGAATGGACAAAAAGTTAAAGCTGAAACCTTAGTTTGTCAGTGGGATCCATACAATGGTGTTATTATCTCCGAGTTTGCTGGTAAAGTAAGTTTTGAAAACATTGAACAAGGCTTAACATATCAGGTTGAAATTGATGAGCAAACTGGTTTCCAAGAAAAAGTTATATCTGAATCTAGAAATAAAAAATTGATTCCAACTTTACACATTAATGATTTAAAAGGTAATATTATTAGATCATATAATTTACCAGTTGGAGCACATTTAATGATTGATGATGGTGAAGATATAAATATTGGTAAAGTACTTGTTAAAATTCCAAGAAAATCTGCAAAAGCAGGTGATATTACTGGCGGACTTCCTAGAGTTACTGAACTATTTGAAGCTCGAAATCCTTCAAACCCAGCTATTGTTAGTGCAATTGATGGTGTGGTATCTTTTGGAAAAATTAAAAGAGGTAATCGTGAAATTATTGTAGAGTCTAAAAATGGTCTCATTAAAAAATATCTTGTAAAGCTTTCTAATCAGATTTTAGTTCAAGAAAATGATTTTATTAAAGCTGGTATGCCAATGTCAGATGGATCTATTACTCCAAACGATATATTAAACATCAAAGGGCCTTCAGCTGTTCAACAATACTTAGTGAATGAAGTTCAAGAAGTTTACCGATTACAAGGTGTAAAGATAAATGATAAACACTTCGAAGTTGTTGTAAGACAAATGATGAGAAAAGTAAGAATCCAAGATTCTGGAGATACTATATTTTTAGAAGACCAATTAGCTCACAAATCAGATTTCATTCAAGAAAATGATTCTATATTTGGTATGAAAGTAATTGAAGATTCTGGTGAATCTGAAAACCTAAAAGCAGGTCAAATAATATCTGCCCGAGAATTAAGGGATGAAAATTCAATCCTTAAAAGAGAAGACAAAAAGTTAGTTGTTGCTAGAGATGCAAGTCCAGCGACTGCTACTCCAATTCTTCAAGGAATTACAAGAGCTTCATTACAAACCAAATCATTTATTTCTGCTGCCTCTTTCCAAGAGACTACTAAAGTTTTAAATGAGTCGGCTGTTAATGGTAGAATTGATAATTTAGAAGGCTTAAAAGAAAATGTTATCGTTGGTCATAGAATTCCTGCAGGAACCGGATTACGTAAATATGAAGATATTTTAGTTGGTTCTAAAGAGGAAATTGAAGAACTTAATAAGGTTAAAGAAGAAGAAGAATTAAATATTAATTAATTATAATTTTTCATGAGTAACAACGATAGTAAACCTAAGTCTAATATAAACATTGAAATTGATGAAAAAATAGCTGAAGGAACATATTCAAATCTAGCTATTATTAATCATTCCGTTTCAGAGTTTGTTTTAGACTTTATATGTATTATGCCTGGTACCCCTAAAAATAAGGTTAAATCAAGAATTATTATCACCCCTCAGCATGCTAAACGTTTAGTAAATGCTTTGAATGATAATGTTGTTAGATTTGAAAAGAAACACGGAGAAATTAAAGAAAATCAACAGCCACCAAATGTCCAGCTTAATTTTGGACAAACAGGTGAAGCGTAAGTTTTAAAACTCTGATGAATTGTGAAATTGTATAGTTGGGTATTTTTCAATAGTCATATTTAATGAAAATACAGAGTCAGCTAAGAACACTAGATTACCGTTCTTATCTTTAGCTAAATATCTCTGTTTTATTCTTTTAAACTCCATAAACTCATCTCCTTTTTTGTTTTTACACTCAATCCAGCATGCTTTAAATACATTTAGGTTTTCATAGCTACATTTAGCTCCATATTCGTGTTCTAGCCTATACTGAATAACTTCGTACTGTAGAGCTCCAACAGTGCCAATGACTTTTCTACCGTTTAGATCTAGTGTAAATAGTTGTGCAACACCCTCATCCATCAATTGGTTAATCCCTTTTGATAGTTGTTTACTTTTCATTGGATCAGCATTGTTTATATACCTAAAATGTTCAGGTGAAAAACTTGGTATTCCTTCGTAAACTAAATTTTCACCTGAAGTTAATGTGTCTCCTATTTTAAAATTTCCTGTATCATGAAGTCCTACTATATCTCCGGGGTAAGAAATGTCAACAATTTCTTTCTTATCTGCAAAAAATGCATTTGGACTAGAGAATTTTAATTTTTTTGACAATCTCACATGTAAGTATGGAGTATTCCTTTTAAATTCTCCAGAAACAATCTTTATAAATGCTAATCGATCTCTATGTTTTGGATCCATATTAGCATGAATTTTAAATACAAAACCTGTAAATTTATCTTCATCAGGTTTTACAATTCTAACTGAACTTTCCTTTGGCTGCGGAGTAGGAGCTATATCAATAAAACAGCGTAATAAATCCTCTACCCCGAAATTATTTAATGCTGAACCAAAAAATACTGGTTGAATCTTGCTCATTAAATATTCATTTTTATCAAATTTTGGATATACCATTTTAAGCAATTCTACATTTTCTATAAATTGATTATTTAAATCTGAACTTATATTATTTTTTACTTGGTCTTTTTCTATGAACTTTATTTCATTTCCTTTGAGTAGAGAAACCGTATTTTCAAAAATGTTATATATCCCAGAAAAATCATATCCCATACCGATAGGAAAACTTAAAGGACACACTTTTAATTTTAATTTTAATTCAATTTCGTCAAGAAGATCAAAAGCATCTTTTCCTTCTCTATCTAATTTATTAATAAACACTATAATAGGAATTTGTCTCATTTTACAAACCTCAACAAGTTTTTCGGTTTGTTCCTCTACTCCTTTGGCAACATCAATAACTACGATTACACTATCAACAGCAGTTAGTGTTCTGTATGTATCTTCAGCAAAATCTTTATGACCTGGTGTATCTAAAATATTTATTTTTATTCCTTTATATTCAAATGCTAAAACAGAGGTTGCAACAGAAATTCCTCTCTGTCTTTCTATTTCCATAAAATCACTTGTAGCCCCTTTTTTTATTTTATTACTTTTTACAGCTCCAGCTTCTTGAATAGCACCACCATATAATAATAATTTTTCAGTAAGAGTTGTTTTACCAGCATCTGGATGAGAAATTATCCCAAAAGTTCTTCTTCTTTTAATTTCTTCATTAAAATTCATTGAGATATTTTTTGCTAATATAAGCTTTATGCTGTGATCATTTTATCAAAAAAAAAGCTTTTTTATTTTTTTCAATACTTATTAAATAATTGTTATTATTTTAGCACTTTATGATTGAAGATAAAGTAATATTAGTTGATAACAATGATAATCAGATTGGTTTGATGCCAAAGTTAGAGGCTCACGAAAAAGGTGTATTACATCGCGCATTTTCTGTATTTATTTTTAATAATCATGGAGAATTAATGTTGCAAAGAAGAGCATTAACTAAGTATCATTCGCCTGGTTTATGGACAAATACATGTTGTAGTCATCAAAGAGATGGTGAATCTAACATTAGTTCAGGTAAAAGAAGATTGAAAGAAGAAATGGGGTTTGATACTGAATTATTTGAAAAAACATCTTTTATTTACAAAGCTAAGTTTGATAATGGATTAATTGAGCATGAATTTGATCATGTTCTAGTTGGTAGTTATAATCATTCTCCAATTATTAATTCCATTGAAGTTGATAGTTGGAAATGGATGAGTTTGGAGAACGTTAAAAAGGACATCAATGACCATCCTGATAACTATACAGCTTGGTTTAAAATAATTTTTGAAAAATATTATAAATATATAAGTCAATAATATGAAAGTCAAAGTTTCTAGAAAAGCACATTTTAATTCAGCCCACAGATTATATAATAGTAATTGGAGTGATGAAAAAAACAAGGATACTTTTGGTAAATGCAATAACCAAAACTATCACGGACATAATTATGATTTAATTGTCAGTGTTACCGGATTAATTGATCCTGAAACTGGCTATGTGATGGATGTTTCTATATTAAAAAATATAATTAAGGACCATATTGAATCTGTACTAGATCACAAGAATTTGAATCTTGATGTACCCTACTTCAAAGATATCATTCCATCTGCTGAAAATATCTCTATTTTTATATATGATATTATCAAAACTCATATAAAAAATGATTTAGAGTTAGAGGTAGTTTTATATGAAACTCCTAGAAATTTTGTAACCTACAACGGAAATTAATGGAAAACAAGTTTGAAAATATTGAGAAAAAAATTAAAGAACTAGGTTTCCGTATTAATTCTAAAGATTTCAATCGCCCATGGGGTGGTTTCTTAGTTATTGATGAAACTCAATCGAATAAGTTTATTGAGTATTTTTTCGAAAACTTAGATATGAACTTAATTACTAAAGGTTTAAAGCTTAGCCCTAAAATATTAATTGTTAAACCACTATCAAGATTATCTTGGCAATACCACTTTAGAAGATCAGAAATATGGAAAGTATTTGAAGGAGAAGTAGCAGTTGTAAGATCTGATAACGATAATGAGCAGCCTAAAAATATATTTTCAAAAGGAAGTTTGATAACGTTAAAGCAAGGTGAAAGACACAGGTTAATAGGTTTAAATGACTTTGGAGTTATTGCAGAAATATGGCAACATACAGATGTAAATAACCCCTCTGATGAAAATGATATAGTCAGGATTCAAGATGATTATGGTAGATAAAGATATTTTATAGATAACCTTTAGTTTATTTATATTCTTAGCCTTATTTTTACAGATGAAAAAACAAACAAATGGCAAATATTAGAAATTTAAAAAAAGATATTAATTACGTTTTAGGAGATATAATTGAGGCTGTATATAGCTGGGAGTATCTTAATCTAGATAAAGACACCAAAAAAAGTGAAAAAATCATTGATGAGGCTATAAAGGTTTTTGATGATTTAATCCTTGAGGTTAATCAAAAAGATGTGGAGAACAAAAAAACACATTTTAAAAATATTAATGCTAAACTTGAAAAAAATGGTAGAGCATTAATAGAAAAAATTAATAAGCTTTAGTTTATTGATCTTCAATCACAATTTTTTCTTTCAATAAAACACCGTATTTTGATTCCTTTATATTTCTATCTAGGGAGCTATATATGGTATCTAAGTATTTTTGATTTGTTTCATATAAAAACTTACTAGCAACAAATGGTGCTATTTCACTATTAACGTTATTTAAAGAAAAATTGATTATAAAATACATTTCCCTTTTTCTAAGATTAACCAATTCCTTACTAATAATATTTGTCATCTCATCATTTCCATATACTTCAATTTGATTTTTAATCAGATTTAAATTCTGTTCTTTAAATTTTATCATCATTGTATTGAAATATTCAAGTCTTTCTTGTTGTGCAGATCCATCAAATTTAGATTCATAACTAAATCTTTTGAGATTTGTTTTGAAATTAGTAATTCCTTTATTTGCAAAAAACTCAACTTCATCGTCATAAATCCCAGATTTAGTTAATTTAATTTTTAATACTTCAGGTTCATTTAAAAAACTACTTAAAGTAAATTCAGAGGTTCCATTTAGATTTACAGAGTCCAATGTCACCTCACTACCATTTACTGATTTGGTAAGTAGTATCGTTCCTTTTTTAAGACCTTTAATATCTCCATTTAAATGAAAATTATTTTTTGGTGAACATGAACTTATTATTATAAGTAGTAATAAATATTTTTTCATAATTATATATCTAGCCAGTAAGTAAGTTTTAAATTGATTGATCTGCTTTTTATTCTCGGCACGAATAAATTATCATATCTATCTTCAGTGTAGTAGTTATCACTGTATACCAAAAACAAATCAGATAATGGTGCAAACCTCCATTGTAATCTTGTATTTAGACTAAGGTTTTCCCTTTGACTACTGTATTGGACTAATGTTGCCCAATATAAGTTTTTTGTAAAGGTATAATCAATCCTTGGTGCAACTAAAAGAATATTTGCATTTGGATAAGGGTTAGGAAGATTGATTTTATCATAGCTTATTTGTATTGAACAATTAAACCTTGGTTGTACTCTATAAGAGAATCTAAGATCAATAGATTTTATTTTACCGTTAAAAAATTCACCAAATGATGGAGTCACAGTGTATGAAAAATCTTCAGAGTATGGCGAACTATAATAAGCTTCAAAATTTGTAAAGCTGTATTCACTTCCTATTGGTAATGGAATCCCATTTGTTCTTGTTGGGTCAAAATCTCTGTAAAGATGGGTAAATCTGTTTTTAACTACAGCGCCCATTGTTGAACTATCATTTTGGTTTGCACCCCATCTTGCTATAAGAAAACGATCTGAAAGTTCATTATTTAATTCAGGTCTCCAAATAAATACTGGAGTGACTTCTAAACTATGAGTTTGAATTTTTTTGTTTTCTGGCCAGAATTTGTACTTAAAGTTTGGATTGATTTTTATTATACCAGTCCTTTTTATATATCCTAACTCTGAATTAAAATTATCTCCTACATATAACCCACTCATTCTAAAACTAATATTTTTGGTGTTATAATTTGTATTTACTCCAACTGAAATGTCCTTGTCTTTGTACTCTTCTGTAAAAGATTTATGTATGTAATATTTACCATTCCATTTGTTATCTTTCGAAGCTAAATTATAGTCAATACCTAAAAGTCTATTATAGTCATTTCCATTTTCAGAAAAATCATAATTTTTAGTTGCTTGTTTATTAATAAATATAAAGCTAATATTAGACCTATTAAATACCTTGTGCTGAAGAGCTATTATTGAGTTATTTGTTGCAGCAATTTCATTTTCAATGTCTTCTTGAGTTTGCATATTCAGTAAGCCAATTCTAAAATTATTATTTAGCTTTCCGCTAAGTCTCATCCCAAAATCAATCTCATTTTCGATGCTATTGCCATTAATATCTTTTGCTATACCTATTCTTCTTGAAAAGAATGGATTAGCATCATTTGAGTTTCCAAAACTTGAAAACAAATCACTATTTTCAATAAAGAACTGTCTTTTCTCAGGCAAAGTAACCTCATATCTTGTAAGATTGGTTACTTGCTGATCAACTTCAACTTGTGAAAAGTCTGGGTTTAATGTTAAGTCTAATGTTAGAGAATTATCAATTGTTAATTTTACATCTCCGCCAAAATTTATACTTTCTCCGCTAACTGAATTTTCATAATCTTTGAAGCTTAAACTATTAACATAAGGAATTATGGATTTTTTTGACTTAGATTTTCCTAAAGGTTTTTCAAAAATCATATCTCCCATAAATGCCAAATTAAAAAACTCTTGATTTGTAGGTACTTTATGCCAAGAGTTCCAAGCATTATTTTTGGTATCTCTTTGGTAGCTTCCAACTCTCCATCTAGTTTCTCCTTCTGTATATTTAAATGCCGATAGTGGTATTTTCCATTCTGTTGTATAGTAATTTTGGTATTGTTTAGATTCACATAACCATTTTTTATCCCAGGTCATATCCCAATCGGATAATTCGTTACCTCCATTAAACAATAACATTTCTCTTTGAACTCCTATATGATTACTCCCAAAAACAAAAGCATTTGTTGCATCATTAAACGTATCAAAAATCATCGTTATATTATCAGAGTTTGGAGCAGAAAAATCTCTTCTTAAAGAATTAACTTTCAAATCGGATATATTTGCATTTACTTTAATTCCTACATATAAGAACTGATCATCATTCATTACCTTTATTTCGTTCTTATATTTAGAAGGAGCTCCATTATTAGGAAAATGTTCATAAAAATCTGAAGCTGTTTTAGCTAAACTCCAATCACTTTCGTCTAACTCTCCGTCTATTGATATTTCTGAACTTATATATTTTACGTGAATCTGTTTTCTATCTTCTTGAGAAAAAGTTAAATTAATTAACAAAAAAAATATTAATTGAATTTTATTCATTGTTTTGATTTTGATTTTGTAAAAGTAAATAATTATATTAAGATTTATACATTATATTTATAGAGTAATAATACCGTGAGATTTTTTAACTATATCTTCTTATTTTTTCTTATTTCATTTAGTCAATCAAATAATGATTTTATTGATATTAAAGAATATATTCCAAATATTATTATCGACTTAAAATATGCATCTAACGATAATTTTACTGGTCGTATAGTCAATGGATATGAATCTCCTATATGTTTGTTAACCGCTGAAGCTGCAAGTTCTTTAAGAAATATCCAAACTATATTGAATAAATCTGGTTACTCCTTAAAAATATACGATGCCTACCGCCCTCAAAGATCTGTAAACCATTTTATAAATTGGTCTAAAAACCCATCTGATACTATTAACAAAAGTTATTATTATCCAAATCTTTTGAAGTCTAATTTGTTTAAGCTTGGATATATAGCAAGTAAATCTTCTCATTCAAGAGGCAGTACAGTTGATATAACTCTTGTTGATATTAATTCTGGAAAAGAAGTTGATATGGGAAGTCCTTATGATTTTTTTGGTTTAGAATCTTCTCATGATTATAAAAATATTTCTATTACTCAGAAAAATAACCGTAAATTACTATTAGACGTAATGACTAACAATGGATTCTCTTCTTATCCCAAAGAGTGGTGGCATTACACTTTTATTGATGAACCTTTCCCTACGACTTATTTTGACTTTACTACTAATAGATAAACTCTATCTTTTGAGGCTAAAGTGACCTGTAAATTCTTTGATTAGAGATTCATCATCTCCGTAT